>Ga0194037_1002492_pt1 | contig 12180 bp, 10 predicted proteins | sample JunL306m_MetaG_FD_148653 | JGI IMG/M metagenome (GOLD analysis project Ga0194037, IMG submission 148653) | Anoxic zone freshwater microbial communities from boreal shield lake in IISD Experimental Lakes Area, Ontario, Canada - Jun2016-L304-6m | ecosystem: Environmental > Aquatic > Freshwater >...
GTGATAGACTCTTCTGTATTACCGATGCAGTGACTAGCACTAGTACCGGTATGTATCAACATACACTGGTCGGGGATAAATATGAAAGCAAGGGCATTTTAAGTGGCTCTGCTTTAACTCAATTAAAATCGGTTAAAAACTTAGTAGATAAAGTGGGTATTGAATTAGGAGAAGCGATAAGAATGTGTAGTGTATATCCAGCTAAAGTAATGAAACATGCTACTATTAAAGGCAGTATTGAAATAGGCGCAAAAGCAGACCTAGCCTGCTTAAGCGAAGACCTTAGTTTAATAAAAATGATGGTCGCTTAAAATGTTTCTTAGCTATACGAGCTAATTAACTTAACTAGATACTAGCTTAAAGTGATTCGTATTATTTTCCAAAAGCATTCCAACCCTGTGCGGTAATGTCAAATAAATTTTTACCCTTAGTAATTAATTTAGCGCCTTCTTCTTTATCACACATATAACCTATCACACTAATTTCTTCTTGCAGGGTTATTTTATCGTAATCGGATTGTTTCATGGTAAACAAAAGTTCATAGTCTTCTCCTCCATTCAAAGCACAAACAGTAGGGTCTAAACCAAACTTAAAAGCAGCAGCGCGACTCGATTCATGAATAGGAATTTTCTCTTCATAAATTCTACAGCCTAAATTACTTTGTTTGCATAAATGCAATACCTCACTACTAAGTCCATCACTAATATCCATCATGGAAGTAGGTAGTATAGTTTGATTTTCTAAAATTTCTATAATATCTTTTCTGGCTTCAGGTTTTAATAAACGGCCTACGATATAATCTTCATTTTCTAAGTTGGGTTGTATTTCTGGGTTCTCTACAAATATTTTTTTCTCACGCTCCATAAGGGTTAGTCCTAAAAAAGCGGCACCCAAATCGCCTGAAACACAGATCAGGTCTCCACTTTCAGCGGTACTGCGTTTAATGTATTTATCGGGTGCTACTTCACCTAAGGCGGTCACTGAAATAATAAAACCTTTTTGAGAAGTAGAAGTATCGCCTCCAATTAAATCCACATCGTATTTTTCACAAGCAATATTCACGCCTTCATAAAATTCTTCTAAAGCTTCTAAACTAAAACGATTACTAAATGCAATACTCATAGTTATTTGAGTAGGTGTTGCATTCATTGCATATATATCACTTAAATTCACCACCACTGCCTTATAGCCTAAATGTTTTAAAGGTGTATACATTAAATCAAAGTGTACTCCTTCAATTAATAAGTCGGTAGTAATGACTGTTTGTTTTCCAAAATGATCTATGACTGCTGCATCATCTCCAATAGATAAAATAGTGGATGCATTATGCGTTTCAAAATTTTCTGTGAGATGATCTATTAAACCAAACTCACCTAATTTATCAATTTCAGTTCTTTCTGTTGACATAAAATAATTTATAAATTTCCACCTGTTATAACGTGTAATAATTGATCATGAATTTTTCCATTGGTAGCTATAATGCCCGGCTGGTATGGGCTGTAGGGGTTTCCTTTTAAGTCAGTTACCTTTCCGCCTGCTTCTTCCACCATTAAGAAACCAGCTGCACTATCCCAGGCCTGTAGTTTGTGTTCATAAAATCCGTCGAACCTGCCAGCCGCTGTCCAACATAAATCAATGGCAGCGCTTCCTAGTCGTCGAACCGGTATGGCCTTGCGAATTAATTTTTCAAAAATTTGTAGAGGTCCGTTTTCTGAATCTAAATATTGATAAGGGAAACCTGTTACCAAACAACTGCTTAATAAATTATCTTTATCGCTTACGCTTATTTTATTGCCATTTAAAGTAGCACCCTTTCCTTTCTCTGCAATAAACATTTCATTCATGATGGGATTGTATACGGCGCCTAAAATCATTTTGCCTTCTTCTTCTACACCAATACTTACACAACAAATAGGAATGCCGTTAGCAAAATTAATAGTGCCGTCAATGGGATCGATGATCCATTTAATTTTAGAGTCTTGTTTTATTTCTCCCGTTTCTTCACTTAATATAAAATGCGTTGGAAAGGCCTCTTGAATTACCTTGAAAATGGCTTTTTCTGCAGCATGATCGGCTTCCGTTACTAGGTCGTTCAGAGAACCCTTGCTAGAGATTGTAAAAGAACCGTTAAAAAAATGCTTTAATTCTTTGCCACCGGCCTCCACAGCCTTTAAAAGTGTATTTTTAATCATAAGGCAAAAGTAGGTTCGTTTGCTCGAATAACATTCCTATTTTTGCAGATAATCTGTAAAAAATTAAACCCGATTCTGTAGATGCCGATTTTTGAGATTAACCTACCAAAAAGCATTCAAAAAGCTTTGGGTATTCCCCCAAGAAGCCCCAAAAGAGCGCAGCTACGTGTGCTTAAGAAATTACTGCGTCGAGCTAGGTATACTTCTTTTGGTCAGCAGTTTCATTTTGATAAAATATTATTAGGAAGAAGGCCCGATAAAGTTTTTCAGCAGTCGGTACCTGCTTATAATTATAATAAAATTTACAAGGACTGGTGGCATTTAAGCTTAGAGGGCAAGTCGGATATTTGTTGGCCGGGTAAAATAAAATACTTTGCCCTAAGTAGTGGTACCAGTGAATCGGCTAGTAAATACATTCCTATCACCAACGATTTATTAAGAGGTAATAAAATTATAATGATTAAACAACTCATTAGTTTGTTTAATTATCGCGATGTAAGTTTTGGTTCTATTGGAAAGGGTTGGCTTACACTAGGCGGAAGCACCGATTTACAAAAAGGCGCTGGTTATTATGCGGGCGATTTAAGTGGCATTACTGCTAAAAAAGCACCTTTTTGGTTTCAACCTTTTTATAAACCAGGTAAAAAAATTGCTAAAGAAAGGGATTGGAATAAAAAACTAAAAGAGATTGTAGAAAAAGCACCGCAGTGGGATATTGGATTTATTGTAGGCGTGCCTGCATGGATTCAAATGTGTATTGAAATGGTCATTGAAAAGTACAAGCTTAATAATATTCATGAGATATGGCCCAACCTTGCTTTTTTTGCACATGGTGGTGTAAGCTTTGAACCTTATAAGCATGGATTTGAAAAATTATTAGGCAAGCCTATTACTTATATTGAAACTTATTTAGCAAGCGAGGGTTTCTTGGCATGGCAGGATAAACAAAATGGTGTGGGCATGCGCTTGTCTTTTAATCAGCATATCTTTTTTGAATTCATTCCTTTTGATGATACCAACTTTGATGAAAATGGTGAGATGGTAGAAAACCCCGAAGCCTTATTAATACATGAAGTAGAAGAAAATAAAGATTATGCTATTTTAATAAGTACCGCTGCAGGTGCATGGCGTTATTTAATTGGAGATACTATTCGTTTTATTGACAAGGAGAATGCAGAAATTATTATAACAGGAAGAACAAAGCATTTTTTAAGTTTAGTAGGGGAACACCTTAGTGTAGATAATATGAATAAGGCCATTCAACTAGTAAGTGAGGAAATGAATTTATCTATACCTGAATTTGGTGTTACTGGCGAGCCTTATGAAAATTTATTTGCACATCATTGGTATGTGGCTTGTGACCAGGTGGTTGATGCAGAGGCGCTGATTAAAAATATTGATCAGAAATTAATTGAATTAAATGATGATTATGCTGTTGAAAGGAAAAGTGCTTTAAAGAAAGTATTTATTACCGTTCTGAAGGAAAGTGTATTTATGGATTTTATGAGCAGCAAGGGTAAGATTGGCGGCCAGCATAAGTTTCCAAGAGTTATTAAAGGTGATTTACTGAACGATTGGAAAAAATTTATAGCTTAATTTATGATAGCCCCCATATTAAAAGGTTTATTACTTGGGCTTATCTTAAGTATTTCTATAGGCCCCGTTATTTTTGCGATATTAAAACAAAGTTTAACGAACGGTCATAAAGCCGGTTATATTTTTGTAGCAGGTGTTTCGATGAGTGATATAAGTTTATTGTTTATCTGTAATTTTTTTACTTCTTTTTTTACATTAGCATTAACACATAAAGCGCTTATTGCTATGCTAGGTGCGGGCTTTTTATTGGTAATGAGTATCTATACCCTATTTTTTAAAAAAATTGTTTTTGAACAGGGTGAGGACAATAAAGAAAAAGTAATGCGAAAAAGAGATTTGGTTTCTACTTTTTTAGCGGGCTATTTTATGAACACTTTAAACCCTAGTGTATTTTTATTTTGGTTTGCTTGGACGGCAGCCATTAGTGCAAGTGCTGCAGCAACAAATAGTCCGCTTGTTTATAGAATACTAGTATTTGGTACTTGTTTATTATTTGTATTGCTATCTGATTTAATAAAAGTAGCCCTAGCTGGAAAACTTCGTCCCAAGCTTACGCTACAGAATATGATTATTATAAATAGAATTTCGGGTTTGATTATTTTAATATTTAGTGCTGCCTTGTTCTATGGCGCTTTACAGTATTAATAGCTCTTTGTTGAATCTATATAAGTCTTATACTATATTAGAAATAAAATCGTAAATTGCTATAGTGAAAAAATTATCTGTTTTTAAATTTTGTCTTTTTCTAAGCTTATTCTGTTTAGTACATACAAGTGTAATGGCCCAGGGAGGCAAGCTCTTGTTATTAAAGGATAAAGGAGTGGTAGTGAGGTCGTTTACCGAAGGGGATTATATCAATTTTGAGTTTAGTAATGCACAATGGCTTACGGGCTATATTGATTGGATTAAAAACGATTCTATTCAAATTAATCAGTTTGCCTTACAAGGAACCATTACCATGTTTGGCACTTATGGACAGGACACGCTAAAGCTGGGAAGGATGGTTTTACATATTAACGAAATAAAGGCCTTCGCTAAAGACAGGGGACATTTTAGAAGTGTATTTACCAATGGTGCGTTTTTGAAAGCAGGAGGCATTGGTTATGTAAGTTTAAATATTATTAATTCTCTATTAAAAGGTGATCAAGTTTTTGAATCTAAGAATATAACTAAAATTGCAGGTGGTTTAAGCGCCTGGCTGGCTGGGGTATTTGTAAAAAAATCAAATCCCGATTACCGTCCTATTGGAAAACGTTTTAGCGTAGAAATTTTATAAATTGTATTTGTGCTAAAAAAAATTCGTCGTTTTTTTCTTTATTTATTTATAAGCTCGCTGGTATATGTGCTTATTACAAAATTCCTAGAGCCGCCTATTACTATTACACAAATTACCAATGCTTTTGGTTTAGGCTTAAATAGAGATTATGTTTCTTGGGATAAGATGTCTTATAATATTAAACTAGCTGCATTAGCTAGCGAGGACCAATCCTTTACCGACCATATGGGTTTTGATTGGGATGCGATTGAAAAAAGTTTACACCCTAAAAAGAAAAATAAAAAATCTAAGATTCCTATTGGAGGAGGTGCTAGTACTATTTCTCAGCAAACAGCTAAAAATGTTTTTTTATGGCAGGGCGGACATTATGATAAGTATATTAGAAAAATTCCAGAAATATATTTTACTTTTTTGATTGAAATTATTTGGGGTAAACAAAGAATTTTGGAAGTATACTTAAATGTAATTGAAACCGGACCTGGTTGCTTTGGGGTAGAGGCTGCAGCGCAACATTATTTTCATAAATCTGCAAAAAATTTATCTAGGGCAGAGGCTGCTATGATTGTAGCTGGTTTTCCAAATCCTAAGAAGTTTACCGCCAACCCAATGACAGGTAGGGTTGCATGGCGTTATCCTCAAATACTTAGAGAGATGAATAATATAGAAACTGACGAGGATATTGCTGCCCTATTAAAAAAATAAACTTAGTAAAAAGCAAAAAGATTTAGTCGTGGAATAAGTTTTAAACCTCTTTCGAAATTTATTTACCCAAAATTTTATCAATTAGTTTAATGGCGTTTTGAGTTCTCTGCTCGCCCACGCCACTTACAATACCCCAAGGAGTATTTTGATTGATTAAAATATCTTTATACATAGCTAGTAGCTCTTGTCTAGGTTTTTCATCGGGGTATTCACGCATTTCGTCTGGTGACCAGGGTAGGTCTATATCACATAAAAGATAGAGATCATATTTTCTTCTATGTATTTCATCTAAAATATAAGTATGACAATTATTAAAAACATATTCACACCAGACCTTCATAACATACATGTCGGTGTCAATAATTATTTTGTTTTTTGATTGCTCTATAAATAGCCGCTCTGCTTTTTCGATGGCCTGCTGCTCTAATGTTAATTGCCCCTTCGCAATTGTTAATAAATCTTCGAAATTATATTTTGTCCCATTTTCATGTAAGAATTGTCTAGCATATTCCTTACAATCTACCACTCCATAATGTTTTGCCAACTGCTCGCAAAGCGTTGATTTACCTGTAGATTCAGGGCCTAGCACCACAATTTTTTGCAGCTTTGTATTTGAACTATGTACTTCTTTAGACATTGTATACTTTGATGCTTTTTAAGCTTGATGTATGTTTTTAGCAGTATTTGCTTTTCTACTCCACTCTATCCATCCTGCTATAGCTAAAATTAATAATACTATAAACTGAACACTAGTAAATGCATAACCCTTTATAAAATATAAAGGTATGGAGGCAATATTAGTAACCACCCACCAAAACCAACTTTCTACTTTTTTCTTTGCCATTAGCCACATGGCGGTATAGGCCGATGCACTTGCAAGTGCGTCTGCCCAAGGAATGGCTTCGGGTGCAAAGGATTGTTTTAAATAGACTAAAGAAAAATAGATAAGGGCATATACTGCTGCAAAAAACAAAAGCTGTTGTATTCTTTCTTTAGTATTACTATTTGTTATTTGTAAAATAAATGCTTGATTGCTTGTGTTTTTTCTAGTCCATAAAAACCAACCATACAAACTCATAATGGTATAATATAAGTTCACACTCGCTTCTCCTAATAAATGTCCTTTTAAACTTAAGAAAATATAAATGGTCGTATTTAATAAACCCGTTGGAAATACTAAAATATTTTCTTTTCTACTATACCATACAGAAACAATGCCAGAGATCACCGCGATGGCTTCTATCCAAGTAGTTTGGACTAATCCGTTATATATTGATTCTAAAACCGGTGACATTATTATAAAATTAATACAAATAGTAGTGTTATACTTATTTTCTTAAGTATTGTTATGTTTAGATTCTTTTTTTATAGGTTCTAAGCGTTTTTCATTTTCTCTAACTGTGCTTCTAACCTAAACATTTCATCTCTTAATTTCGCAGCTTCCATAAAATCTAAGGCCTTGGCAAATTTATCCATTTGCTTTTTGGTTTGCGTAATGGCTTTTTCTATTTGTGGTATGGTTTTAAATTCATCAGAGGCTTTTGCTACCATTTCAAGATCGTCGCTAGTTTTAATATTTATATTATTTAGCGTGAAGCCCTTAATATCTAATACGGCGCTTTGGGCCATTACCTGTTCTATACTTTTTATAATAGTGGTGGGCGTAATATTGTTTTCTGCATTATATTTTATTTGCTTGGCCCTTCTTCTATCGGTTTCATCCATGGTGCGACGCATGCTCTTGGTAATTTGATCTGCATAAAATATAACGCGACCATTTACATTTCTAGCGGCCCTACCTGATGTTTGGGTCAGCGATTTTTCATTTCTTAAAAACCCTTCTTTATCTGCATCTAATACTACCACTAAAGAAACTTCAGGCAAGTCTAGGCCTTCTCTTAATAGGTTTACGCCAACAAGTACATCAATAACACCCAATCTTAATTCTCTAAGAATTTCAACGCGCTCAAGTGCATCTATATCACTGTGTATATATTTTGATTTAATTTGAATACGACTTAAATAGCGGTCCATTTCTTCGGCCATTTTTTTAGTAAGCGTAGTTACTAAAACGCGGTCTCCCTTTTCTACCTGCATAGCAATCTCTTCTAGTAGGTCGTCTATTTGGTTTTTCGTTGGGCGCACTTCAATGGGGGGATCCAATAGCCCCGTGGGTCTTACCACTTGTTCAATAATTAAGCCGGCTGTTTTTTCTAATTCATATTCTCCGGGTGTGGCGCTTACAAATATGGACTGTCCTACCATATTTTCAAACTCATTAAAGTTAAGTGGGCGATTATCAATAGCGCTTGGAAGTCTAAAACCATATTCCACTAAATTCATTTTTCTACTTCTATCTCCACCATACATTCCTGAAATTTGTGGAATGGTTACATGGCTTTCATCTACTACACATAAAAAATCCTTGGGGAAATAATCTAGTAAGCAAAAAGGTCTGGTACCTGGGTTTCTTCTATCAAAAAACCTTGAGTAGTTTTCAATGCCCGTGCAATAGCCCAGCTCTCTAATCATTTCAATATCATATTCAACGCGTTCTTTTATTCTTTGTGCCTCAATATGCTTACCTGTATTTTTAAAATACTCCACCTGTGCGCGCATTTCGTCTTGTATTTCATAAATAATTTCTTGTACTAAGTCCTTGGGGGCTAAATATAAATTAGCAGGAAAGATGGCAGCGTTTTCCATGGTCTCAATTCTTTTGCCAGTTTCAACCTCAATACTTTCAATAGATTCTATTTCATCGCCAAAAAAAGTAATTCTATATCCATAGTCAACATAGGGTAGTCGAATGTCTACTGTGTCACCATTCACTCTAAAAGAACCTCTATCAAATTCGGTGACCGTTCTATGATAAAGACTATTAACAAGTGCATGTAAAAAAGCTTGTCTCGGCAAAACCATGCCAGCGTTGATTCTTATAATACCTTTTTCATATTCAGTTGGATTACCCATACCATAAATACAACTCACGCTTGCTACAATAATAATATCTCTGCGCCCACTTAATAATTGTGCAGTGGCTTGTAATCTTAATTTGTCAAGCTCTTCGTTAATGCTTAAATCTTTTTCGATGTAAACGCCAGAAGTAGGTAAGTAGGCTTCGGGTTGATAATAATCGTAGTAAGAAACAAAATAGCCCACTGCGTTGTTTGGAAAAAATTGTTTGAACTCTCCGTAAAGCTGCGCTACTAATGTTTTATTATGTGTTAAAACCAGTGTAGGCCTTTGTACATTTTGTATAAGGTTGGCAATGGTAAAGGTTTTACCACTTCCTGTTACTCCTAAAAGAGTATGATATCTTTCTCCTTCTAAAACCCCGTCGGTGAGTGCTTGTATGGCTGCAGGCTGATCGCCCGACGGGGTATAGGTAGATTCTAATTGAAAAGGCATTGGCAAATTTACATGCTATAGTGCATCTAAAAACATAGAAAGTTTTTCAATAGCCTTAGCGGTTTCTGTTATTTGTTCTTTGGTCTCTGCCCAATTCTTTTGTTCTATTGCTTCACGCACGCCCGGAACGGTTTTAACGCCATATCCAGTATAAAATCCTGGTGCATAAATAGTGTGCTTAAACCAAGGTCTGCGTGGAAGACCCGCTTCTGATAATAATTTTTGTTCTGCTGTATAAATTTTAGAATTTAAAACAGCCAACTGGGCTGCATTTCCGCTTGCTTTTATTTCTTCTACATGTGCTGCTGCTTTTTCTAATTTTGCAAGCGCATTTAAAATCGCAGAAAAATCTATATAGGGCACTTCGGCTGTAATTTTTGGTATGGTTAAGCCCTCTGTAGGATCGGCTGCATAAGCGTAAGCTTTTTTGTTGACTAGTTCGTTTTCAATTAATGTCTTCTCTCTTAATTGATCTACATTATTTATTAATTCACTAATGTATCCTTTAATGGTAGTATGAAGCACTCTATAATCAAAAGGTAAAACATCTGCATCGGCCAGTCTTAATGTTACTCTTCCTGCTGTTTGTGCAAGGGTTACTCCATAAATAAAAGTAGGGTCTTTAAAACGACGATACATATCATAAGAATCATAAATAGAATGATATTCTCCACCCTCACCTTCACCACCATATCCAATATTTAAAGAGGGTATACCTAAGTGTTGTATAAAAGAAGAATAATCTGAACCCGAGCCCATTGCTCCCAAAGGATAAGTGGTGGATGCATAAGCTTCTTTTTTTGCAGCAGTTCCACTTGCACTAGTTGCTCTTGACGCTTTTGATCTTTCAAAAACCGTTACGCCTGTTTGTGGGTCAATGACTGTTTTACTAATTTCTGTAATGAATGGTGCGAAGGCATGTGATCCCTCTGCGCCTAAAAACCCTCTTTCGTTTCCATCAGAATTTATATAAGCAACTGCTTTTGCTTGTAATTCTGCTGCATGATCTTCTACCCATTCTGTGGAACCCATTAATCCTGGTTCTTCTGCATCCCAAGCGCAATACACTAGGGTTCTTTTAGGTCTCCATCCTTGTTTTAATAATCCACCAATCGCAATGGCTTCTTCTAATTCAGCAGCCATTCCACTAATGGGGTCTGCGGCTCCGTTAACCCAACCATCGTGGTGATTACCTCTCACAATCCATTGATCGGGAAATTCAGATCCTTTAATTGTTGCAATTACATTAATGCCTGGTCTAAGTTTCCAATCAAATGCTAGTTTTAAATGAACCGTTGATTTACTTGGACCAATATGATATGTAAAAGGAAGTCCGCCTCCCCAGTTTCTTGGGGCAACAGGACCTGCCATGTCTTTTAATAAAGGAGCGGCGTCACCATAGCTAATAGGAAGTACGGGTATTTTTAATAAGTTAACCGCGTCATGATGATCTACTCTTGGTGCGGTTGCTGTTGATGCAATATTGGGTGTAGTAGGATCGCCAGGATAAATAACCATATCCATGATGGAACCTCTTTGAACAGTTTGATCGTTTTTAAAAGAACCAATAGGGTATTCATCGCCCGCACCATAACCATCATCAATAGGATCTGAATAAATTAAACATCCAATGGCTCCATGTTCTTGTGCCACTTTTGGTTTAATGCCTCTCCAGCTTCTACCATATTTTGCAATCACTATTTTTCCTTTTACATCAATACCATATTTAGCTAGTGTTTCATAGTCTTCTGGTAAACCATAATTTACAAAAACTAAATTCGCTGTAACATCGCCATCGGCGCTCCAACAATTATAAGTAGGTAATTGATCGGCTTGATTAGAAGTAGCATCTTCTTTAAGGGGTGTTTCTTTTAGTTTAGCCTTATAATTAGTAGCACCAGACATTTCAAGCACGCGTGTTAGGGGCATAGGAAACATTAATTGATAGACTTCTGTTTTAGTATCCCATCCTGCTTCTTTGAAAACCTTTGTGATTTGCTCTGAAACAAATTTTCCTCCAACAGATCCCACATGATGCGGAACAGAAGAAAGTAGTTTTATGTTTTGGCCAACCCTTGCTGCATTTAATTGTGCATCAAAGTCTTTTTCAATTTTATTTTGTTTCTCGGCGCTTTTAAAACCCAAAATTGTGTTTTGTGCGATCGTCTTATTACTTAAAATAAATAATGAAATAAAACAAAGGCTAATGGCTGTGGCTGTTTTTTTAAAAATTGGTTTTTTCATAGAAAAATATTGATGCGTTATAAATTAAATGTTTCTTTTTAAATAATCGGTGTAGTCGGGAAGCTTATATTCATAAACTTCTTGCATAAAACGAGAGGTCATTAAAAAATCGGCAGTGGTTCTATCACATGCCATGGGTAGGTTCCAGGCAACGGCAAGTCTTAATAAGGCTTTCACATCACTGTCGTGTGGTTGCGCTTCCATGGGGTCAAAAAAGAAAAAGATGACATCAATATCTCCTGTGGCAATCATGGCGCCAATTTGTTGGTCTCCACCTAATGGTCCGCTTAATAATTTTTTCACAGGTTGGTCTAGGGCTTCTTCTATTAGCTTACCCGTGGTGCCCGTAGCCACCAGCGTGTGTTTTGCCAAAGAGGCTTTGTTATAAACAGCCCACTCTATTAAATCCTTTTTTTTATTATCATGCGCAATAAGTGCAATTTTTTTTCTTTTTTCAAGCTTTCTTGTATTATTAACCATAATTATATTTTTGTAATTAGCTTATGTCTAGGGTTTGGTTTCTTAATAAAAACAATAAGGCCAAGGTACCAAAAATTATTGGTTGTGGTATGTTAATAAAGAGCAATAAGCTAATAATAAGAAGTAAATAAAGGGGATAAAGGAAAAATAATACGCCAAACAAAACAGAGTCAAAAAAAACCGTGCCCTTTGTTTTTTTATCTACAAAATTATAAATGATATTATAAAAAGGAAGGTTCAAATAATATAGTGCTGTTTTTTTAATACGGGGGGTATGGG
>Ga0194037_1002494_pt1 | contig 12160 bp, 10 predicted proteins | sample JunL306m_MetaG_FD_148653 | JGI IMG/M metagenome (GOLD analysis project Ga0194037, IMG submission 148653) | Anoxic zone freshwater microbial communities from boreal shield lake in IISD Experimental Lakes Area, Ontario, Canada - Jun2016-L304-6m | ecosystem: Environmental > Aquatic > Freshwater >...
GTATCAACACGTTTAACCTGTGTCACAAAGCATGGACCTGCCTGGATAATCGTGCAGGATACTGCTTCGCGTTTATCATTGAATAAACGGGTCATGCCGATTTTCTTTCCAAGAATCGCACCCATATGAATTATCTATTCTAATTCTTTAAGACTTAATTTCAACATCAACGCCACTAGGAAGCTCCAGCTTCATCAACATATCAATGGTCCTGGATGTCGGGTTTATAATTTCGATCAACCTCTTGTGAGAGGAGAAAGAAAACTGCTCACGAGATTTCTTATCAACATGCGGAGACCGGTTCACGGTATAAACATGTGATTTTGTGGGCAGTGGTATTGGACCAAAGATGATAGCATCTGTCTGCTTGACCACATCAATAATCCTTAGAGCCCACTTATCAACCAGACTATGGTCATAAGATTTGAGCTTGATTCTTATCTTTTGCTGTACAGCCACTTGTCAACCCTTTTTCGTGTTATCAATAAAAAAGGGACAGGATTTGAAGGCCCTGTCCCGGGACGCCCGTACAATCTATTATTCGATGATCTTCGTTACTGAACCCGCGCCAACGGTACGACCACCTTCACGGATAGCAAAACGCAAACCTTCATCCATAGCAATAGGAGCAAGTAACTCAACATCAACACCAAGGTTATCACCAGGCATAACCATCTCTACACCTTCAGGCAATGTTACAGAACCTGTAACATCTGTGGTACGGAAGTAAAACTGAGGACGGTAGCCGTTAAAGAACGGTGTATGACGTCCACCTTCTTCCTTTTTAAGGATGTAGACCTGTGCATTAAACTTTGTATGTGGCTTGATGGTGCCTGGTTTGGCAATAACCATACCACGCTCAAGCTCTGTCTTATCAACACCTCTAAGAAGAAGACCAGCGTTATCGCCAGCCTGACCTTCATCAAGAAGTTTCTGGAACATCTCAATACCAGTAACAACTGACTTGCGGGTTGGTCTGATACCAACAATCTCAACCTCTTCGTTGATCTTGACACGTCCCCTCTCAATTCTGCCTGTACCTACGGTACCACGACCTGAAATAGAGAACACATCTTCAACTGGCATCAAGAATGGCTTGTCAACGTCACGAACTGGTTCAGGGATAAATTCGTCAACAGCGTCCATAAGCTCCATAATGGATTTTTCAGCCTCAGGATCACCTTCAAGAGCCTTCAAAGCGGAACCTTTGATAATCGGAATATCATCACCAGGGAAATCATATTGAGTCAAAAGCTCTCTGAGCTCAAGCTCAACAAGCTCAATAAGTTCAGGATCAGCAATATCAACTTTATTCAGAAACACAACAAGTGACGGAACATTAACCTGACGGGCAAGCAGAATATGCTCGCGTGTCTGAGGCATAGGACCATCTGTACCTGCTACAACAAGAATAGCGCCATCCATCTGGGCAGCACCGGTAATCATGTTTTTAATGTAGTCAGCGTGACCAGGACAGTCAATATGTGCATAATGACGTTTTTTTGTCTGGTACTCAACGTGTGCCGTAGAAATAGTAATACCGCGCTCTCTTTCTTCAGGAGCCTTATCGATACTACCGAAATCACGCTGCAATGCAAGACCCTGTTTTGCAAGAACTGAAGTAATTGCAGCAGTCAAGGTTGTCTTACCATGGTCAACGTGACCAATGGTACCTATATTTACATGGGGTTTATCCCTTTTGTAGGACTCTTTTGCCATAACTTATCTCCGTAACGGTTATCTTTATTGGTTGTAGTAGTTAAAACTGATTGTCTGCCTGCCCAGCTTAATCGGAATCCTTGCTCACTCTTTTTTCCTGCAAAGCCTCGGCAATATTGCGAGGAACTTCACGATAACATTCAAACTCCATAGAATAATTAGCCCTGCCCTGACTCATCGAACGAAGATCGGTCGAATATCCGAACATTGCTGAAAGCGGAACCTTTGCATTAACAAACTGAGCTCCAGCCCTCTGCCCCATTCCTTCGATATGACCGCGACGGCTTGAAAGATCACCCATGACATCGCCAAGATATTCCTCGGGAGTAATGACCTCAACCTTCATGATTGGTTCAAGCAGAACAGGATCAGCTTTTTTGGCAGCTCCTTTAAATCCAATGGAACCCGCTATTTTGAATGCCATTTCTGAAGAGTCAACCTCATGATACTTACCATCAAACAAAGTTACCCTGATATCCTGCATAGGATATCCAGCTACAACTCCACTCTTCATGGCCTGCTGCACACCAACATTAACTGCAGGAATATATTCTCTCGGAATCACACCACCTTTAACAGCGTCTACAAATTCGTATCCTTTTCCTTCCTCAAGCGGTTCAACTTTAAGATTAACCAAGCCAAACTGACCTTTACCACCAGACTGACGAACAAACTTACCTTCAAATTCTACTGATTTTCTGATTGTCTCGCGGTAAGCAACCTGCGGCTGACCAACATTAGCTTCAACCTTAAACTCACGCTTGAGTCTGTCAACCAGAATCTCAAGATGAAGCTCACCCATACCTGCAATCAGAGTCTGACCGGTTTCATCATCTGTTTTAACTTTAAAAGTAGGATCCTCTTCTGCCAGTTTCGCGAGCGACATGCCAAGCTTGTCTGAATCCGCTTTAGTCTTGGGCTCAATTGCAATTTCAATAACCGGTTCAGGGAAAACCATTTTCTCAAGAACTACAGGGTTATTTTCATCACAGAGGGTATCTCCGGTCCTCACATCTTTCAAACCTACAGCCGCTGCGATATCACCGCAATACACACAATCTATATCTTCTCTCTTATTAGAATGCATCTGAAGTACACGTCCAATCCTCTCTTTCTTTCCAGTCATGGTATTAAGCACATAACTGCCCGCCTTGAGAATCCCAGAATAAACCCTGAAAAAAGTAAGCTTACCGACAAAAGGATCAGTAGCAATCTTAAAGGCAAGCGCGGCAAATGGCTCTTCGTCCTTCGGTTCGCGCGTTATCGACTCCTCTGTACGAGGATGGTGACCTTCAACAGCGCCGACGTCAACCGGGGAAGCAAGATACTCGACAACAGCATCCAGCATGAACTGAACACCCTTATTCTTAAATGAAGATCCGCACAACACCGGAATTATAGTAACCTTAAGTGTTGCCTGACGCAAAACGTCTCTGATCTCTTTTTCCGTGATTTCTTCACCATTCAGATACTTCTCAAGAAGAGTGTCATTATGCTCAGACACAGCCTCAAGCATATTGATTCTCCATGTCCTTGCTTCATTCTGCAGATCATGCGGAATCTCTACTTCTTCATAGGTACTGCCATCTTCCCTATCATAAATAATACCCTTCATCCTGATAAGATCGACGAATCCAGCAAAAATCTCACCTTCGCCGATAGGTATCTGAAGAGGCACAGGATTTGCGCCCAACCTTTCTCTTATAGCCTTTACAGTTTCAAAAAAGTTAGCTCCGGTCCTGTCCATCTTATTGACGTAGGCAATCCTCGGAACACCATACTTATTCGCCTGGCGCCAAACAGTTTCTGACTGAGGCTCTACACCGCCAACGGCACAAAAAAGCGCAACAGCACCATCAAGCACACGTAATGAACGCTCAACCTCAACAGTAAAATCTACGTGACCAGGCGTATCAATAATATTAATCCTATGATAAACGCCGACATAGTTACCAAACTTCGGCGTCCAAAAACAAGTTGTGGCCGCAGAGGTGATGGTAATACCACGCTCTTTCTCTTGATCCATCCAGTCCATCGTCGCGCCACCTTCATGTACCTCACCCATCCGGTGTAATCGACCAGTGTAATACAGAATCCTCTCTGTCGTAGTCGTCTTACCGGCATCAATGTGAGCCATGATACCAATGTTGCGTACTTTATCTAAATCAACAAGCCTTGCCATAACAATTATTTTGACCTTTTATTCACACTTTGATAACAACCTAGAAACGGAAATGCGCAAACGCCTTATTAGCATCAGCCATCCTGTGTACCTCATCACGCTTTTTGACTGAAGCACCCTGCTCGTTAGCAGCATCCATCAGTTCAGCAGCAAGCTTTTCCGCCATGGATTTACCGCCACGTTTTGCAGCATACATTTTAAGCCAGCGGAAAGCAAGAGCGCCTCTCCTGGAGGCCTTAACTTCCATAGGAATCTGATATGTAGCACCACCGACCCTTTTACTCCGAACCTCAACAACCGGAGCAATATGCGACATTGCCTTGCGGTATACCTCCAGCGGATCTTCTCCTGTCATCTTTTCCGCAATAATAGCAAAAGCATCATAAACTATCTTAGTTGCAACTGCTTTCTTACCATCAAGCATAACAGCATTGATAAAACGGGCCACACTTTCATCCCCGTAACGAAAATCAACACCTATCCTCTTATAGCCACCTTTTTTCGGCATATTCTTCTATGAATTTATGATTGGACCTATCTGCCTTTACCCTTGACAGGAGCAGCTGCACCGGCTTTCGGCTGCTTGGCCCCATACTTTGAGCGACTCTGCTTACGATCGGCAACACCGGACGTATCCAATGAACCGCGTACAATATGATAACGCACACCAGGAAGATCCTTTACCCTGCCGCCTCTAATCAAAACGATAGAATGCTCCTGCAGGTTATGGCCCTCTCCAGGGATATATGCCGTAACCTCAATCTTATTAGATAACCTTACACGCGCAACTTTCCTTAACGCCGAGTTAGGTTTTTTTGGTGTAGTCGTGTACACACGAGTACAAACCCCGCGCTTCTGCGGACACTTATCAAGCGCCGGTGACGCTGTTTTTGATACTTTTACACTTCTTCCGAGCCTGATGAGCTGCTGAATCGTCGGCATACTGAAACTCTCTTTCTATTTAAAAACCTCTGATTACAAAAAACGCAATAATCTTAAAAATCCATAAGGACAGTCAATGTAAGAGAATTATAAAAAAAAACAAAACCTAAATCATCATTTTTGATCTCCCGCAAAAAAATATTGCAATCGGTCCACATCCACTTCATCGAGGAGTCTATTGAGCTAAAGTCTTGTCGGTTAGTAGCTTGCTTTTGAAAACCTCAATTATTACAAAACCTCATAGAAATAACACAGAATTTCAATAAACTACGTTGCATCAGCATGGACACATATTGAAATCCAACGGTCACATGGCAGAAGTACAGCCTTAAAGTTGTGTTCTTCCGCCTTTATTCCCTTCCAATCCTAAGGAGATACCATCATGTCATTGTATCAAGCAAAGGGACTTCTCATCGCGCTCGCTACCTTTTACGGATTTATTGCCTTGTCTGAATGTGCAAAGGCATCAGCAGCCAACCTGAGCGTAACATCAAGCATCGCTCTGGCAGATAACGCAGGTAATCCATTAGTGACCGATTCCCTCAAAGCTATTCCGCTTGACTTCAGCGCACCCATAAAAACGGGTACCGTTTCAGGCAACGTAAAACTATACAGGGTAACCGTCAATGGAGAAAAGGAAGAGCCCTCCATAACAACTACCGAAAAAAAGAGCCCTGCACGTCTTTTGCTCTTCAAAAAGAACGGAACCGGATTTACCCAAGGCGAAAAGTACAAAGTTACGATAAACGAAAAAGTAAAATCTGCCAGTGGCAGATCGTTGGCAAAAGAATTCATCGGCTATTTCACTGTTAATTATTCCTTTAGCCTGCAGAGTAAAGGAATCGCAGATCTGAACAATGAAAGGTCTCAGATCATTTGTGTAAGCGACCTGCATTTAGGTGCAAACGACCTCTATACAGAATGCAGGCAGAATAGGGAAGCTCTTGTCAATTTCCTCAATCAGGTTAGACTGGCTCCAAATGTTAAGGAACTCGTTATCGCAGGAGATCTTTTCGACGAATGGTTTATACCAGCTTCAACAGATACTTTTAACGGAAAAACACAATTTGATTTTATCCGCACAATAGCTGCAAATAACAAACCAGTCATCGATGCCTTTAACAGTATAATCAAAGACGGCAAAATTAAGGTTACCTATGTGCCAGGCAATCACGATTTGCTCATAACAAAGGAAGATGTTGAAAGTGTCATGCCCGGAATTTCACAAGCACGCGATGTGAGGGGCTTGGGAGCATATACCCCCGACGCTCATCCCGAAATAGTTATCGAACACGGGCATCGATACAATTTTTTCTGCGCACCTGACCCCATTTCCAACAAATCCATTGCGCCCGGCTCTATCCTGCCCCCGGGGTATTTTTTTACACGAATCGCGACGACCTCCGTTGTGGAAAAAAAACCAGCGGCGGGCGGCACAATGCCCATCGTAACCCCAAACAAACTCGGCGAAAGCCAATCCCTCGCCTTTATCTATTGGAATGTCTGGAAAAAACTCATGACTGCTTTACCGGTAAATGAGAGTTTTGACCAGAAGATAATAAAAACCAATATTGACGGGTTTAGAGAGAGTTATTCGATTAACGACCTCATGCCGTTTCAGTTGAAAGAGGGCGGATTTATTGATCTCAGGATATATAAAGGCATTCAGGATACATGGAACGAAAGGCAGGTACTCAACAATGTTGCCGTCAATATCCCTGCATATGAAGCCCTCACCAAGGCCGATTTGGCCAGCGAGACCGACGGACAGGCAGTCACACAATACTTTACCAACAAAAATTCACAAAAGAGAATCGTAGTGTTCGGTCATACTCATGAAGCCCGAATTATTCCATCCGAAAACCTGAAAGGACAAAAAACAATTTATGCCAACTCAGGAACATGGATCGATAAAAACACCTTCCCTACCATGACTTTTGTAGTCATAACACCCAAAAAAAGCAGTGGATCGACCCTGGAATTTGTCAATCTTTACAAATACTCCCAAAACGGTCATATAACGCAACTGGAAGTTCAGGCCATGTAAACAACGCCTTCCGATCAGGACTTACTGGTCGCAGCTTAATAGTCACATGATAGAAGTACGTATCTATACTTGACATGGTCAACCTGCTGTGCCAACTCAACAAAAAGCGGAAAACGGAGCTACCGTGTTCGCTTTTCGAACTCAGTAGTGTTCGAATTTGACATCTGAACATTTTTTCGAAAACGGCCATGTAACAATCCGCCCACTACCATCAGCAGTGCTGCAGCAAAAGCACCATAAGATATTCTGCGCCCGACTTCAAACCAGCTCCTGTCATAATAGAAATGCACCTCCCTGCTTCCTCGAGGAATAAACACTCCACGAAGCAACCCATTCACCTTCACTGTTGATGCAACCCTGCCGTCAACAGTCACTCTCCAACGAAGAGGATAATAGATTTCACTGACAACCAGAAATGCCTCAGCAGGTGCCGACACTTTCAGAACCATCGACTCTGGTTTTGCATCAAACGATATAACCGTTGCCTTTGAAAACGTTCTCGTTCCAGTCCAGGGGGACCCATCAATATATGCCTCTCCGAAAGCAGCATGTTCATCAACAAGTTGTGCAAACAATGCATCATCGCTTTTAATTGCAGTTACCCTCTCTGCAAACCATGCTCTCGGAGCAACTCCTTGAAGACTATAGACATACGTCATGACCGGGCCGTTCACCAGCTGAAGAAACCCTGACTTAACCAACACAAGAGCTGGATGTTCTATCGGTTGCGGACTGATGACATAGGCAACATTAAGCATTCTAAGAATGTTCAGACTGGCAAGGTTTCCGCTTTTTGCAAGAAACTCCTGATACAGCCTCAGTTTCGCCGGATGGTATCCGCCTGCTGACTCAATCCCGAACAGAGCAAACTTGTTTTCGGTAAAAAGCTGCCCGACAGGATAAATCCTGAATACTCCTTTCCTGGAAGCCAGATAGCGTGTAATATCGTCGTACCGGAACGCACGATCAACGATACTGCCGTCAGCAAGTACCGGAGAACGAAGGGAAACAGCGGATGGGTATACTATCTGCATATCAAGCCAGATAATATCACCAACAGCAATAAGCAGAAGTAACACAACCGACAATTTCCTTGAAAGGATATGTTGTACAATAAACCAGAGTACCCCGACCGACAGAGTTATAACCAGCATGACAGCAAGGAAACTGTCCTTCAGATTCTCCCACCGCACTTTATTGACCATAAAGGCAAGATCAAAGCTCCCAACGGAAGGATCCGGAAAAAGGGATCGAAACAAGCCTTCAAGATTCTGTTCAAACACAAGAAATAAAAGTATCAGCCCCGCAAGAATAAGAGATCCCATCCCGAGAGGCTTCTTTAATCGATCACCCTGACACTGAAGCAATTCATGAAGTCCTGCAGCAGCAAGAATCGATAGAATCAGATAAACCATAATAAGCGCCATCGAAGGAACTCTGAACTTGCTGAAGAGAGGAGCTGTATAGTAAAACAGATTAAAAACAGGACTGAAAAAACTCCCGAACGACAAAAGAAGGAAAAGCAAGAGCCCCGCAACCAGAAACCAGGTCATAGGTTCTCTCCTGCGAGTTACCGCTCCACAAATAGCGAGGAAGAGAACAACAATACCTGCATAATGCGGAAAATCGGTGAACGGCATGAACCCCCAATAGGTAACCCCGCCAAAACCAAAGCTGCCAGGAACAAAAAAAGTCAGAAGTTCCATAGGATGCATCGACCACATGGTAGCATACTCCCATGCTGCGCCTCCTCCCTCGGCACCCATACCTCTAACTGAATAGGCTGCATATTGAGATGCGGGAAGATAAATTGAAACTGACATGGCAACACCGCAGGTAAGCGCAAACAGAAAGAGCGAAACTAAACGAATTTTTTTATTAAGGGGATCCCTGCGTGAAATGAAAAGGAACAGAACAAGCATCAGCATAAGCATCCACGAGTAATAAGCAATCTGTACATGAGCTCGCTGGAGCTGAAACCCTGCAATGAGAGCGAGAATACCTGCATCAACGAACCCGCCACGTTCCACAAGTCGCAGTGCAGCCCAGAGCATCCAAGGTATGTATGCTGCCGTCATGAGCTGGCTCCCGTGACCATGAACAAGCATCGCCGTCATATAAGGATTAAGCATAAAAACCACCCCGCCAAAAACCGCAGCAAGCGCTGTCATCCTGTACTCTCGTAGAAACAGAAACACTCCAAAACCCGCAAATGCGAGATGGAGCAGCTGGAGCAACATTCCGTTTATGTGAAAGAGGTTAAAAACAACATTCGGAAAGTAAAGTCCGCTTAAATAACTGAACGCTTCCACTGTCGGCATACCTGAAAAAATCCAAGGCTGCCAGAGGGGATAAGTACCAGTTGCTTCATGAACCTTGTCAATCGCCAACGTTGATGCTAGAGGAATAAGACTATCGGGAGCAACCAGGATTTTTGACTGAAAAACAAGTGGGTAAAACAGCAACACACAGAGAACGGTATAGCTGGCAAATATACTAAGAAACAGAAGCAGGTTTTTCTTCACAAGTGTTATAGCCTTGGTTCCTTGTTAATGAAAGGTATAAACCTTAAAATAATCTCTCTTTCCTCCTGTTCCAACTTAAGGAGGAGCATCAATACCGCATAACTGCAGACCGATAGAAGAGCTCCAGCCATAAACCCTGCAAATACCGGAAGGCTCAATAGCCAGGGTCGCACCGCCATGAGAAGCAACGCCACAAAAAAACCGGCTGCAATGGGCTTCCACAGTGCTTTTCCAAAGGGGTGAATCTTTAAAAGAATAAATATCTCAGAAATGCGAACGGCTGAGAGCAGAAAAAAGACCAGCAATGTTGCCAAAGCAGCGCCGTTTATTCCCATTCGGGGTATAAGCATGAGGTTAAGGACAATCTGTAGACCAAGTGCTCCAAGAGCATTGAAAAGACTAAGCCTCGCATATCCAGTCATTGCCAGAACAGTCGATGAAAGTCCAAAACAGACCTGCAGAAAAGAGGCTGCCGTCAACAGAAAGAGCGCATTGCTTCCCGCTGTAAACCGTGTTCCGAATATACCGAGCACCATTTCAGGAAGCAGCATAAAAAGAATAACCGGAGGAATAACAATCCCGAAAATCCATCGCGTCACCATTTTATATATCCGTCCTATCTCCTCATTCTGACTCCCTGCATGCAAAGCTGCAATCATTGGCGCAGCAATACCTGCAAAAGCAAGCAGAACAGCCCGGATAAGACCTGCGGTTCTCGCTGCAGGATGATAAAGACCAACGGTTGCCGTATCCGTAAGCATACCAAGCATCATGACATCGAGCCAGTGTGTCATCATACTCAAGAGTGATACCACCATAAAAGGCAGCGCATAGATCATCATACTCCTGTCAGAACCGGCACGGACAATCTCCATTGGAATAACACCACTGATCTTCGAAAGGTAGGGGCGAATCCAGAAAAAGGCAACTGCAGCCGACACGGCAAAGGGAAAATATAGAGCCGCTTCCTGCCCTGCCACATAGCGGAACAGAAGTGTCAACAGCAGCAGAAAAAGTGGGTTCAGTACCTGAGTTGCAATAATTTTTGGCTGAAGTTTCCGGAACCCCTGAATCGCATGACCATAAAGCATTGTGGCCACATTAAAGGGAATAGCCGCTGCATAGCAGCACAACGTAAGCTGAAGCAGATGGCTGCCATGAAGCATCAACGCTATTTGATGTGAAAACAGCATCAGAAGAAGCGCTACTGCCATCGATAGAAAGAGGCTTGTTTTAAGTGCCGAACCAATAACCCTTCTCTGGCGGAGAGGATCACTGCTGTGAACACTGACATAGCGGAGCAACCCAGAATCAAGCCCTGCTATAGCAAGCACCTCGGAAATCTGAATAACGGCTACAGCAAGTGCATAGGTACCAAGAGCATCGGCATCAAATACTCTTGCAACAAGCAGATTAAAACCGAACCGGGATGCCTGTCCAAACAGAAAGCCAGCAAAGGAAAACCCTGCCTGACCTGCTATTACCGTATTCCGACTCAAAGACACCCTCCCTCATAAGCGCTTTGGAGTTCCTGCACCATTGATTCAGCAAGAACATCCCAGCTGTGCTGTCGGGCAAATGCCTGACGCGCCCCCTTCTGCTGATCGGCAAGTACATCAGGAACCATCCGGATAAACGCTTCATGTGAAGATGCAACATAAACTACATCCCGAGCTCTTTCCACTGCACTGCAGTAATTCATAGAAAGCACCGGAACACCCGCAGCACAATATTCATAAAGCTTGTTTGGATGTGAAACCCCTTTCAGATTATTACTGACGAGCGGCATAAGTGCCAAATCAAATCGCTGAACCCATGCAGGCAAATCAGTGTAGTCTACTTTACCAACATAATGCACATTTGGAATGCCATTAAGAACCACCTGCTTTTTCCACCACTCCCTTTCGTAAGCCGGGCCAACAAGGACAACAGAATAATCCGGCCATGCACGTGCAGTAGCAGCAACAAGAGCCGTGTCAAGCCAGTCCATCGCCCCGACATAGCCGAGGATAGGTTTCTTGATTGCCGACAGTTCTGAGGGAACCCTATCACAAGGGGTCGCAAAATGGCTGAACTCAACACCGTTGCCCAGTTCAATACAACGCACCCCGGACGGCACACCAAGACGCATGGTCAGTTCAGGACTCACACTGAAAAGCAGCTTCACCCTTGAAAGATAAGTGTCGAGGTATCCCTTCAACCACAAGGGAGTGCCTGGAAAAGCAAGATGATCATCATTTGCATCATAAAAGCGAAAACGGCAGGATAAGAGAGCTGCAACCCTTCCCCAATAGACATTGCTCAAGCCTATGATTCTTTCATGGGTAGCAAATCCAAGCAGAATCATCCATAAGAACATCAATACAATTCCGGGCAGCGAAACAAAAAAACGCAGGAGAGGATTATCAAGCAGACGCCCGATTCTGAAGGGCACGCTCTTTATAAAAGGAACACTTACTACCCACACCCTTCCTCTTTTAACTGGAACCCAGTGATGTCTTCGCCCCAAAGCATAGGGTTCAATAAAAAGAATCTTCCATTTTTCGGGAAATCGCCCAAGCAGACGCTGTTTACGCGTCGAAAGAAAGTCCCATTGTATTTCAGAAAACCAGACAAGCCTGAAGGGTTGTTTAGATGGCATTCCCCTATTGAGCGGTAAGTTCATAAATCATTACTTTTTCAAACAATAGACGCAACAGCGGTTTAATTCCCGTAAGATAAAACAACAGGGAACGGATACGAAAC
>Ga0194037_1002496_pt1 | contig 12149 bp, 17 predicted proteins | sample JunL306m_MetaG_FD_148653 | JGI IMG/M metagenome (GOLD analysis project Ga0194037, IMG submission 148653) | Anoxic zone freshwater microbial communities from boreal shield lake in IISD Experimental Lakes Area, Ontario, Canada - Jun2016-L304-6m | ecosystem: Environmental > Aquatic > Freshwater >...
TCATGCAAAGCGCCTTAGTGGTAGGATCTGCAATTTTTGCGGGGTACATGGGGTATGATTATTACAAAAAGCACCAGGCGGTGCAAGCTAATAACATACGCATCCGGATTGCCGGTGTACACATGCAAAACGATGGGACCATAAACATGGATCTGCAGGTAATGAACCCTAACAGCGCCGGATTTAGTTTTAAATCCATCCTGGGAGATCTCCTGGTTAATAATACCAAAGTTGCAGATCTTAAAATGTTTGGTGATTATACCGTTAGGCCCAATGATCAGGCAACAATACCGGTAATGGCTAAGATCCAGAGCATGAATTTATTTGCACAATTGGTACAGAAATTGAAAGGCAAAAAATTGGCTGTATCCTTTACCGGTACTATCAATGTAAACGATAAAGCCATTCCTTTAACCATGCAATACAGCGTATGAGATTTTTTAAGCAGAAACCCCGGCAGGTACTTAAAACAGATCTACAGGATGACCTTTCACCCATTGAACAGGCAGCCCTGGCAAAATTGCGAAATTTAAGAGGTGAAAATGCCTTTCAGCATTACGAAGATCCGACACCCAATTTATTTAAGCAGTTTTTTAACCGGTTCATTAAAAAATGAATGCATTGGGCCTAGATATCAGAAATCAATTACCCTACCAAAACAAAAAAGAAGTTTTGGTAGAGGATCACGATACACATGATATCATTAAATGGATTGGTAAGATCCATCCAATGGTGGCTAAACAATATGATGATATTGCAGAGCTACACTGGAAAGGAAATGTTGAAGATACCGCCAGGCACCTGTTCGATTTCTGTAAAAAAAATATCCGCTACAAAGTGGAAGGTCCGGACGATCAGACCATAAAAAAACCTGGTGCAATTCTCAATCATGGGTATGGTGATTGTAAGCATTACGCCAGTTATATAAACGGGGTTTGTTGCAGCCTGCAGCGTAAAGGTTACCCTATTAAATCAAAATACCGCTTTACTGCAGATAGGCCAGGCATGGAAGTACACCATGTTTTTGCCGTTGTTTCCGAGCCATCATCAATTGGTTATCCTAGCAAGGCAAAACAATGGGGAGCTGATAAGATCCGGGATTATGCAAAAGAAAATGGTTTGCGCCTGGTGCATGGATACGAGGTAGAAGGGCGCTCTTATGTTAGCGGTACAAATCAGGAATTTTGGGTTGATCCGGTGTTGGATACATTCAACAGGCGGCCAACTTATCACAATGTAAAGGAAAAGGATATGAGCCTTAGTTTAATTTCCGGGACCAGTCATTACAGCGGTGATGATTCATCTATAGGCAAAAAGCACCACAATATTTTTAAAGATATTGCTCATGGTATGCAGGTTAATCTGCAGAACATTAAACATGGTGCAGATGTTGCTGTACACGATACCGGCAAGGGTATTAAATACGCTGTAAAGGATACCGGCAAAGGAATTAAAATTGCAGCTGAACAGGTTAAACATGTAGTACTTAAAGTAGCTGCAGCACCTGCACGTAATTCATTCCTGGCATTGGTTGATTTTAATATGTTCAACCTGGCAAAACATTTGTATGATGCACTCAATAGCAATAGGGCAGGGGCATTACTGAACAAGTGGAAAGATTTAGGCGGTGATCCGAATAAACTAAAATCTGCAGTTAACAACGGGATCCGCAACTACAACAAGCACCACAGCAAAAAGATTACCGGCCGTAGTATTGATGATGCAGTAAATTTTTATCAATCTCACACTTTCCCCTGGCATCATTCACATATTCCGCACCAGATCCACAACGGCCGGAAATTGTATTTTATGCGGGGTACTTATATTGGCTGCAGCTGCAATACCAACAGCATAGGTTGCCAGGGTAATTCCGTTGGTTGCCTTCCTGCATGTGCTCCTGCAGCAATAGCGCTTGCAACGGCCATTATTGCGGCCTTAAAATCGTTTTTAAATCTCTCTGCGGATGAAGACAAGGAAATGACAGAAGCGGCTAAAAATGGAGCAAAAAACCTTATCACTGATTCCAGCCAGGGAATAGATATTGCAAATGGAGACCAGGGACCAGCAGCAGCTGCAGCGCTCAACACGTTAACAGATCCTACAGCTCAGGGAACAACAGCGCCTTCTATGAAAGTTAGTACAGGCATTGGCCCGGATGGAGCGCCTACCCTCGCAGTCCATGATGTAGATCATCCCATAATTAACCAGGCAGGCCAACCAATTAAGGACGACCAGGGACCAGCAGCACCACCGGCATTTTCTAATACATTGGATAATATAAAGGTCCATGTAAAGCAATTCTGGAATGATTATAAAGTGCCTGTTTTAATTGGTACTGCAGGCGTTATTGCATTCAAAAGTAAAAGGGTAAGAAAAACCCTGGGAATTAAATAGTTTTTTCATTACTTAAATATATATACATATGGCACGCAAAAAAAGAGCCACCACCGCAAAAAAAGCACCAACAAAAAGGCGTAGCAATACAACAATTGTTGTTGCCAAGACCAGGCACCATAAAAAGCGTGCCGTAAGGGGAACATCTGTAGGATCTACACACCACACTAAAAAGCGCAAAAAGCGCTCAAGTGGTTCTATCATGGGATTTACAGGATCTTCTTTAAAATTAAAGGATGCGCTGCACATGGGGGCAGGCGTTGCTGCAGGTATCATTATTAATCATAAGGTATTGCGGCCGCTGGAGCATAAACTTACAGATACTAACCCAATGGCGGCTAAAGTAATGGGTTTTGCTCAGGCTGCATTAGGTTTTGTGGTTGCCGTTAAGGGCCAGCACATGGCAACTAAAGCTGCAGGTGTTACCATCATGACCGGCGGTGTTAATACCGTATTAAGGCAATTCAATGTTGAAAAACATATCCCTGGTATTGCCGGTAGCGATGACGATTGGACAACGGTCAAAATACCTATGAACGGGCCTACTGAATTGCGCTCAATGGTTGCCGGTCTCCTGGAGAGCAACGAAACGCCGGTAATGCAGCAGGTAGCAGGACACCACCACCGAAGCCGCCGTACAATGCAAAATAATACTTATTCTAACCCTAATGAGGGAATTAACGAGGATTACCGGTTACGCTCTTATGTCGGGGATTCAGAATTTGATATTATCATGCCAGCAAAAGGCGCTTATCTGTAATATTTATTTTTTTAACTAATATATTTTTCAACCTTTTTTTAACGTAAGCACAATCTTTTTTTTATGAGTATAACATTGCAAAATCGCGACCTGAGAGAAAATTTCTTAACGGCCGTTAAAACTATTGAGGCAAATAATCCTAATCAAAAAGTTAACCTGGACGAACTGACGCAGGGTTATTTAAGATCTGAGGTTACATTGTTGGTAAATAATTCCACTATGCAATGGCCAATAGTGGACACACAACAGATCGCACAAAGCCCAATTACACCTACAATGAGGCTATTACCTGAACAGGATTCTTTTGTTGTTGGTAGTATGGGATATTGGTTAATGAACTATTCATTTACCAACAATGACCAGGCACAACCGGATTTTGCAGGCGCTAACAATTGGGGACCGGTTACTTATGTTTCTACCTATTACAATAACGGTACTGGTGCCAGTTGGTCTCCTGGTAGTATGTTGTTTTGGTTGGGTTATATCTCCATCGAGGTAAATAAAAAGGTATTGATACCTTATTGGGATTGTTACCGTCATTATAAAGTACCGATCAGCCAGGAGGCTAACGGAAATACCTCTCCTTCCTGGAGCGGATACGGCCAGAAAAATTCCATCGATGGTGGTACAGATGGATTCTATCCGGTTGAACCCATCATTATTATTGGTGGTGGCCGTCAAAACAATGTCAAATTAAACTTACCTAGTAACATTCCTGCATCTAATGCACCATTCAATTTTGCAGGGGTTTATAATGTAACTTTTGTTGCTAAGGCGGTATTGATGTTCCGGGGAATATGGGCGCAGAATAGTACAGCTGTACGTTAATATATTTTTCAATTGTGATCCCCTGCCAGGGTAGGGGATCATTTTAAATATTTTATTATGAATAATTTTTGGGTAAGTCCCAACAGCGTACTAATTGAATGTGTTATTGTACCCTCAACCGGTGGTACTACTAATAAAAATCCGTTTGGTACACAAAAGCAGCTTCAGAATAAAAAAGTAGTTGCTATTGAATCATTCAGTAGCCAGGATGTGGTTAACTCACCGATCAGCCAGGCGAACCCCTGTATTAATGCTCAGGTATTCAATACCTCATTTCTGACCTTGTACCGGGCAAGCACTCCAGCGATCGGAAATCAACCGGCGCAAAATGAAGGACTTTATTATGATCAGCTGCCATTGTCTGTATTGCGTAGGGTAGTAAATCAAAATAATAGTGGTGTAAATCTTACAAGTTCATGTATGGACCTGTTCAGGATCAATCCAACGGAAATGTCCTGGACAAAATGTTACGTTACCTGCACGCCATCGGTTCCGATCAGCTCTGCAGTATCCGCTTTATTTTTAGTCCATTACCTGAATGAACATCAGGACTGGAAACCATACGCTGCATAACATGGCAATTAATATTGAACATAGGGACAAAGACACATTATTTCAGGCATTCGATTATTTCGACATGCCTAATTTTGCTATTTACGCCGGAAAGGATCAGCGCACATTTTACAATGGCGGAGACCAGGCAGAGGCAGAGCAAAAATTAAGTGATTACCTTTCTATGATCGAGGCGGCCAATACTTCACAGGTATATACCTTGAAAGTATATCCTGCAGATACTAAAAATATCAACACTAAAACCCCTCACAGCGGATCCACTACATTTATGCTGAATCCTAACCAACCGGTTAGACAGGAAAATGGCGTTACTATTATTGACCGTACAGCGCCGGGATCAATGGGTAATACTGCAGTTAATCCTTTGATATCTGCACGCCTGGACAAATTAGAGGCTGAAAATCTTAAATTACGTGAAGATCTGCACAAAGCAGAAATTCAAAGTATCAAAGATAATGTTGCAGCACAAATTGCCGGTATTGCTCAGCGCCCGGACGAAACACCATGGTATGAAAGATTGATAGGCGCCATCGAGCAAAAACCGGAATTGATAGATAAGTTATTGGATCCGGTAGAGCGATTAATAACAGGGGTAGTTACTTCCTTTCAGGGCAAAAAGAATTTTATACAAAAAGAGTTTTTACCGCCGGTTAACGGCACAAATCCGGATACTACTATGGCAGATACAAACCATCAGCAGCAGCTTACAGAAGAAGAAGTTGAAAAATTGCATGATCAGCAGGACGCAGCATTAGAAATTATTGAGGCAAGGATAGGAGCGCCTGTACTTACCAAATTAATTGAACAGGTAAGTAAATTGAGCGATAAGGATCTTAATAAATTACTCAATTATCTTGACTAATGGATACTGTAACAATTCGCGAAATAACAACACAATTTACGGCCATGAATTACAACCAGGAATTTGAGGAGCCGTTTAATCAGTGTACATTTTTTAATTATGATACCAGCGCAAGCGTTAGTATCAATAAATTAAAAATACCGCCTGCAATCCTTATTGGTAGCAATGTTTACCCAACATCATTTACTGTATCATTAAATGAAAATGAGGTAAATAAAACTAATTATAGCGTTGATTTTGGCAGCTCAACCAATGCTAATTTGCAGATTGTTTACACTCAATATCTAGGTATAGGCTTATGAGTATTAATATAGGAGTTCCAGGTATAGGCGTAGGCACTCCAGGCCCTCCCGGTCCTACAGGACCAACCGGCCCGGCCGGTCCTCCCGGAACACCAGGAACACCCGGAACAAATGGCGCTACCTGGTATACAGGTACTACAGCTCCAGCTGGTGGGCTAGGAGTTAACAATGATCTGTACCTGAGAACTATAACCGGTGATGTTTATTTAAAATCCGCCGGCACCTGGTCCATTATTGAAAATATTACTGGGCCAACCGGTCCTACAGGTGCAACCGGCGCTACAGGTGCTACAGGCGCACCCGGAACAAATGGCGCTACCTGGTATACAGGTACTACAGCTCCAGCTGGTGGGCTAGGGGTTAACAATGATCTGTACCTGAGAACTACAACCGGTGATGTTTATTTAAAATCCGCCGGCACCTGGTCCATTATTGAAAATATTACTGGGCCAACCGGTCCTACAGGTGCAACCGGCGCTACAGGTGCTACAGGCGCTACAGGTGCTACAGGTGCAAGCGGACTTGCTTATACCGGTTATAACAGGCAGACCGGCACAACGTACACTACTGTTTTATCAGATGCCGGTAAATTGGTAGGCGCTGATAATACCAATCCATGTAATTATGTAATACCACCGAACAGCAGCGTTAATTATCCTGCAGGAACAACAATTATAGATTTCGCGCAAATAGGTAACGGAAAATTGACACTTTCGGCCGGGGTAGGGGTTACATTCATTTCTTATCAAAATAACCTAAGTACTGCAGGAAAAGGGGTAGTGATCAGCGCTTTTCAATTAGTAACTGATACCTGGTTAATTGTTGGCAATTTAATTCCTTAGTTATGGCCGGTAATGGTGTTTTAAATTTTGCATCAGCTGCAGTTGTTTTTGATCCGGCAAAAACCGGATCCGCTGCAACCATATCTGGAGGGGGTTTAATTGTTTCTATTACTGGAGCTGCCTCTTTGAGCTTAGCAACAGCAGGGACCAGCAGCGAAAAAAAATATTGTGAATTTGTACCCCAATCCGGTACTAATGGTTTTTCTATTGGAATCGCAGCAGCACAAGCCAATTACAATGCTAATTTTGTTGCTGTAACTGGCTGGGGCAATACTACTTTTTTTGGTGTATCGTATAAGCAACACAACGGAGCCTCTGCACCATATGGTACAGCATTTGGAGTTGGTGATGTAATGGGTATTGCGCTAGATATGGTTTTAGGACAAGTAATATTTTATAAAAACAATGTTAGCCAGGGCGTAGCATATACAGGTTTAACCGGCACACTTTATCCTGGTGTATGCAGTTATTTATATCCCGTTAGTTATGTCGCACATTTTGATGCAGCTTCATTTGTTTATTCACCGCCGGCCGGATTTACCGCCTTTTAAAATTATCAATATGAACATAGCAACAGCAACTCTTGGAAGTACTATAGTAGGCGCTAATATTGATGATTATTCTGATCCTGCAGGAATAAAGCAGATCCAGAAATATACAGATGAGGGCAAGTTGCCGCCGGATCTGAAAGAAGGGCAAAACCGGTTCCTAATTAATTCCTGGAATCAAATAAAAAACCTGTTATCCAATGCCGGCTTACCATCCAATGTAATTGATTTTGCGGCCGCTCAGGTACTATTTGAGACAGCCAATTTAAAGAGCCATATATCTAAGGCAGACTTTAACCTATCCGGCATAAAATGGATCAATAAACCTTATCAGAAAGCCACCAAAGGAAGCGCAGCGCCGGAAGGTGGTAACTATGCTCATTTTGCAAGTTATAATGCCTGGGCAACTGATTTTAAAAGGGTCCTTTCACTTGGTGGTAGTAATTCACCATTAGATGCAACCAGTATCGAAAACTATGTTAACCGGTTAGTATCTAATCATTATTTCACCAGCTCACCGGCCGCATACATGGCAGGACTAAAAAAAATACTCTCTGCAATGAATGCTCTATTGAACCAACAGCAGGGAGAACACACAAAAGCAATTATTGAGCAGGCAACCGGAGGGAATCCTTTTCGTGCCTGGTGGGATAACAGATCTACACTTGAGAAAACAGGGGTAGGGGTATTAGCAGTATTAGTTGGTTTAAAATTAATCAAATAAAAATGGCACAACAACAAGTACAGGAAATTGGCGGACCTAACGAATTTGCCCGAAACTTTAAATGGCAGCGCCGCCACATTGTAGTGGATCACTTCAATAAAAAGATTTTGATCCAGGTAATGCACGATCAGAGCGGAGAGTTACGATATCCGGAATTCCAGGCAATAAAGCAGGGTAATTACCAGGCTTTTTTACCTAATGGCTTTACTCCTGGAGATATCGAGGTAAGGAAAAATATTCGAGATCTGGCAGCAAGTGGTTACCAGGTGCAACCTATGTTTTTTCATGGTATCGAGAACGAAGAATTTGCAGTTCTTTTATTAACTGATATCCATGAGCCTAAATTAACCCAACAAGCCATTTCTTAATTTTTTAAATATATATTTTATGGCAAAAGGAGTTAAAACCAAAATAGCTAACACCATTAATGATGGTGCAGATCTGGCAGCACAAGTTGATCAGAAATTACCAACTCTTGAGAAAATGGTTAAAGACATTATAAACTGGATTAAAGGGTTAGGAAAGCATAACCAATTGCATAAGGATGCAGCTTATCAATCTATTGTACAGGCCGCAAAAACCGGACTTGTCAATACTACATTAACCGGTGATGCATTACATGATGCAATAGCAAAAGAAATTGCCAAACATGACTAACAAGGTAAAAATATTTTTTGCAATTATTTCTGTTTCCCTGGTAATTGATTATGTACGTGATGTAATAATGCACCATCCATATAGTAAATATATTGAGACCATACAATACAATTACAGAAACTGCAACGGTATTGTATTTAGTAGGTACTACCTTAATACCGGTGAAACTATTATTGATACCGAAAAGAAGCACTTTGTTTGGGATCAAGTAAAGTAAATAACTATCCGGACGAAGTAGCGCATGTTTAAACATTAATTGCCTAGTTTACATAAAACACGTTATAAAACCTGGTTCCCGGATCAGCGACCGGCAGCAGCAGCTGCACAAGGTCGCATCCGGATACCGGTTAACCTGAAACCCGCTCCTGTAGCTGGTTTTATTTTTTCTCTTTCGCTCAGCGATTTTTTTCTACTTTTTTTTTCAAATTTTTTTTTCTGGCATGATTATTGTATTTTTGTTTAAACAAATAATATAACTGTTATGCTAGAAAAACAAAGATTAGCAATTAAATTAGCCTTTACCAATATTGGCTATACTGCAAACAATACCGCAAGTATTATGCAACAGGGCGCAGGCGCTCCTTATTCAATTGATCAAATAAAAAAGGATCTTGCCAATTTGGAGGCACAAATTATTTCTGCAAAAGAAAGTATCTGGAAAGCAGAATTGATTGAAATAATGAAGGAGGTAAACAATGGAAAGTAAAGTAATAGGAAATAACTGGAGCAATTAATTGTTTTATAGGAAAAATACACTATGGTAAAAAAAATAAGGATTAAGAAAGCCGGCCGGCCGGTCGGATCGATAGGAACTAAAACAGCATTTGCCAGGGACGAATTTTGTACACAATTCAGATGCAGTAGAGGATTTAATGAGGTAGTTAAAGAATTGATTGCATCCGGGCAATACAAGAGCAAAGCGGATGTATTACATGAAGCTCTGCAGATCCTAGCAGCTAGAAAATTACTAGGTACTTTTTATTGGATAAACAAAATACAATAGTATGATAACTATCAAACTAACCTTTAAAGAGGTGGAATTATTACTAATGGCATTTATTGATTGGCAGTATATAAATCCATACCATTACGAGTATTACAAATTTGATGATCAGCGGGCCGAATTACTAAATGAACTGCAATATGAGTTCTGTATTTTCCTGGAGAAATACCGGGTTAAGGATAAGAAGTCGTATAACATCAAATTCAGCTCATTGCAGGCGCTTGCTTTCATTCAAATGTGGCAAGACAGGGAATTACCTGTTAGACCGGAAACGGTGGTTATTTTGGAACTAATGGCCATTTTTGACAAAGCAAGTAAAGAACCTAAAAAATACCAGGATGAAAACAATTCAGGAACACCTGCAGGATCTCCCGGAGCCTTACAGATCCCAAGCCCTGGCCAATATGTGGTGGGAGGATAAAGATACTTTGCAACCATCATTAGAAAGGGCCCTTTCTCAGGCGTTCTCCTGGAGAAGATCCCCAGAAAAATATAAGTACTGGCATAACATACACGCTGAGTTAGTCGGTAACGATACACTCCCATAATATCCCGGGACCTGGCCAGACCAGGACTAAAGCAATATAATTGCATAAGACGGCCACCAATGGTGGCCGCTCCTGTTTAAATCAGTTATATATCGTATAATCTATTGATTGTTAATGAAACAATACTTAACTGTTATATCCTATACATAGCTATTACAACATTTATTTACCTCGCCGGGAAAAAGTCCTTTTTTCGATTATGATTTTTCCTTTTCAACCCTCAAAACCTGCCATTTTTACCCTTATTTACCATAGATGCCTATTCCTTTTTTCTTTTGATCAAGTTTCTATTATCTATTGATAAGTTGTCAGGACGAGAAATGCAATACTAGTAAGGTTTTTCAGCGTTTTACTACAACATTTATTTACCTCTATTCCAACATTAATTTACATGTATTACAACATTTATTTACCAAAAAAACAACATTTATTTACCTCGAATATTCAATTACAACATTTATTTACGTAGTTATTACATTAAAATTTATACATAAAAAAACCGGCCATGAATGGCCGGTATCTTGACTCAAACAAAAAGGGTTCGACGCCCTATATCTTTAATCCTTGAATTGATTTAGTATAGATTTTACAACATACGCTGCAACATTGTGTATGCTCTTATCTTCTTTCAATTTTAGGTTAACTTTTTGCATTCTCCAGTTTAAGCTATCCCAAAGGGTAGTATCCTCAAATATTGGCCGTAATAGCTCAATTTGGCTATTATCACATTTGTATTCTGTTTTGAAAGTGTAGATCATATAATCTACTTGTGTTCTATAGTTTACACTATTTTTAACAGATATTACCTTAAAATTGAATCCTAATACTTTCTTGCCGTCCTTTTCCTCAAATGTTGCATCTGACACATTAAACCAGCAATCAGCATTTTCTTTTAATTCATCAGATACCGGTTTTAATATCCTGGTACGAAGTGCGTTTGTATCTCTGTACCTGGATCCGAGCTGCAGGTATTCCCTAAGATCTTCAATGCTTAAATAAAAACCGCCTTTAACCTGCCAGGAACTTATTAACTTATACAGTCGAGGGGTATATTTATTCCTGGCATTCTTGGTTACTTCATACATGAAAGTACTAAAGTTAATCGGCGTGCCATCCGGGCGGCGCTGGAGCTGCACCAACATTGCAGCAACTGATTTATCTATTTCAGCGATCATGTAACCTGAGCGCTGCATTTCTGCAGGTTCATATACTGAGGTAAATAATCCTTGCCATTTCTTCCAGTGCTTACCGCTTTTATCTACATGTGGTGTCTGAATGATAATAGCGCACATCTTTTGCATACTATCCCGTATATGCTCATACTCTTCATGCCTGCCAATATTTTTTAAAGGAATCCGGATCCGGATATTATCCGAATTATTAACCTCATTAAAAATGTCCAATTGCTCAACCGCCTTACCGTCCTTTACCTGTTTAATGTATTCCTGAGATTGGAAGATCACAAAATTAAAAATTCGCTCCTGGATGAGCGAATAGTTATATCGTGCATTAACAATGTGGTTTCCGATGTAAAGTTTCGTTAATGTAGGTGGTTTGAGTGCTACCATAAAATGTAATTTAATACAAAATAAGCAATTAATGTGCCATATTCTAAGCTAGTGAAAAATTATATGTTAAAAATTGCAAGCAATTTACGGAATTTTTGAGCAAAAAGTAATTAGGTAAGATTTTGTTGTAGTTCTAAAATATTTTATTACCTTCATATTCTAAACTTTTTTTTATGGCATCAGGTACAGTAGGTACAACAATTTCTTCTTTCTGCAGTGGTGCATCTAATGCAACACAAGCAACAGCACAAGCTGCATTTGCAACAGCTCTTGCAGCACAACAGGCAGCAGCCACCGGACCGGTAGTAATACTGTTTGCCGGTATGTCGCTAAATAGCGCCACAACGCCGCTTTATACTTACTGGGCCTTAACTCAATACGTAAGCGCTGTTTAATGACCAAGCAAGGTAATTTCATGCAAAGCGCCTTAGTGGTAGGATCTGCAATTTTTGCGGGGTACATGGGGTATGATTATTACAAAAAGCACCAGGCGGTGCAAGCTAATAACATACGCATCCGGATTGCCGGTGTACACATGCA
>Ga0194037_1002498_pt1 | contig 12131 bp, 11 predicted proteins | sample JunL306m_MetaG_FD_148653 | JGI IMG/M metagenome (GOLD analysis project Ga0194037, IMG submission 148653) | Anoxic zone freshwater microbial communities from boreal shield lake in IISD Experimental Lakes Area, Ontario, Canada - Jun2016-L304-6m | ecosystem: Environmental > Aquatic > Freshwater >...
TTTAGTCGTTGGTGGATTTGAGAGAGTCTTTGAAATTAACCGCAACTTCCGCAACGAAGGTGTGAGCCCTCGTCATAATCCAGAATTTACCATGATGGAGTTTTATGCCGCCTATACGGATTATCAGTGGCTCATGAACTTTACAGAAGAATTAATTAGAGAAGTTGCCATCAAAGCTCATGGCACAGCCAAACTTACCTACCAAGGTAAGGAACTAGATTTAAGCAAACCTTTTGCTCGGCATACGATTACTGAGGCGATTCAAAAGTACGGTCCGCTTTCTGGTAAAAATTACACTTCCGAACAATTAATTGATATTGCCTTTATTCGCAATGAACTTAAATTAGCGGGTGAACATATTGATGGTCCCGCCCTCAAAAATGCTGGGCTAGGTGCGTTGCAACTTGCACTATTTGAAACTTGTGCTGAAGAACACTTATGGGACCCGACCTACATCATTGATTACCCGATTGAAGTAAGTCCGCTTGCACGTGAATCTGACACACGGCCTGGTATTACAGAACGTTATGAACTGTTCATTACTGGTCGTGAAATCGCTAACGGCTTCTCAGAGCTCAATGATTCTGAAGATCAAGCAAATCGCTTCGCCCAACAAGTAGCTCAAAAAGATGCTGGTGATGAAGAAGCTATGTTCTTTGATCATGACTTTATCCGCGCTCTAGAGTATGGCTTACCTCCAACAGGGGGTTGTGGTATCGGCATCGATCGCTTGATGATGTTAATCACAGATTCCCCCAACATCCGAGATGTTATTTTATTCCCGCATCTCAGACGAGAAGAAAATTTATAGGAATTAGCAATGAAAATGAAGTTACCGTTATTTTTAGGGTTGTTGACCGTAACTTTTTTCCAGATCGCTAGCGCCCATCCTTTATCTAATCCCGCTCTGAAGTCACCAGAGTCCGCCTCATCTTATCGACAGTACTGTAGTCACTGTCACTCGGGAAGTGCTCCAAGTGCACCGCGTGTAGGAGATACCAAAGATTGGTCTGTAAGGCTTTTAAGTGGCTTTGATTATTTGTATCATTCTGCAATCTACGGTATCCCCAACACCGCGATGTTAGCTAAAGGTGGACACCCAGAGCTAAGTGATGATCAAATTAAAGATCTCGTGGGATATATGCTGATTTCCAGCAAAGTTTCATCTGTAACCATTGAAAAAGCCTTAAAGTATGATGGCTTTTTGATCGCTGATCGAGAATTTATCCACCTTGATACAAACAAAAATGCCTTCTTAGAAAAGAAGGAACTTCAATCAGAAAATGCTTTTTTAAAGCTATTTGATGAGTTCGATAAAAATCAAGATACGCGCCTATCCCCTGCGGAATTTATTGATCTCAGATCTTCCCTAGAATTACTTCGACAGACACAAAATTTAACTGATGAAGAAATTATGAATCAAGTAAATGCTACCCTTGCAAATGTTAAAGGGATGCCGCCAAGCGGCATTAGGATTAACTCCAAAAATGGCACTCTGAGCATTGCTGGCGTTGTGGGAAGTAATACGATTATTGACCAAATTTGGCGCTCCATCCGCTGGATTCCTGGAATTAAGGTAATTGATAATAGATTAATGACCTCAGAAATGCTAGCATTTGACTAGCTGTAAAAACATCATCATCTGACTTATCTGAAGGAGACCATAATGAGTATGTTAAGTCCTGAAGAGTTGGCTTCTCTAATGCCAGCTGAATCGAGTATTTTCCCAGCACCAATTCCTGTGCAATGTGTTTCTAGTGATGAATTCATGCCTCAGCAACAAACCCCCAAACAAAAAGAGTATGAGGCTCGAGTTAAATCCATCGGTGCTGAATTATCCCAACACCAAGGCGTATCACGCCGTAAGTTCTTTAAATCCGCTTCTGGTATGGCTGCTGCATTTTTAGCCATGAATCAAACATATGGCCCCATGTTTGGAGTCAGTGAGGCGGAAGCAGCAACACCTGAAATGGCCAATGAACGCGCTAGTGCCTTATCAGGTCAATTTATTATGGATATGCATACGCATTTCTTAAGAGATGACACTAGAATCCAATCCTTCTTACAGCAACGTTTAGCGGTAGGTAAAGCCGGTTGGAATCCTGCACTTGTAGAAAAACCACAAACGATTGATGATTTGAAATTTGCTAATTACATCAAAGAAATGTTTTTAGATAGTGATACGAAGGTGGTCTGTATTAGTGGCGCCCCTTCTGAAATTAAAGAAGATTGGTTTTTAACCAACGACATGAAAATCAATAGTCGTGCAACGATCAATAAAATAGCGGGCACCAAGCGTGCCTTTGCACATGCTATTTTCACTCCCGGTTACGACGGCTGGATGGATGAAATTGATCGTGCTATCGAGGTTCTCAAACCGGATTCATTTAAGGGTTACACGATTGGCGACAATACCCATAAAGATCTTTCCAAACATCCCTGGAGACTTGATAACGAGAAATTAGTGTACCCAGCTTATGCTAAATTTCAAAAAGCTGGCCTGAAGAATGTTTGTATCCATAAAGGTTTATTTCCACCGTCCGTAGAAGCACGATTTCCTCATCTATTAAATCATTGCAATGTAAGCGACGTTGCCAAAGCAGCTAAAGATTGGCCGGATCTGAACTTCATTATTTATCATGGTGGTTATCGTTACGCTGGTGGTGGTCGCGCCGAGGATGCATGGGCACAATTTGAAAGAACGGGTCGAATCGATTGGGTTTCTGATCTAGCTGATATTCCTGGAAAATATGGCGTAAAAAATGTGTATGCGGACGTTGGTCAATTATTTGCACAAACAACCATCGTTGATCCACGATTAACTGCAGTGATGATGGGGCTTCTAATTAAGGGCCTTGGATCATCAAATGTTGTGTGGGGAACCGATGCAATCTGGACTGGTGCTCCACAATGGCAAATTGAAGCTTTTAGACGTTTAGAGATTCCTGAAGAATTACAAAAACGTTATGGCTATGCTCCTTTAGGTGCTGCAAATGGCGCTGTGAAGAATGCTATTTTTGGGGAGAATAATGCGCGTTTATATAACTTCACAGCACAACAACGGGCATCATTAAGTGACGATAAAATCACAGCTGCTAAATATGTCTATGATCGCGAAGGAGATGGTAGAACGAATATGGCCTATGGGTATGTCAACAAAGGCACACATCAGTCCTAATAAAAGCTTTTACTTATTAAAAACAGGTTCGTATTGAACCTGTTTTTTTATTCCTTACTGGTTAACCTGACTCGCTATAAATTCTTTGACTGTCTTTCTTGCAATATCTGTTTGTAGTCCCTCTTTAGCAACCCACTCATGATCGCTATCCGGAAATATTTTTAATTGAATAGCACCACCTGCAGCGCGGTAACTTTTTACAAACTTTTCTTGTATCTCTGGAACGACATTGTCATCATTTGCACCAACAATAATGAGCATTGGCGGTTTAGAAATTGGATCCTTCCGATCTAATATATATTGCGGATTTGCCCAGTAAATCGTCGACCATGGCTTGAAATAGGTGTGGTGATTATTAATCATTCTTTCCCGCTGATGTTTGACCGCATTTTGATAACGCGCTAAGGGGTCGCTAATCGGAGATCTTGCAGCGATATATTGAATCCTAGCATCTAACTGCGGAGCCTCTGGAAAAGGAATCGCTGCATATTCTGGATCAAAAGGTTTCATACCAATCAACTCTGCTACATGACCACCAGTTGAACTTCCATAGATCCCAAGTGTTTTAGGATCTCCCTTCCATGCTTTGGCGTGGTATTTAAGCCAACGAATGGCGTAATGTGCATCTTGCAAATTCGCGGGATAAGCAGACTCAGTGGCGACTGTCATATCTATAGCTACCACGAGTACGCCACTCTTTGCTAATGCCAAATCCATCGGTTGCTCGGCCTTCCGATCTTTATTATTCCAAGCACCACCGTGTAAATCCATCACTACGGGAAAAAGACCTTCGCCTTGTGGTTGATAAATTCTAGCTATCAGGTCACGTCCAGCTGCGTTTTTTCGATAAACAACTTCAGTAATCTTGATTTCATATTGCGCGTTTGGGTTGTACAGAGCAATATCATTCCTCGAAATACTCAGGGAGATAGCCTGGTCACTCCAAAGCATCATTGGAATAACCACCATCAGTATATGAAAATATCGAGTAAATCCTTTTTTAATTTTCATTTTAAGTCTTCTTTTACCTATTCATTTGTTGATGAATACGAATGCTTACTCAACCTTTGCCCCAGAGCTAACCACCACTGCAGCCCATTTTTTAACTTCACTTTGTAAAAAGCTACCAAATTGAGCAGATGTATTTTTCGTCGACTCCATTCCCTGTAAGACGAACTTTTCTTTTGCCTCAGGTGTTTCCATAGCTCGGTTAATTGCCGCATTCATCTGCTCAACTAAGGCGGGTGGTGTATTGAGGGGCACAAAGAAACCAACCCATGTGTAGTCATCAAAATCTTTATATCCAAACTCTGTAACTGAGGGCACATCAGGCAACAATGTAGAACGCTTAGCGCTCGTGACAGCAATCGCCCTAACATTTCCAGCTTTAATTTGCTGAACTGCTGGCGGCATCGATGTTGAAGAGATTTGCGTATGACCAGCAACTGCTGCTCCTACTGCTTGTGCTGGTTGATACGGCACATGTGTAATATCCACATGGGCAGCGGTCTTTAATCGCTCCATCGATAAGTGTGTTGTCGTTCCAATACCTGAAGACGCATAACTTAAAGGCTCTTTTTTTGCCAACTCAATTAATTCTTTTAAATCTTTTACTGGCACCTTGGGATTGACCGTAATAATATTTGGTGTTCTTGGCCCTAAAGCTAAAGGAACAAAATCTTTGACCGCATCATATCCTGCATTTGGGTATAAAGAAGGATTTACAGCGTAAGCAACACTATGTACCAAAATCGAATAACCATCCGCTGGCGCTCTCTTCACATATTGTGTGGCAATATTACCCCCTGCTCCCGGCTTATTTTCAACAACAAAGTTTCCTCCTGTTGTTTTAGCAAGCTCTTGCCCAACAATTCTGGCAATCACATCAGTAAATGCTCCTGGTGCAAATGCCACATAAATCGTGACATTTTTAGCCTTAGGCCATTCAGTCTGCGCGGATGCTGATGAAATAAATAATACGGAAAGTGCCGCAAAGGCCATCAGTCTTTTGAATTGCATTAATTGCTGAAATGACTTGAACATTTCTGGTCTCCTTGAAGTAGTAGGAAATAGTTTAATACACTAATCAGTCTAGATTACAGATTTCTTAGTGATTTTCTTTGGCGTGATTAATTGAATATTTTGGTATTTCAATCACCAAGTCTTGTTGTGCCACGATTGCTTGGCAGGAAAGCCTGGAAACAGGGGTTAACCCCCATGCGCGGTCTAATAAATCATCCTCATTCTCATCACTAGGATTCAAAGATTGAAACCCCTCACGGACTATGACATGGCATGTTGTACACGCACACGATAATTCACAAGCATGTTCGATCGGAATATCATTTTCAAGAAGCGCTTCACAAATTGAAGTGCCAGCAGGCACTTCAATCACAAATCCTTCTGGGCAATACTCTTCGTTCGGAAGAATTACAATTTGGGTCATAAATTACTCACTTCATTCAATTTCAGAAAGATTTTTTCCAGTTAAAGCTCGCCGAATATTGGCGTTCATTCTTCGTGCAGCAAATTCTTCAGTGGCTTGCGATAAAGATTCAATTGCTTTTCGCAAATCATCTACACTTTCAGAGCGAGGATGTAATTGCTCAAGATGCTGTAAGGGCTCCTCGATCAACTGTAATTCTTCATCACTAAGCAAATGACGATCAGTTTGTAGGGAGTTTTTTACCGCATCAAGTAAACGCAATGCCTCAACCTGCTCTTCTCTTAACGCTCGAATATGCATATCTGCCTCTGCGCTTTGGAATCCTTCACGCAGCATATTTGCAATATCTCCATCGGCAAGGCCATAACTTGGCTTGACCGTTATCGATGTATTGACTCCTGATACTTCTTCACGAGCACTCACCGACAGTAAACCGTCTGCATCGACTTGGTAGGTAACCCTAATTCTCGCAGCACCAGCAACCATCGGTGGTATGCCCCGTAATTCAAATTTCGCAAGAGATCTGCAATCTTGAGCTAACTCTCTCTCGCCTTGAACCACATGGATAGCCATCGCAGTTTGTCCATCTTTAAAGGTCGTAAAGTCCTGAGCTTTAGCCACTGGTATTGGGCTATTACGTGGAATTATTTTTTCAACAAGCCCACCCATCATTTCCACACCTAAAGAAAGTGGTATGACATCTAACAATAACCACTCATCATTTTTATTTTTATTTCCCACCAATAAATCAGCCTGACGTGCAGCGCCTAAAGCAACTACTTCATCGGGATTAAGATTGTTTAAAGGTGTTTTCTTAAAATATTCCTCTACAGCCTTTTGAATAGGTGGCATGCGTGTAGAACCCCCTACCATCACTACACCTTGGACCTCATCAATAGAGATACTCGCATCACGCATAGCTTTTTTAACACTAATGAGTGTTTTTTGGACCAAGCTTTGTGTAATGTTTGAAAATATTTCTTGCGAAATACTCAACTGGATGGATTGATGGTTAGCAAATTGATATTCCAACAACACCGCCGAATGCGTGCTGAGTGTTTCTTTTACATCTCGACACTTCAGCAATAAAGAGCGTTGATCTTTTGCGTCTAATGAAGTGATTTTGACAGAATCAAGCACATGCTGCATGAGCGCATGATCAAAGTCATCTCCGCCTAATGCAGAATCACCACCTGTGGAAAGAACTTCAAATACACCCTTGCTTAATCGCAAAATCGAGATGTCAAAGGTACCTCCCCCTAGATCAAAAATGGCATAGACACCCTCTGATCCATGGTCAAGGCCATAGGCTAAGGCAGCTGCTGTTGGCTCATTTAATAGTCGCAGAACATTGATGCCGGCTAACTGCGCCGCATCCTTCGTCGCTTGACGTTGCGCATCATCAAAATAGGCAGGTACTGTAATTACAGCACCTTCAATCTCATCAGAAAATGAGTCCTCAGCCTGTTGACGAAGTCTTGCTAAAATTTCAGCAGAAACTTCTATCGGACTTTTTTCTCCTTGAACTGTATTGATTTTAAGCATGCCTGATGCATCTACAAAGTCATACGGCAGATTTTTAGAATGACGAATATCGCTTAGAGCTCGCCCCATAAACCGCTTCACAGAAATGATGGTGTTTTTAGGGTCTAAAATTGCCTGAGCCAAAGCTTCATAACCGGCTTGTGTTTTTCCATTGGGCAAGTAGCGAACTATCGATGGCATCATCGTATGTCCAGCCTCACTTTGCAAAATTACAGGTATAGAATTTTTCATACTGGCAACGAGTGAATTCGTTGTCCCTAAATCAATACCAATAGCAATCCTTCTTTCGTGTGGATTACGAGATTGTCCTGGTTCAGCAATTTGCAATAAAGCCATGTTTAACTCAATTCAGAAATACGATAATCAATTTCTTCAATAAAACGCTCTAAAAATAAAGCGGCGCGAAGACGTTCAAGTGCTATTGTTACATTCTTCTCTTGGTCGAACTTTTCTCCAATGGTCAAAATATATTGATTGAGTTGGTTTTGCACCTGACTTTGCAAACGACTAAGCTCTGTTAGATTACCTTTGGCATCATCCATTGCCTCTCGTAACTCCATTTGATGCATCAAAAACTCAGTTGGCATCGAGGTGTTTGTTTCTAACTGGGGATCTAATCCAGCTAACTCACACAAATAAAAACCTCTTTTCAGAGGTTGCTTGAGGGTCTGATAAGCAGTGTTTGCAAAAGTTGCAATTTGTAGAGATTGACGCTTCTCTGAATCTGAGCCTGTTACGTGACGATCAGGGTGAACCTCTTGCTGAACTTTTAAATAAGCTTGATCAAGGAGAGGTCGATCAATACCAAACTGTTTCGGAAGTTGAAAAAACTCAAAGTAATTAACAAAACCACCCTTAGACTCTGAAAGATTCACCACACCCACACTCATCCTTCACGTTGGGGTTCTGAAATTTAAACCCTTCATTTAAACCTTCTCTTGCAAAATCTAATTCCGTTCCATCAATATAAGGCAGACTTTTTGGATCAACAAAGACTTTAATTCCCCGCGTTTCAAACATTTGATCTTCAGTAGAGGGTTCATCCACGTACTCAATCTCATAGGCTAGACCAGAGCATCCAGTCGTTCTAACTCCGAGGCGCAAACCAATCCCCTTACCTCGTTTTTGGAGATTTTGGTTCACATGTTTTGCTGCTTTTTCTGTCAGACTAATTGCCATAAACGTTCTTTCAACTTTCCTGAGCGTGCTTCTCACGATAATCTTTTACAGCAGCTTTAATTGCATCTTCAGCCAAAATAGAACAATGGATTTTTACTGGTGGCAGGGCTAACTCTTCAGCAATGTGTGCATTTTTAATTTCTAATGCTTGATCAAGCGTTTTACCTTTTACCCATTCAGTCACCAGTGAGGAAGAAGCGATTGCTGATCCACATCCATAGGTTTTAAACTTCGCATCTTCAATAATGCCGTTTTCATTGACCCGAATTTGCAGCTTCATTACATCGCCACAAGCTGGCGCGCCAACCATGCCAGTGCCAACGGCTTCATCACCTTTTTCAAATGACCCAACATTGCGGGGATTTTCATAATGATCAACTACTTTATCGCTGTATGCCATGCTATTTCCTTTAAATGTATATTAGTGCGCTGCCCATTGAATCGTACTTAAATCGATGCCATCTTTAAACATTTCCCAAAGTGGTGAGAGTTCTCTTAATTTGGCAATCTTGTCCTTAATTAAATCAACCGTGAAATCAACTTCTTCAACCGTCGTAAATCGACCCACGCTAAAACGAATCGAACTGTGCGCTAATTCATCATTACGTCCTAGTGCGCGTAAAACAAAGGATGGTTCTAGTGAAGCTGACGTACATGCAGAGCCTGAAGATATCGCAACATCTTTAAGGGCCATCAACATCGATTCACCTTCCACATAATTAAAACTTACATTTAAGTTATGCGGGACGCGATAGTCCATATCACCATTTAAATAAACTTCTTCAATCGTTGATAACCCTGACCATAAGCGGTCACGTAACATACGAATGCGCTCATTCTCAGTGCCCATTTCTAAACGAGCTAATCGAAATGCTTCTCCCATACCAACGATTTGGTGTGTTGGTAGAGTTCCAGAGCGCATGCCACGCTCGTGTCCACCACCGTGGATTTGTGCTTCGATACGAATTCTTGGCTTACGTCTAACAAATAAGGCACCAACACCTTTTGGTCCATAGGTTTTATGAGCACAAAAACTCATTAAATCCACTTTCAAATCAGCTAGGTTAATGGCTACTTTGCCAGTTGCTTGAGCTGCATCAACATGATAAATAATGCCTCTTTCACGACATATTTCGCCGATAGTGGCAATATCTTGAATCACTCCAATTTCATTATTAACATAGAGTATCGAAACCAACATGGTATCTGGACGTATTTGACTCTTAAAATAATCAAGATCCAAAAGACCGTTCTCTTGAACGTCTAAATAAGTAACCTCAAAACCTTCACGCTCTAATTCTCGGCACGTATCAAGTGTGGCTTTGTGCTCAGTTTTGAGCGTCATGATATGTTTGCCCTTATCTTTGTAAAAATGGGCAGCACCTTTTAACGCTAAATTGATACTTTCGGTAGCGCCACTTGTCCAAACAATTTCACGGGGATCTGCACCTACTAGTTGCGCAACTTCTGAACGCGCTTCTTCTACAGCTTCTTCAGCTTCCCAGCCATAGGCATGACTTCTTGAAGCGGGATTACCAAATTGCTCACGTAAATAAGGAATCATCTTATCGACCACACGCGGATCAATAGGTGTTGTCGCCGAATAATCCATATAAACAGGAAAATGACGTGCGCTAAACATGGGCAATGGATTAAGTTTTGGGGTGTTATGTTGGCTCATATAAGTATCTTGAATTCTTTAGTTTTGTTGGGCTAGATTGAATACTGAATTCACAATAAATCGCTTAGGTGCAGTCTCTTTTTTCTGAGATTTAGCATCAACTACATTGAGCGATGGTTGTTTCCCAGCTGAAATTTGCGCTGGTTTATTGTGGTTAATAAATGGAGATAAAACTGAAACATTTCGATTTTGTTGAGCAAATACTAAATCACTCAAGGTGACTGATTGTAAATAGTCCACCATTTTTTTGTTGAGATTAGACCATAAGTCATGCGTCATACATTGCGTATTGTGGTCATCTTGACCATTGCAATTACCTTTGCCACCGCATTGCGTAGCATCAATTGGCTCATCCACTGCCGTGATAATGTCAGCAACAGTAATGGTTGCTCCATCTCTACTTAAAGTATACCCACCACCAGGACCGCGCGTGCTCTCAACAATCTGATCGCGACGAAGCTTTCCAAAGAGTTGCTCTAGGTAGGATAGAGAAATTTTTTGTCTTTTACTAATACCCGCCAACGTAACGGGACCCTCGGCTTGGCGCATTGCCAAGTCAATCATTGCGGTTACTGCAAAACGGCCTTTTGTGGTTAATCTCATTTTTACTCTTATCTTTCAATAATTTAGCTAAAATCCAGAATGGTTTCTGGTACCTCTAAATATCTCCGTAAATATGGGTAATACCTGACGGATTAACTCAAGTATACCAAATACCTGAGTATTTTTCTCGGGACTACGCTAAGGGATGATCAGGAGTCAATGCACCAAAAGCCATTGCTCTGATTTTACTTAAGCGATCGCGTGCATTGGCAGCTTTTTCAAATTCTAGGTTGCGGGCAAAATCTAGCATTTCTTTTTCTAAACGCTTAATTTCCTTAGCTAATTCTTTTTCACCCATGTCTTCATACCGGGCTTTTTCTTTTTGTGATTGCCAGAGTACTTTTTCATCTTCTACGTCATAGACGCCATCAATAATGTCTTTAATTCGCTTACTTACCCCTACTGGCGTTATGCCATTAAGTTCGTTATGGGCGGTTTGTTTGGCGCGTCGTCTTTGTGTTTCGGCCATGGCTCTTTGCATTGAGCCAGTAATACGATCTGCATACAAAATCGCTTTGCCATTAATATTTCTGGCTGCACGACCAATGGTCTGTATCAAACTTCGCTCTGATCGTAAGAATCCTTCTTTATCAGCGTCCAAAATTGCCACTAAAGATACCTCTGGGATATCTAATCCTTCTCTTAATAAATTAATCCCTACCAAGACATCAAACATACCCAAGCGCAAATCACGGATGATCTCCACCCGTTCAACTGTATCGATATCAGAGTGCACATACCTTACTTTGACGCCATTATCAGACAAGAAATCAGTTAACTGCTCTGCCATGCGCTTGGTCAGCACTGTGACCAAGACACGCTCTGCCTTATCCACACGGATCTTAATTTGATCAAGTAAATCATCTACCTGTGTTGTCGCAGGGAGAACTTCAATTTCAGGATCAATAAGACCCGTTGGTCTTACTACCTGCTCAACAACATTACCTGTTTTCGTATTTTCGTAATCCGCTGGCGTCGCACTGACAAAAACAGTTTGGCGCATTTTGGTTTCAAACTCATTGAACTTTAATGGGCGATTATCTAATGCTGATGGTAAGCGAAAGCCAAAATCGACCAATGTGACCTTACGTGCTCGGTCGCCGTTATACATACCATTGAACTGACCTATCAATACATGCGATTCATCGAGGAACATCAAAGCATCTTGGGGTAAATAATCAATCAGCGTCGGCGGCGCATCTCCAGGCTTTCCTCCTGATAAGTGTCTTGAGTAATTTTCAATACCTTTACAAAAACCTAATTCAGCCATCATTTCAAGATCAAATCGTGTTCTTTGCTCAAGACGTTGGGCTTCTACTAATTTATTTTGCGAAATTAATTCTGCAAGTCTTTCTCGTAATTCCACTTTGATATCTTCAACCGCTCGCAGTATTGTTTCCCGAGGCGTGACATAGTGGGATCCAGGATAGACTGTAAAACGTGCAATCTTTTGTTTCGTCTTTCCCGTTAGTGGGTCAAAAAATTGCAATGTATCGACT
>Ga0194037_1002500_pt1 | contig 12110 bp, 7 predicted proteins | sample JunL306m_MetaG_FD_148653 | JGI IMG/M metagenome (GOLD analysis project Ga0194037, IMG submission 148653) | Anoxic zone freshwater microbial communities from boreal shield lake in IISD Experimental Lakes Area, Ontario, Canada - Jun2016-L304-6m | ecosystem: Environmental > Aquatic > Freshwater >...
GGGTATGGTAGGGAGTGCTTTAATTAGAAAACTGGAGGAGAAAGGTTTTCAAAATATTATTACTAAAACTTCTGCTGAGCTTGATTTGAGAAATCAGCAGGCCGTAAACAATTTTTTTGAATCAGAAAAACCTAACTATGTTTTTATAGCTGCTGCAAAAGTAGGAGGTATTGTTGCAAACGATACTTACCGTGCAGATTTTGTGTATGAAAATTTGATGATTGAAGCAAATATTATTCATGCTTCTTATTTAAATAAAGTTGAAAAATTATTATTTCTCGGGTCCTCTTGTATTTATCCAAAACTAGCACCTCAACCTCTAAAAGAAGAATATTTATTGTCTGGCTATTTAGAACCTACCAATCAACCATATGCGATTGCAAAAATTGCTGGCATAGAATTGTGTGATGGTTATCGTGCTCAATATGGTTGCAATTTCATTTCTGTCATGCCTACTAATTTATATGGGCCGAATGATAATTATGATTTAAAAAATTCACATGTTTTACCCGCTTTATTAAGAAAGTTTATTACAGCTAAACGAAACAATATTCCAGAAGTTATTTTATGGGGTACAGGTTCTCCGAAAAGAGAATTCATGCATGTGAATGATTTAGCAGATGCTTGCTTGTTTTTGATGGATTCTTATAATGAACAGGGATTGGTAAATATTGGGATAGGGAATGATATTTCAATATTTGATTTGGCTACTTTAATAAAAAAAGTAGTTGGATTTGAAGGTGCAATTGCCTTAGATAAATCAAAGCCAGATGGCACACTTAGAAAATTATTGGATGTATCAAAAATCAATCAATTAGGTTGGAAGGCTTCTATTGAATTGGATGAAGGCATCAAATCTGTATTTGATGAGATTAAAGATACTATTTGGGATTAGGATTGATAAGGCAATTCTGGTAAAGAAAAATCTATGAAAGTTAAACTGCTTTCGGATTATAATAATTAAATATCTACATACAAAAAACTGCGACCTCTGTTTTTAAAGGGGTCTTTTTTATGGGAAAACCACCCCAGTCATCGCTCAGTCGCTCGACTTGCCCCTCCTATTCGCAAGCGAACAGGAGGGGTTCTTAAAAAAAATGATTCGTATGCTATGGTAGGGCTTCTTAAAAAAATATGATTCGCATGCGATGGTGGGGCTTTTTTTTAAAAACTTTATTGGCAAGTGATCAGATGTTATTTAGTTTCTTAAACATCCAATGGGAACAACCCAAATCCCATCTTTGCGTTGGTAAGCAAATTGTCCTCCGGTGATAATCATTAAAAAAGATTCCTTACCCATTTTTTGCTCATCAATTCTGGCTTTAAGTGCCAATAAGTTTTGAGCTGCTTCCTCTATTTGTTTATTGCCCAGCTTTACTTCAATTGCTGCCCATCTTCCATCTCTTAGCCGTACAATTATATCCGCTTCTAATCCACTTTTATCGCGATAATGAAATACATCTCCATCATTTGCCTGCGCATAAATCCGAATATCACGGGTACATAATGATTCAAATAAAAATCCGAAATATTTAAAGTCCCTTAATATTCCTTCTGGATTTGTTCTCATAACTGCTGCAGCGATAGAGGGGTCTACAAAATGTCTTTTCTCTGTTGTTCTGATAGCTGTTTTTGAACGTAAAGATGGTGCCCATGCTGGCAAGTCTTCTACTACAAAAATTCTCCGTAATGCGTTCATATAAGTGTTGATGGTTTTATCTGAAATACTTATATCTGTTGCTTCAATATCTTCCTTTATAGTCTGGTAAGTAGCTGTTGTAGCAATGTTACGCGCTAATGATCGAAGTAATAATCGCACTCGTTCAGGATTTTTTTCTACTCCGTCCACCCGCGACACATCTTGATTAATAATGGCTTCTACATAATCCATAGACATACGTAAAGCAGGTAAACCTTCAAGGTCAATACTTGCTGGCCAACCACCACGGCATAAAACATATGCCATTTTTTCAATGGTAAATTCAGAAACTACCGCATCATCTTTTTGGTTTCCATCAAACAATGAACGTAATGAGATTTGCCCATTAGATTCCAGTGATTCAAATAAACTCATTGGTCGCATCATGAAGCGAGATATGCGACCTGTTCCAGTATGGGCAGTTACGTTTTCGGGAGGAACAGCAGAGCCTGTTAAAATAAACTGTCCTCTTTCTTTTCTTTGATCTACTTCAAACCTAACAGCATCCCATAAAACAGGGGCTACCTGCCATTCATCAATAAGCCTTGGTGTGGCACCTTTTAGCAGCAATGAAGGTTTTGTATCTGCCATTGCCTGATAGGAAGGGGCATTATCTGAGTCTTGCATAAACACCACACTCGCCGCAGCATTTTCTGCAGTACTTGTTTTTCCGCACCATTTAGCTCCTTCAATCAGTACGGCACCTGATGAGTTCAATGCCAATTTTAATTCAGCATCACATAGCCTTGGTAAGTATGTTTTTTTACTCATGATTTTTCATTTATATACTAAAGTTACACCAAATTACCGATTATGGCGTGTTTTTGCTACCGATTATGGCATAATTTTACTACCGATTTTGGCATTATTGTTTAGTGGATGATTTAATAGAACACGGATGACACGGATGACACGGATAAAACGGATGGAAGCAGATGGTGCCATATTTTATCATAAAAACATGCAAACTATTTCTTTGGGGATGGCTGTTACCCTTATTTTACGATATTTGTAATACAAACTGATTCATGGGAAAATTCTTTACTATAAGCTGGAAATCAATCTTTGTTTTTCTGTTCACTTTTTTAGCTCATTTGGCGATTGCCCAAATGCCCAGTAACCTTAAGAATGTAAAAGTAAATCAGCTGAGTGATCAACAAATCGTACAAATCTGGCAGCAATTTCAAAATTCCGGGGTGTCTGAAATGGAAGCTATGGATATTCTGAAGCAAAAAGGCATGAGTGATGTAGAGGTTTCAAATCTTAGAATGCGGATAGCACAAATGCAAGCCACTAATAAAGGAACCAGTTTTAGCAAGCCTTTAGGAAAGGATTCCAGTGCTAAAAGAAGAGATAGTATTGCCATAATTACCCCACTGCTGAAGAAATCAACACGTTTTTTTGGATACGATTTTTTCAATAACCCACTCCTTAGTTTTGAGCCCAATTTGCAATTAACGACCCCTAAAAATTATATATTAGGAAAGAATGATGAATTGATCATTATACTAACGGGTTTGAATGAAACAACCAGCACCATTAAAGTTTCATCAGAAGGTAGTATACAAATTCCCTATGCTGGCCTTGTGCAAGTAAATGGGTTAACCATTGACGAAGCAACAGCAAGAATCAAATCAAAATTACAAAAAGTGTACCCTGGATTAAGTTCCGGAAAAACACTTTTGACTGTGAATCTGGGAAATATCCGAAGTATAAAAGTAACCGTAATTGGAGAAGCAGTACAGCCTGGAACTTTTCAGGTTTCATCGCTGGCAAATGTGTATCATGTATTATACCTTTCTGGTGGACCCAATGAAAACGGATCGCTTCGCCAAATTGAATTGATCCGGAACAATAAACTGGTACAAATTATTGACTTTTACCAATTCTTATTACATGGTATTTTGAATAACAATTTGAGATTGGAAGATCAGGACGTTATTCGTTTCCCCGTGTATACGAAACGTGCATTTATTGGTGGGGAAGTGAAAAGACCTTCTTATTATGAATTGAAATCCGACGAAAACCTGTCTAACCTCCTCAATTTTGCTGGTGGTTTTACGGATACCGCTTATCAGGAGATGATGAAGATCTATCAGGTTACCAGCAAGGGTAGGATGATCAGAGATATAAAAAAAGAGGTATTTAGCAGTTATACTTTATTCAATGCCGATTCAGTAGTAGTAGATGTGGTGATGCCAGAAATAAGAAATGCAGTTACCATTTCAGGTGCTATTTTTCATCCCGGACAATTTGAATTAAATGATGGACTCACTTTAAGCCAATTGGTAAAAAAAGCTGATGGTGTAAGGGAAGAAGCATTGACCGGCAGGGGGTATATTAAAAGAAAGAAAACAGGAACAGAACGCATGTTACTCTCCTTCGATGTGGAACAAATCAATACTGGAAAGCAAGCGGATATACCTTTAGTCAGAGAAGATTCTGTGATTGTTTTATCGGCAGATGAGTTGCGCAATAAATTAAAATTAACCATTGGAGGGGAAGTTAGAATGTCGGGCGATTTTGAATATCGCAAGGGTATCCGATTAGCTGATCTGATCATCATGGCTGGAGGCTTTACCAACCAGGCTGCCACACATAGAGTTGAAATTTCGAGGTTAGATAAAAATATCGCAGACACATTAGCCAATAAACTAATGAACCTGATGACGGTAGAAATTGATTCTGCTTTGTTAAATGCAAATAGTCAGATTTTACTGGAACCCTTAGATTATGTACATATCCCCAGGTTGGTGAATTACCGTAATTTGGGTTATGTAAATATTCGGGGTGAAATTTTGTTCCCGGGTGATTATGTTTTAAGTAGAAGAGATGAAACCGCTCCAGAAATGATTAAACGTGCAGGTGGCGGTACGCCCATTGCAGCACTTCAAAACGCCCAATTATATCGCAATGGGGTAAGAGTTGAAATGAATCTATTATCTGATCAACCTGATAAATCAAATATTGAATGGCTGCTTTTGCCAGGCGATAGTATATTCATTCCAAGACAGGGAACTTTTGTGGAAGTGAAGGGGTTTGTGAACACACCACAATTATTGAGATTCAATAGTACTCGATTCAAATATTATATCTCAGCAGCCGGCGGGGTAAATGATAAGGGATCTTTAAAAAGATCGTATATCCAATATCCTAATGGTATAAATAGACCGGTTCGTAAATTCCTTTTCTTTAGAAATTATCCAACAGTAAAAGAAGGAAGTAGGATTATTGTACCTGAGAAATCGGATGCAGACAGGAGTAAAGTTTCTCTTGCTGAAATGGCTACCATCACCACTTCTTTAACGGCGCTTCTTGGATTGATCATTGCTTTGAAAAAATAAAAATATGGAACCCAACAATTATATCAGCGAAGACCCGGCATTTAACATGAAGGGCATATTGGCCGGTTGGTTGGCTACGGTGGCTTTATTATTGAAGCATTGGAAACAGATATTGTTAGCAGCCATTATTGGAGGTTTAATTGGTTTCGGATATTACTTATTGTCAAAACCCACGTATACAGCAAGGCTCACTTTTGTAGTAGAAGAATCAAAACAGTCTGGAGGAGGAATGCTTTCTGCGCTGGCTGGACAATTTGGGGTAGACGTTGGCGGGATGGCTGGAACCAGTGGCGTTTTAGCTGGTGATAATGTACAGGAATTGCTAAAAAGCAGATTCCTGATTAAGAAGGTTTTATTGGAAAAAAGTCCCATCGATAGCAGTCATTCAATTGCGGATGATTATGCCATTGCCTATGGATGGCAGACTAAATGGGCAGAGAAATCTGGAATTGGACCTAAAAATGCCAGTTTCCCAATTGGTGCTAAGCATTTATCCAGGATCCAGGATAGTTTGTTACAAGTGATCATGGTACAAATATTGGAAAAAGAGTTGACTGTAAATAAGCCTGACAAAAAACTGGGATTTTTTGAACTCGATATAACGAATAAACAAGAACTGTTGAGTCAAACCATCTGTCTTCAATTGATCAATGAAGCAACCCTATTTTATATAGATACTAAAACAAGACGTCTTAAAATTAATGTGGAAAGGTTACAGCGGAAATCAGATAGTTTGGAATATTTGTTAAACAGAAAAACGGTGAGCTCTCTTTCTGCGAACCGCGATTTATTAAATGTGAATCCGGCTTTTACTACTGCCGGCGCGGATGTAGAAATTAGTAATCGGGACAAAGTGATTCTCTCCACAATTTATGGTGAAGTGGTTAAAAATTTAGAAATCAGCAAAACCGCTTTGATTCAAGAGACACCTACGGTTCAATTGGTGGATCAACCCGAAATGCCATTGAAAAAAAATAAAATGGAGTGGTGGACAATTATTGGATTGGGGATGTTGATAGGCGCTTTCATTGTTTCAGGTATCCTGGTTTTTTCAAAAAGCAATCGTGCTAACAAAAATTCTTTCAAGTAATTAAACCGGGAAAAACAATGTCCAATAAATTTTATTTTGCAATATTGTTTTGCTGTTCTGTGTTTGCTGTAAATGCTCAATCCTATTCTCTGGAAGCCATCAATCAAAATACACTTAGAAACAAACAATTACTGGGTGCGTATGATTCCAGTATTTCGTTCTCTGTGCAAACCAATTCTATTTTACCAACTTCAAAACCCAATTGGAAAAAACCTGTTTACCAATTACTTCCCTTTATTCTAACCCAACAGTATAATAGTCATCATCCCTTTGGTTGGAATGATGGAGCCATGATACCAGCTAAGGGTTATCAGGTATTAGCAAGGCCTGGTGTACATTTTCATTATGGTATCATTGAGGGGCAGGTTGCTCCTGAACTTGTTTTTGCGAGTAATGGAAATTACCCAACCAATGCATCATTCGGCAATCCTAATAACCAATCCTTTAACAAAATATTCCTTGGCCAGTCTTTTCTGAAAATTAATGCAGGACCCATTTCTGTGGGTGTTTCATCTGAAAATTTATGGTGGGGTCCGGGTATAAACAGTTCTTTATTAATGAGCAATAATGCGCCGGGTTTTTTGCATGCATTTATAAAAACCAATAAGCCTATCAAAACCCCCATTGGTAATATTGAATTAAATGTAATTGGGGCCAGACTGGAATCAAATAGTTCACTGGGTTACGAAAACAATCATTTACAAACACGCAATATCAATGATGATTGGCGATATCTGAATGCTTACGTAATTAGCTGGCAACCCAAGTGGGTAAATGGTTTATTTGTGGGTATGACCAGGTCCTTACAACAATATGGTGATCAAGCTTTTAAAGTAAATGGAGGAGTTATTAGTAAATACCTTCCTGTGCTGGGTTTGGCAGTTCAAAAAATTAATAATCTTGGGGATGATACTTTGTATAGAGATCAATTAGCTTCTTTTTTTCTGCGTTGGGTTTTACCAAAATCTAATTTTGAATTTTATGTAGAATATGGATACAATGATTATGGATTAAATGTTCGGGATTATTTATTATCGCCTACACATTCGGCTGCTTATACTATCGGGGTTAGAAAATTTGTAAAGCAAACTGCAAAAAAACAACTACAAATTGAATCAGAAATCACCCAAATGAGTCAATCGCCTGATTATATAGTTAGAGATGCAGGAAATTGGTACGAGCACGGGCAAATACATCAGGGATATTCAAATTACAACCAAGATCTGGGTGCAGGGGCTGGTTTTGGTGCCAATGTTCAAACTATTTCTGCTACATGGATCAATGCAGATTTACGAAATGGCTTTTTACTGCAAAGAATAGAACATGACCCCATCAATAAAATTAATAAATGGAATGATATCAGCATTGGATGGATGCCGCAATGGACTTATAAGAACATGATATTGGGTGCTAAATTACAATTGATATACAGCCATAATTATGCATGGGAAAATGGCAATAATCCTTTTAATCTGCATAGCAGACTCATGATACAATACAACTTTAATTGATGAAAAGTAGCAGTATAAAAATATGGATAATCATGGTGTTTGCTTTTCTAGGGCAGGATTTTTGTGCTGCACAATCGATCCATACAGATATTGTAAGAGAGCTCAATATTTCTAAAAGTTTATTGGGTAGTTCAGATTCCATTACACCCATTACATCAACTATTGTAAAAGGAAAAAACTGGTCTTTGGGAGTATTGCCTATTGCTATTGATCAATTATATAATTCTGAGTTGCCCATTGGATATAATTTAGGATCTGCCATTGCAGCAAAGGGATACCAGGTTTTGATTTCTGCAGGTATTGAAGCAAGTATTGGTAAGCATATTACTATCAAATTAAATCCGGAATATGTATCTGCACAAAACCTGGATTTTGAACAATTTGAACAAGCACAAGGGGACAGAATATGGTCGAGTTACTATCAATTCTTAAATACGATCGACCTGCCCAATAAAATGGGGGATGGGCCGTATAAGAAATTTTTCGCGGGGCAATCAAATATCAAATATCAATTTAAAGATTTTGAAGCAGGGATTTCTACGGAGAATATCTGGTGGGGTCCAGGTTGGAAAAACGCATTGATCATGAGCTATAATGCCCCTGGTTTTTTGCACTCAACTATCAATACTAAGAAACCTATTAAAACCAAAATCGGGCAATTTAGTGGTCAATTGATAGCAGGCAAACTTGAAGAGTCGGGTATATTGCCTCCCAGAATTTATAGTATTTATAATGGCGTCTTCCAGTATCAGCCAAAGTTTACTGGTAAACGATTAATGACTGGTATTAATTTTAGCTGGCAGCCAAAATGGACGCCTAATTTAACTATTGGTTATTCTGCTGTTGCCTATTTCTATGCTACCGATTTTAAGAGTCCATTAGATGTATTGCCTTTTGATTTTAATGGTAAAAAAGGCGCGCTGGGTGCTATGTTTATTCAATACAAACTTCCTGCAGATAAGGCAGAAATCTATTTGGAATATGGTGCTAAAAGTCCATCTTTTAGAAGGGCTTATGTGGCAGGGTTTAGAAAACTATTCCCAATTAAAAATGATGCGTATATCCAGTTTGCAGCAGAGCTTACTCAAATGCAAGCTCAAAATATTGATTTAATCAGAGACCCGAATAGTTGGTATACCGACAAATATGTAAGGCAGGGTTACACCAATAATGGAAAGACGATTGGAGCTGGTATAGGCCCTGGAAGTAATAGCGAAAATTTTGAAATTGCGTGGGTGAAAGGAAGTAAAAAAATTGGTTTACAATTTGAAAGGTTAAGACATAACAGCGATTATTACTATTATGCCTATGAATTTATTGGAGATTTTAGAAGACATTGGATTGATTTGTCAACTACTGCCAATGTTTCTTTAGATTTTAAACATTTTTTAGTTGCTGCCAATCTGAAGATCACCAGGTCTTATAATTATCAATGGTTGGTTATTCAAACAGACCCATTAAATTATTTTCAACCAGGAAACGAATACCTTAATATAGGTGGTGGGCTATCTTTAATGTTCCGCTTGTAACTATTTCATTGTTATTTATCACTGAACTTTTGCTTCCATAATATGGGTACAATGGCGGGCGCTTCTATAAAATAGCGTTTGAACAATCGTTTTGGTTCTTTTATAAATCGATATAACCATTCCAGTCCATTTTGTTGCATCCACATGGGTGCACGATCAATTCTTCCTGCCGCAACATCTAATGCTGCTCCTATGCCTATATTAATGTAGCTATTGAGTTCTTTATAATGTTGATGAATCCAATAATCTTGTTTGGGTGCGGTTAAACTTACCCAAAGAATATCCGGCTTTGCAGTATTGATCAAATCAACCATCTTTTTATTTTCTTCCGCACTGAATTGGCTTACAAAAGGCGGACTATATACTCCTGCAATTTTTATTCCAGGAAACTGCTTCTCTAATTGTACCTGGTAATCCAGTGCCACACCTTCTGTAGCTCCCAAAAAAAACATACTGAAATTGTTTTGATAACAACGCTCAATGTATTGCGGCAGTAAATCCAACCCAGTTACCCTCCCCCTTATTTTATTTTTGCCTAAAAAATGAGATGCCCAAATAAGGGGTACTCCATCACAGAGTGTAAGATCTGCTGTATTATATAATTCTTTTAGTGGTGCATTTTTGCTGGCCCAAACCACACAGTTCACTGGGGTAACACAAATTCGTTTTTGTTTTTTTTGAAAGATCCATTCATCAAAAAGATTCATTGTTTCATTCAAGGTGATATCACTAATATGAGTTCCACCAATATTTATTTTGGGGATGGAGGTTCCAGTTACTGTATTAATGCTATTTACTGATGGGTTCAAAATGATACAATTGCTTTAAAGCATCTACATGCCGTTTTAAAGTATAAGTCTTTAAAAAATGTTGATGAGCAGCTTTTGACATTTCATCTTTAGCATTTATTGAAAGGGATTCAAAGATACTAATTACATGGTTTAATTGATAGCTGGGTTGAATAGGATATAAGAAACCATTCACTCCATTTTCTATCATCGTACTCATATTATTTGAATAAGCAGCGATGACAATAGCACCTGAGTTTTGTGCTTCAATGATTGTCATGGGCTGACCTTCATACCATCTGGAAGGTAAAATAAGTGCCAAACAACTGGCATAAAGTGCTTCTAACGATTCCCGTGGTATTGCTTTTGAATATTTGATCTTATCATTTGTTTCCTGCTTTACCCAATCTGCCAATGGTCCATCACCCACAATAAGTAATGACTTTTCGTTTTCTTTAAATGCTTCTACTAAGTCTTTGATGCCTTTTTCTTCACTTAATCTTCCTACAAAAAGATAAAATGGTTTTCTGGTTTCAAACAGGGGTGGCTTTACATTGCTAAACCCGTTTAAAAAATTGGGTTTATACCTGATCTTTGAAGGCTCAATGCCAATGTCTAAAAGCAATTGTTCCTGCAAAGGATTTATAACTATAAAGCGATCGATCTTTTTGGAATAGGTGTTTATTTTTTTTTGCCATTCATTTGCTTTGGCTAAGGCCCATGAAAAAAAACCAGACTGCTTAAAACATTTTCTTTCAATACCTGTTGCAAAACTTTGTTGCTGGTGACAGATCATACAAGGCTCGTTTTTGTAAAATAATAATCCATTTAAGCAAAACAGTCTATAATTATGTACCGTAAATAGGGTGTGCGCACCAGCTAATTTAGCTGCCCAGAATACAGCCGGGGAAGCCTTGTAATAAAAATTATGAACGTGTACAATATTGATTTGATTTTTTTTAACTAGTCGGTAAACTTTAATAAAAGCAGAAAGGTTAAAAAATAATTGAAAGGGGTAGCTTAATAAGTGTAGAAGTTTATTTGAGCTATTATTAAAAAGTAATACAAAAACCGGATAGTTTTCTTGTTTTAAGCTGTTGATTTCTTGTTCTACAATACTGTCTTCACCTCCTTTTTGAAGGTAAGTGTTATGAATCAGCAATATGGAAGGTTTCTGCTGCATAGGTTAAATACCTGCTTTATGATTTTGCATTGGTTGCCAGTTTAAATACTTCCACGATTTCTTTGCCTGCTCTAGGCCAGGTGAAATGGGCAAGTCTTTCCAGGCCTTTTGCTTTTAAACTTTCCTGTAAGTCAGTGTTGGTTAAGAGCGCTTCCATTTTTTGAGCCAGATCATTTGAAGAGAATGGATCAAATGAAATAACTGCATCACCACCCACTTCTGGTAAACATGAATTATTGGCTACCAAAACGGGAACCTTAAATTTAAAAGCTTCTAATAAAGGTATTCCAAAGCCTTCGTTATAGGAAGGGAACACGAATAAAGTGGCATGCTCATAGGCTTTTGCAACTGCGGCATCTGAAATATAACCGGTACAAATTACTTGATGTTCTAAATTAAGTTCTTGAATGGCTGATCGGATGGAGACGCTATCGTCTGAATGTATTTTTTTATTTCCATCGCCCACTAATACCAATTTAAGATCTAAACTGGTGGCATCTAATAATTTACGAAATGCCTTGAGTAGTATTGGTAGATTTTTTCTTTTTTCCCAAACCCCTACATGCAATATATAGGGACATGTTGGTGGAATAAATTCATTTTCATAGATGGGATCTTCCAAACTCGAAAAGGATTTGGGTCCCGGATAAATGGCAATAATTTTTTCAGTTGGTATCTTAATATGCTGGTAAATTTTTTGTTTGGAATATTGAGAAACGGTAATGATAAAGGCAGAATTTTTAGCTGCGGGGATAGCTAAAAAATTAAATAAGCGCATCCATAATTTGTGGTAGTGTTCTGGGTATTCAAAGAAAAAGGCATCGTGAAATATTTGTACATTTTTGAATCCCGGGGTAAGAATAGGTGCAAAATAATCGCAACAAAAAAGTACATCTACCTTTTTAAAATAGGCTTTCAACGGCAATAAAACTTGTTTCCACCATTGATAGATGATGTGATTTAAAA
>Ga0194037_1002501_pt1 | contig 12107 bp, 11 predicted proteins | sample JunL306m_MetaG_FD_148653 | JGI IMG/M metagenome (GOLD analysis project Ga0194037, IMG submission 148653) | Anoxic zone freshwater microbial communities from boreal shield lake in IISD Experimental Lakes Area, Ontario, Canada - Jun2016-L304-6m | ecosystem: Environmental > Aquatic > Freshwater >...
CGAGCTCAAAGAGCTTCTGATACTGCTTAACAAGCGCATTCTTTGGCTCGGTAAGAATCTGCATGAGCGCAGGCTTATCAAGATTTTCAACGCTGGTAAGTACTGGAAGACGTCCGATGAATTCAGGGATCATTCCAAACTTCAGCAAATCTTCTGGCATGACATCAGCGAAGATATCGCGACGGTTCTTATCTTCAGCAGTTTGTAGTTCTGCACCAAAGCCAACTCCTGATGAACCGTTACGCGCTTCGATAATCTTTTCAAGCCCAGCAAATGCACCACCGACAATGAAGAGAACGTTGGTTGTATCTATCTGGATAAATTCTTGATGTGGGTGCTTACGTCCACCCTGAGGTGGAACCGATGCAACTGTGCCTTCGAGAATTTTGAGTAGCGCCTGCTGAACACCCTCGCCAGATACATCGCGAGTAATAGATGGGTTCTCAGATTTGCGTGCGACCTTATCGATTTCATCGATGTAGATGATTCCGGTTTCGGCTTTCTTCACATCATAATCTGCTGCCTGCAAAAGCTTAAGAAGAATATTTTCAACATCTTCACCGACATAGCCTGCTTCGGTCAGCGCTGTTGCATCTGCGATTGCAAAAGGAACATTGAGCATACGAGCAAGAGTTTGAGCCATCAGTGTCTTGCCGCAACCAGTTGGGCCGAGAAGAAGAATGTTTGACTTAGCGAGTTCAACGCCATCTTCATAGCGGGAGTCGCCAGATTGCACGCGCTTGTAGTGGTTGTAGACAGCAACAGAAAGTGACTTCTTGGCGCGATCTTGCCCGATGACATATTGATCGAGAAATTCAAAGATTGCTTGTGGCTTTGGAAGTTCACTTAAGCCAAGAGAGGTAGCTTCAGAAAGTTCTTCAACGATGATCTCATTACAGAGTTCGATACATTCGTCACAGATATAAACGCCAGGACCGGCAATGAGTTTCTTAACCTGCTTCTGAGTCTTTCCGCAGAAAGAACATTTGAGGAGGTCGTTAGCTTCGCCGATACGTGTAGACATGGGTAAAGAGTAGTTTTTCGAGCGACTTTATGAGGGGTGAATCAGGCCTAACTCTGTTCGCTTATAGGTGAAATGCCACGACGTGGATCGCGTAGCTCTTTAACTCCAGGTACTAAGAGCACTAAGTAACAGATAGCGATGTGGAAGAAGATTGCGCCAAGCAGGAAGTTTTTCTCACCGAGGAGGAGAACTGCTGGACCAACCAGAGCCATACCAATCGGCATCAGCCCGCCAGAACCGACCATGTCGATACTAAAGACTCGGCCTTGCATCTCTTGTGGAATCTCGCGTTGCACTGCAGTAACCCAGTACGCCTCCCAACCACCAATCGAAAGACCGGCGATAAAGTAGCCAACAATTACAAATGTTTCATTAATCGGAAATGCAAGTACCAGCGGAGCAACGGCAAAGAGCCCCCACAGCGAAATTGCAACAAGACCAGGTTTCTTTGTCTGGAACTTGATGGCAGCTATCGCACTGAGTGCACCACCGAGACTGAACATGGCGGCTGAAATTGCAAAGACAGAATTGGTATGAAACTCACGTCGAGTGATTACGGGAAGTAATACTGATTCTGCTGCAACGATGACCATCAATTGGAAAGATGCCATTGCGATAGAGGCCGCAATCCATTTAATCTCCCACACCAATTTGAAGCCTTCGCGAAGTTCAAATAAGAAAGTGGGCTTTGCTTCGAGGGTTTCTGAGCGCGGAGGTTCTTTGATCTCAAATATCAGAGAGGTTGCGATGAGGAAAGAAGCTCCGATAAGGGCGAAGGTCCAATCGGCTCCGATTGTTGCAATCGCTAATCCACCCAGACCTGGTCCGATAATGTTTCCAACTTTGGCAACAATACCTTTTGCGACATTTCCGGCTGGAAGTAAATGATCAGGTAGCAAACTAGGAACGATTGCAGAGCCAGCAGGAGCACCGAATGAGTCACCTAGCCCCATCAGAAATACCAACAACCCGATTGCCCAGAGCGGCAGATTTGTTGCAGAGACGAAAACTAAAATAAGGCATAGTCCGGCACGGAATGAATCTGCGCTAATCATGATCCATTTACGTGGTAATCGATCTGCCCATACTCCACCGATTAACATGAAGATGGTTCCGGCAGCTACTCGTGCCGCCAAGATGAGACCAAGCGCAGAAGCGCTCCCGCCTTTATCAAGCACGGTGACCGCAAGTGCAATCGGAAACGCTGATGCCCCTAGAACAAAGATGAGCCCAGAGAGAAAGAAGCGCCGGTAGCCCTTATATGAAAAGAGAGCGCCGGGTTCGAAATATTTCTTCAACATTTCTAGACCGACGCCCCTTTAGTGAAAATTAATTACGCGACAGGTTTTGCCTTTCGTGATGCCATAACCTTATCGATAATTCCATACTCAACTGCTTCAACTGCAGTAAGAATCTTGTCGCGTTCGATATCTTTTTCAATCTCTTCGACAGTTTTATTAGAGTGCTTGGCAAGCATTGTTTCGAGCAAACCACGCATGCGCATGATTTCGCGTGCCTGGATTTCGATATCTGATGCCTGTCCCCCACCTTCAGATGAAGGTTGGTGGATAAGGATTCGTGAGTGTTCCAGACCGTAACGCTTGCCCTTGGTGCCACCCGCAAGGATGATCGCGGCAGCTGATGCTGCTTGTCCGAGGCAGATTGTGGTGATGTCGGGGCGAACAAATTGCATCGTGTCATAGATCGCGGTGAGCGCTGTAAATGAGCCACCAGGTGAGTTGATATAAATCGAGATATCGCGATCTGGATCCATGGATTCAAGGGTGAGAAGCTGTGCCATGACATCGTTTGCAACGGTGTCATCGATTGCCTGACCTAAGAAGATGATGCGCTCTTCGAATAATTTTGTATAAGGATCGAGGCGCTTATATCCGTATGCGGTCTTCTCTTCGATTGTTGGAAGAACGTAGCGGTTTGTAATTTCCTGAATGTGCTTCATTACTTCTTACCTCCCGCGATACTCGCTTCATTTGTTGCAATGTGATCGATAAATCCATAGGCAAGAGCGTCCTTGGCATTGAACCAGTTGTCGCGATCGGAATCTGCGATGATCTTTTCAAGCGGTTGGCCGGTGTGCTTGGCATTGAGTTCAGACATTGTCTGCTTGGTAATTGCCATCTGTTCTGCCTGGATACGAATATCAGTTGCTGTTCCACCGATGCCACCAAGTGGTTGGTGCATCAAGATGCGTGCGTGTGGTGTTGCATAACGCTTTCCGGGAGCACCAGCTGTGAGTAAGAACTGGCCCATTGATGCAGCCATTCCCATTGCAACAGTTGCTACATCGTTCTTGATGTAATGCATGGTGTCGTAGATAGCCATACCTGCTGTGACTGAACCACCAGGTGAGTTGATATAAAGGTAGATATCTTTTTCAGGATCTTCAGCAGCGAGAAGGAGCATCTGCGCACAGATTGCGTTTGCCATTTCATCGCGGACTTCGCCTGCTAGAAAGATGATGCGTTCGCGGAGCAAACGGCTATAAATCTGATCACCTAGTCCCATTAGTTCTGAACCAGCTGAGCGGGCAACTGTTGTGTTGTCCTGTGGGTTATTAAAATCCACGAGTCATCCTTCCGATCGTTTTACTTGTAGTGACCTTAACAATTGCAGACGCAAAATGCTTCCCAAATTGGTCAGAATGCCCCTAAATCGGGCGATGTTCGCTTACGGCTAAAGAAAGTTATTCAGCTTCAGGTTCAGATGGCGCATCTTGAGCGATTCCGTCTTGTTGAGGACGAAGCGCTTCGAGATCGACCTTATTACCCGATTTATCGACAACTGAGACGCGAGCAAGAACTGATGCAAGTGCCTTAGCGCGAGTAACTTCTGCAACTACCTGGCTAATCTGACCGGCCTTCTGAAGTTCTTGTGCAAATTGTTCTGGGCCCATTCCGTAGCGCTGTGACATACGAATGAGGTACTCAGTTAACTCAATTTCATTAACCTGAACATCTTCGGCTTTTACAATTGAATCAAAGAGGAAATCAGATTTGATTGATGCACGAACCTGGCCATCTACTTCAGCGCGGTGCTCTGCATCTTCCATACGGCCTTCGCCTTCGAGGTGATCGTTAACTTCTTCAAGCACAATGTCATCTGGGACGGGAATATCAAGATCTGCGAGCAACTTCTCAACGAGAAGATCGCGTGCTTCTGCACCTTGCTCCATCTTCTTAACGCGGCTGAGGCGCTCAGTGAAATCTGCGCGGAGTTCGGCAACAGTGTCGAATTCAGAGGCAAGCTTTGCAAAGGAATCATCGAGGGCTGGAAGTTCGCGCTCTTTCACTGCCTTCACAACGATATCGATATCGCCAGTTTCGCCATCTTTCTGGCCAACGAGCTGAGATGTAAATGTCTTGGTATCTCCAGCGCTCATACCAAGAAGCGCCTCGTCGAGATTATCAATCATCTTATTTGAGCCGACTTCATAGGAAATTTCGTTCGCTTTTCCACCATCTACTTCAGCGCCATCGATGCGAGCCGTGAGATCGATTGTGACGAAGTCGCCGTTTGCAGCTGCGCGCTCGACGGTATTGAGAGTTCCGAAGCGAGCGCGGAGCTCGTCAATCTGCTCGTCAATATCCTTGTCGGTGACTGCAACATCTTCGACTGTAATTGTGATCTTTGAGAAATCTGGAAGTGTGACATCTGGACGAACATTGACTTCGACTGAGAAAGAAAGCTTCTCATGATCGACATAATCAATGGCATCGACAGTTGGGCGACCAACGGTTAAAACATCATTTTCGCGAGCTGCCGCAACATAGAAATCTTGGATAGCAACATTAATTGCCTCGTCCATAACAGTGCCGCGGCCAACGCGCTGATCGATCATCGCATTTGGAACTTTGCCTTTACGGAAGCCTGGGATATTTACAGTAGATGCAACCTTCTTATATGCAGCATCTACATATTGACCGAGCTCTGCATAAGGAACATTGACATCTAGACGAACGCGAGTTGGCGATAATGTCTCGAGAGTGCTCTTCACGAAGTGCTCCTTGTAGTTTGCATTGATTTAGCGAAAGCTTTGAAGAAATCTGGTCGGGGCGGGGAGATTCGAACTCCCGATCTCCTGCTCCCAAAGCAGGCGCGCTAGCCACTACGCTACGCCCCGAGGCGCAGACGGAAGTCTAGAGTAATTTTTTACTCTCGCTTACACACCCTGTACGCTCAACCTCCGCACCACTTGCGGGTGTAGCTCAATGGTAGAGCCCCAGCCTTCCAAGCTGGCCATGCCGGTTCGATCCCGGTCACCCGCTCCAGTTATTTAATAGTTCCAACTTTCGCAAAATAGGCAGTGCCGCTAAACGATAAAGGTGTTCCGGAAGTGTCACCGCCCGCATCAATCAATTGAACTGACAAGTTCACTGCGGCCGAAGTGGTTTTGATTGTTCCAATAATCAAGAACCCGTAATTGAAGGATGAAGTTGATGCGAAAGCCCTCTTCGAATTTGCAGAAATTACGCTGAAAGTTGGTGTATCTCCCGTTGAAATAAGAGTTGCGCCTAATTCAAAGTAACTAGGGTTGGCTGGTGCTGAGATATATATTTCAAACCAGTAAGAAGAATTTGCTGACAGATTGCCAAAATTAGACGAGACAGTTCCTCCAAAAAGACTGCCTGTACTTAAGGTAAATCCTGGAATAGAAACCACGGAAACTTCAGAGATTCCCGCAGGCCCTGTTGCACCAGTAGCACCAGTTGCTCCTTGAGATCCTGTTGGCCCCGCAGGTCCTGTCGCACCAGTTGCTCCAGTTAAACCTTGTGCGCCTTGTGGTCCCGTTGCACCAGTAGCTCCAGTTAAACCGATTGGTCCTTGCGGTCCCGTTGCACCAGTAGGCCCTGCCGGACCTGCAGGACCAGTTGCACCTGTTAATCCCATTTCACCTTGAAGACCAGTTGCACCAGTTAATCCTTGAGGTCCTTGCGGTCCCGTTAATCCCGTTGCACCTGTTGCACCTTGCGGACCTGTTGGTCCCGGTGTTCCACCACCTGATCCAGATGAACCTGCAGGACCTGCAGGACCTTGCGGACCAGTTGCACCAGCGGGTCCCGTTGGACCTTGTGGACCTTGTGGACCTGCAGGACCTTGTGGACCAGTTGCACCTTTCTCTCCTTGCGGACCAGCAGGACCAATTGCAGACGATGCATTACTAATTGTTTTTCCATCTGCACCATTCTTGCCATCACTTCCATTTACACCAGCGGGTCCCGTTGGTCCTTGCAGATTTTGTGGCGCTGGCCATTTTCCATTTGCCTTGGGACCAAAAATTAAAAGACTGCGCGTATCAATATAGAAATCACCATTGATGCCATCGCTATTTGATGGCGCACCTTTTCCATTCAAGATGGTGTTCGGAATTGATGAGGCTGTTCTCCCCGCAGCGTTAGCCGGGGCTATTGAGATGGTGGTGAGAGAAATCGCAATAGCGAAAAGGGTAGATAGATAGCGGCGCTTCACTGGTGACCTCCAAGTCTTTGGTACGTAACCAGTGTGAGGAAGCCTCCTCCCGTATGAAATCGGGCAATCCCCCTCATTTTTCAGAGCCAAAGTGGGCTCATATGCGGGTGGGGCGCAGAACTCGCAAGGGTTTCACAGAGAAAAGGAATATCTTTCTGAGCATAGAGCGGTTTATTACTCACAAGTCGATACGAGGGTTTCGACAAGTAGCACGGGATGAGGAGACATGAAAATGTCAACAAAGAAGAAGATTGCATCGATCGTAATTACGACCGTTGCACTCACAGCAGGAACAGTCGGTATTTCGACAGCAGCAACAAAGACAACAAAGGCATCAGTCGCGCGAGTCACTACTTCTCGTGTAATTGGCGGAGCCAATGACATGGCAACGGGACATGGTGCAGAAGTTGCAGCAGTTCTCGCAGGTCTTGTTACAAAGGGAACTATTACTCAGGCACAAGCTGATGCAATCACTGCAGCTTTAACTGCTGCAGAGACAGCAGAGCACGCTAACGATCCACAAGGTGGACCAGCAGGTCAGGTTCGTCCAGATCCTGCAGCAACTCTCTCAATCATCACATCAACTATTGGTCTTGATGCAGCGACAATTCAGAAGCGACTTGAAGCTGGCGAAACACTCGGTGCAATCGCAGGCGCAAAGAAAGATGCACTTATCAAGGCACTCGTTGCAGATGAAACAAAGCGTATCGATGCAGCAGTGACAGCTGGAACGCTCACCGCAGCTCAGGCAACAACGCTGAAGTCAAACTTGACTCAACATGTCACTGATGAAGTTAACTCAACACGTCCTGTCGGACCAATGGGTGGCGGCAAAGGTGGACGTGGTCATGGTGGACCAAATGGCACACCAACTCTGACACTTCCAGCAACACCAAAAGCATAAGAACTTAGAACATGTAGTTCCTCCTTGGGTAGGAAAGCCCGCCACGCGAGAGTGTGGCGGGCTTTCCGTTTCCCCAATGGTTGCGTGATTAAATTGCGCATGCGCATTCACATCGGTAGCGATCATGCTGGTCTTGATTTTAAGAATGAGCTGATTACTCACCTCGTCATGAATGGCCACGACGTTACAGATCATGGTCCCTACGAATACGACGCTCTCGACGATTACCCCGACTTCTGTATCCCCTGCGCTGAGGCAGTCGCGAAGGATGCAACATCTCTCGGCATCGTTCTCGGAGGTTCAGGCAATGGCGAGCAGATGGCGGCCAATAAAGTAAAGGGAGTTCGCGCCGCCCTTGTCTGGAGTATCGATACTGCAAAACTTGCTCGCGAACATAACAATGCCAATGTCATTGCAGTTGGCGGGCGAATGCACGAAGCAGATTTCGTAAAGCTCTTAATCGATACCTTTATCGCCACTCCATTTCCAGGCGACGAACGTCATATACGCCGAATTACAAAAATTTCCAATTACGAAATTACCGGCGATCTCTAAACTTTAAAGTAGCGCAGATCATTTACTTGATGATCTTTGGTAATTCCTTGGCCCTCAAATCGAGTAAGTGGCCGCCATTCCGGCCGTTCGATTACTCCCCCAGTAAAGAGTGGGCTAGCGGCAAGCACTTCTTCAATCTGCTCGGCATAAGGAACCCAATCTGTGGCAATGTGAAAGAAGCCGCCATCTTTTATCTTGGGATGTATAAGTTTGAGAAATTCGTTGTTGACGATACGTCGCTTGTGGTGGCGCTTCTTCGGCCACGGATCTGGGAAGAATAAATGCACGCCATCAACTGATGCATCAGGGATCATCGTCTTCACTATCGGGTGGGCATCACCCTCGATGATCCGAATATTAGAAAGACTTAACTCTTCAATGCGAGCCATCAACTTTCCAATGCCTGGCTTATGAACTTCTACTGCGAGAAAGCCAGTTTCAGGAAAATCTCTTCCGAGTAGCGCCGTAGCCTCACCCATTCCAAAACCAATCTCGAGGATGACTTGCTTCGAGGTTGGAAAGAGTGAGGAAATATCGAGGAGTTCGTATGAGTATTCGATTCCATATAGGCCCCAGTATTTATCAAGAGCGCTCTGTTGCGGTCCAGTGATACGAGATCCACGCAAGCGATAAGTGCGAACCGAGTCCTGTTCCATCACCCAATCCTAACCCGTGCCGAATATCGCAAGTGGTGGTTGGATAGGGCGGTTGAACCACCGAAGTCTGTGACAGACCAATTACTAAGGAGTTATCGTGCCAGGTACAAATATCAAGCAAGTTGAAGCAGCAGAACGTTCAGGCCTCATCAAAGTTTCTAGCTACTCAATTGACCTCGATCTCACAACTGGCGCTGAAAACTTCCGCGTGAAGACAACTGTGAAATTTGCTGGCCTTAAGCCTGGTGCAACAACATTTATCGATTGCGTCGGTAGCAAAGTAATCAGCGCAAAACTCAATGGTGCAGACTTCGACCCACAATTTGATGGCGAAACGATTTATCTTCCTGCCCTTGCTGCAGAGAACGTTCTTGAGATTGAACATGATGGCATTTACTCAAACTCCGGTGAGGGCTTGCACCGTTTTGTAGACCCAGCCGATAACGAGGTCTATCTTTACACCCAATTCGAAACTGGCGATGCCCGCCGCATGTATGCCTGCTTTGATCAACCTGACCAGAAGGCAACATTTAAGATCAGCACCATTACCCCTAAGCATTGGGAAGTCATCTCTAACTACGGAGTCGAATCCACCAAGGATCTCGATGGTGATCGCAAGTTCACGCAATTTGCGCAATCCCAGATCATCTCAACGTACGTCACCGCAATTGTTGCCGGTGCCTATACATCCGTTCACGATGAATACAAGGGCGAGAAGACAATCCCGCTGGGTATCTATGCCCGTAAATCATTCTTTAAATATGTTGATGCACACAAAATCTTTGAAGTTACCAAGCAGGGCTTTGCCTACTTCGAAAAGACCTTCGGTCTGGCATATCCATTCGGTAAGTACGACCAGATCGCCGTCGCTGAATACAACTGGGGCGCGATGGAGAACGTCGGCTGCGTAACTTTCCATGAAGATGTTTTGATCTTCCGTTCTAAAGTAACTGAACGCAACTATGTCAGCCGTGCCACCACGATCCACCACGAGATGGCGCATATGTGGTTCGGCGACTTGGTCACTATGAAATGGTGGGAAGACCTCTGGCTCAACGAATCATTTGCTGAATGGGCTTCCTACCAATCAGTCTCTGAATCAACTCAGTACACCCATGCGTGGACTGAGTTCAACTCATTGCGCAAGAACTGGGCTTACCGCGTCGACCAATTGAGTACCACGCACCCGATTGCAACCGAGATGGAAGATCTCGATGCAGTGCGCACAAACTTCGACGGTATCTCTTATGCAAAGGGTGCATCAGTCTTGCAACAACTCGTTGCCCACGTTGGACGCGATAACTTTATAAAGGGACTTCGCCTCTACTTTGCCAAGCACCAATTTGGAAATACTCGTCTGCAAGATTTAATCGATCAACTCGAAGCTGCATCTGGCCGCGATCTCACTCCGTGGGTAGCTACTTGGCTACGCACTGCGGGCGTCAATACTCTGCGCCCCGTTTTAGAAATCGACGGCGATAATTACAAGTCGGTCTCAGTTAAGCAAGATCCTCCCGCCATGCCTGTCGGCTCAAAGGAACTTCGCCCACATCGTTTACATGTGGGGCTTTTCGATATTCAAGGCGACAAACTTGTACGCCGAACCAGCGTCGAACTCGATATCGCTGGTGCTCTCACCGAAGTCACTGAATTCGCTAATCAGAAGGTTGCCGATCTTGTTCTAGTCAATGATAAAGATCAGACATATGCAAAGTTGCGATTTGATGAGCGCTCCATCACAACAATGAAGAGCCATCTACCAGATCTCGATGAACCACTTGCACGTGGACTTATCTGGGCTTCGCTTTGGGATTCCTGTCGCGATGGCGAACTATCTACCTCTGACTACATCGCTATTGCGCTCAATGCGCTCAAGACAGAATCAGATATCTCCATTGTTGCTGCCACATATATTCAATTTGAAACTGCAATCTGGGCGTATGCCAATCCAACTAAGCGCGATGCTCTCCGTGCCCAAGTTGCCGATGCAACAGCGCAGATGCTGGCTGCTGCTGCCCCAGCGAGTGATCACCAATTGCAATTTGCACGCGCCTTTGCCAACAACGCTGTTACTCCAGCCCACTTCGAGAAGATCAAGGCGATGCTCAATGGTTCAGAAGCAGGTCTAGTACTTGATGCTGATCAACGTTGGTACCTATTCCTCTGCGGTGTAAAGCGCGGAATATTCGGGCCAGCAGAAATCGATGCCGAGTCAGCGAAAGATAAGACAGCTCACGGAAAGCAATACAACGCCTATGCCTATGCCGCTCTTCCATCAAAAGATGCAAAGCGAAAGGCTTTCAACTCCATCACCAAGGACAATCTCTCAAACACAATCCACTCATATATGTGCCGTGGCTTTAACGAGAATATTCACCACGAAATCCTTGCTGACTTTGTCGATGACTACTTCACCGCAATCCTTGAAGTATGGGAGTCCAAAGGCTTTGAAATCGCAGAGACAACAGCGACTCTCTTATTCCCGTCTTGGGTAATTAGCGAAGAGACTGTGAAGAAGGCTCAGCATTGGTTGGATGTCACCGGCAAAGATGCATCAAATGCTCTTCGCCGATCTGTGACAGAAGGCCGCGATGCCATGACTCGTGCCATCAAGGCACGCGCTGCAGATAAGTAATTACTCGATAGTTGTAATTACAGAAGCAGGTTTTGCGACCTTCTTTGTGCCAGTTGCGGCCCACACGGCAATTGAAATAATGAGAAATAGACCGACTGGCGCTGCAACAAAATATGTAAATGTTTGAAGCGCAGTGAGTCCTAAACCAGGGTGTGCTCCGGGCTCTTGGTTAATTAATTCGATTGCGTGCTTGATCATGTGCGCAGTCTATGCAGTGGCAGCGGCGACACCAAATGGCTCGAGGTATGGCAACCAACGAGATTCGGTGCGACCTGTTCCAAGAATTCTCCAAGCAGCCCCCACTGGTTCGCGAGGAAGCGAACGCAATCGCCATCCAAGTTCTTTGAGTGGTTTATCCGCTTTCACATGGTTGCACTTGTGACAGGCGCTTACGACATTCTCCCAATTGTGACCACCACCACGAGAACGTGGAATGACATGGTCAATAGAAGTTGCAGTTGCGTTGCAGTAAACACAGCGTCCACCATCGCGTGCAAATATGGCACGGCGTGAAAGCGGAACCGCATGGCGATAAGGAATCTTTACAAATTTATTGAGGCGAACAACTGAAGGAAGTTCGAGTTGGCCATTGGCAAAATGAAGAATTGTTCCGGAGGATTCAATCATCGTCGCTCGATTGTTGAGAACCAAAATAAGCGCGCGTCGATCTGTGACAACACCCAGTGGTTCGTAAGTGGCGTTGAGCACCAGCGTCCGGTTCATCGTTACCTCGGTTCCAACGCGTGGCTCGCGTTGATTGGGTTATATTGCCTCAAAACTCTGAGTAAGAGGGGTATTTCGCGGTGAAATTTAGATAAAGATTTCACTACCCTTAAGGCCTATGAG
>Ga0194037_1002502_pt1 | contig 12105 bp, 22 predicted proteins | sample JunL306m_MetaG_FD_148653 | JGI IMG/M metagenome (GOLD analysis project Ga0194037, IMG submission 148653) | Anoxic zone freshwater microbial communities from boreal shield lake in IISD Experimental Lakes Area, Ontario, Canada - Jun2016-L304-6m | ecosystem: Environmental > Aquatic > Freshwater >...
TTTACTTTGCAAATCACAAATCTTTTGCCTTTACGCTTCACAATTCGGCAGTGCTCACAACGTTTTTTAATAGAAGAATATATTTTCATAATAACCCCCACATGCAATAATTAATCCAACTAAATCGGAAATCTGAAAAGGCTTGTAATGTAATAAATATTGATTAATAAATCAAAAACATGATGAGTTATTTCATCACTTATTTATACCGGTAAGTAATCCGACCTTTCGTAATATCGTACGGTGAAATCTGGACTTTAACCTTGTCTCCAGGTAATATGCGTATATAATGCATCCTTATTTTACCTGAAACATGTGCAAGCACCTCAAGACTGTTTTCGAGTTTCACCTTGAACTGCGCATTTGGAAGCGCTTCCAGTATCACGCCTTCAATCTCAATTGATTCTTCTTTAGCCAAATTAATTGCTCCTTTATTCGATAGTACTGTAAGCGGGTTCAAGAATGATTATCTATCAAGAAATGTACGAGTCAGTACCTCTGCTTTCCCCGCTCTTACAACTATCGTATGTTCAAAATGTGCCGAAGGTTTTCCGTCTTCAGTTACCGCAACCCATCCACCTCTTCTGCTGACTGCTCTACGGGATCTTCCAAGAGCGATCATTGGTTCTATAGCAAGGGTCATACCCTCAACCAGCTTAACTCCGGTATGCTTCCTGCCATAATTCGGGACAGCTGGATCCTCATGCAATTCACTGCCGATTCCATGCCCGACCATATTTTCTATAACACTGAACTTGAATGAACGAGCATAATCCTCAATTGCTGAGGAAATATCATGAAGGCGGTTACCATCAATAGCCATGGCAATACCCTTTTCAAGACACTCTCTGGTTACATCAACAAGCTGTTGAACCTTCTCATCAATAATACCAAGTACAAAAGTCCTTGCGGCGTCACCATGATACCCGCCCTTGTATACTCCACAGTCAACCGAAACAATATCGCCTTCCTTAATAACCTTTTTTACGCTGGGTACTCCATGCACTACCTCTTCATTGAGTGACACACAAAGTGTAGCAGGATAAGGTATAACATCAGGATCACTTTTCGGAACGTAGTTCAAAAAGCTTGGTACTGCATGATGATCCCGGATAAACGTTTCAGCCAGCGAATCGAGTTGTTTGGTCGTCATGCCGGGCTTGATTTCCACCTCAAGCAAATCAAGAGTCTTAGCAACAAGTGCGCCAGACTCTCTCATCAACTCAATTTCCCGTTCACTCTTTATAGTTATCATTTCGGATTGTATTACCTGGACTGTCTACCGCGTGTTTTACCTGACTTCATAAAGCCATCATAATGACGCATCAGCAAATGGCTTTCGACCTGCTGCAAAGTATCAAGACCAACACCGACAATAATCAGAAGACTTGTCCCTCCGAAAAACTGTGCAAAACCCTGTGTAACATTGACAAACTTCGTAAGAAAGGTTGGAAGTATGGCAATAATAGCTAGGGATATTGCGCCAGGAAGCGTAATGCGTGTCAGAATATTATCAATAAAGTCAGCAGTACTTTTGCCAGGACGCACACCCGGGATAAAACCTCCCTGACGACGCATTGTATCTGCAACCTCTTTAGGGTTAAATGCGATTGCCGTATAAAAATAAGTAAAGAAAACAATCATGGTGCCAAACATCAAAGCATACCACCATGAATCATAAGCCATAACCGTTGCTATTCCCTGCATAACCTCATTCTCTGGAAAGAATGAAAGAAAAGTTCCGGGAAGAAACATAATGGACTGTGCAAAAATGATCGGCATGACACCGGCTGTATTAATCCGCATAGGAATGTATTGTGTACTTCCTCCGTAGACCTTACGACCGACAACGCGCTTGGCATGCTGTACCGGTATACGCCGCGTTCCAACGGTAAGTACAACAACAAAGGCAACAATTGCCGCCATCATTGCCAGAATGATAATCTCGATAATCCAGTTTTTGCTCCCTAGAGAAACCGAGCGGAATTCAGCAACCAGGGCCTGAGGAAACCGTGCAAGAATACCGATCATGATAATAAGCGATATACCGTTTCCTATACCACGTTCTGTAATCTTTTCGCCAAGCCACATGACAAAAACAGTCGCAGCAGTCAAAAGAATGACTACGGTCATGGAAAAGAATATTCCTGGATCAGGCACAACAACCTTTCCGAATGAAGTGGGACTTGATAGGCTAACGCTCACACCCCATGCCTGGAGGGCAGCTATAACAACAGTACCGTAACGAGTCATCTGGCTGATTTTCTGTCGGCCATCTTCGCCCTCTTTCTGCAGTTTCTGGAAATACGGGGTAACCGCTCCAAGCAACTGAATAATAATTGATGCGGAAATGTAGGGCATAATGCCGAGGGAAAAAATTGAAGCCCTGGCAAAAGCTCCTCCAACAAAAAGATCAAAAAGGCCGAAGAGATCATTGGAGTGGGATTGTGATGCGCCTGACACTGCAGCCGCATCGACACCCGGGATGGTAATGTGTGAACCTAGTCTGTAGACAAATAAAAGAAGAAGCGTATAAAGGATCCGCTGTCGGAGTTCAGGGATTTTATTAATGTTCCTTATACTTTCATTAAGCTTCATAATGTCCTTTTAACAAATTCAGGGCTTAGGGGATTTTTTTACTCTTTTTACCAAAGGAGCCTTTGGTTTCAAAAGTGCCTCTTCAAACGGTAGATCCCTGACTTTTGAAGCTTCTTCAAGGGTACGGAATGCCTTTACAACTTTGCCTCCTGCAGCTATGATCTTTTCCTCAGCACTCTTGCTGAACGCATGAGCGGTTATGGTAATAGCTGAAGTAAGTTCTCCATTCCCGAGGACCTTGAAATAGTCTGCATTACTAGCATGAAGCATCGATTTCAGATCCAGTATGGAAATCTCATTTTCAACAAGCCCATCCTGTATCCATTTATCAATCTGCGAAAGATTCACTGTGTTGACGGGGTTGCTGTCAAGTGGAGTAAATCCGAATTTAGGTAAGCGCCGGTATACAGGAACCTGTCCACCTTCAAATATTGGCCTCTTATAGCCGCTTCGTGCCTGCTGACCTTTGTTTCCTTTGCCGGCAGTCGTTCCGTTGCCTGAACCTTGACCGCGGCCAACCCGCTTTTTGTTTTTTACTGCGCCTTTTGCTGGACGAAGTGAACTTAAATCCATGGTTTCAATTCCCGACTTTCTATTAGTAAAAATCTTAGACTTCTTCAACCTTCACAAGGTGTTGTACAACCCTGATCTGTCCTCTTGTACAAGGATTATCCTGCCTGTCAACATGGTAGTTTGGTCTGCCGAGTCCAAGCGCCTTGATGGTAGCCCTCTGCTTTTTTGTTCCACCAATGATGCTGCGCACCTGTGTAATTTTTAGCTTTTTATCACTCATGATCACATTCACTATTTTAGCTTTCAAAAACCTCTTTCAGGCTCTTTGACCGTCTTTCGCCGACGTCATAGGCATCAGAAATGCTTTGTAATCCTTTTATTGCAGCTTTCACTACATTATGCGGATTTGATGATCCCAGCGATTTCGTCAGAATGTCATGTATTCCTGCCATTTCAAGCACAGCTCTAACAGCACCTCCGGCAATAAGACCGGTACCGGGAGTTGCAGGCTTCATCATGACCTTGGCGGCACCATATCTGGCCACAATCTGGTGTGGTATTGTCCCCTTCACAATCGGCACTTTGATAACATTCTTCTTGCCATCTTCTATGCCTTTTGCAATCGCATCCTGTACTTCGTTTGCTTTGCCAAGCCCGTACCCTACATGACCTTCTTTATCGCCAACCACGACAATTGCGTTAAAACCAAAACGCTTACCGCCTTTAACAACCTTTGCAGTCCTGTTGATATGAACCAGCTTCTCTTTCAGATTTAATTCTCCGGGCCTTATAATCTTAGCAGATGTTTTCGCCATTTACTTTCTCTTTGAAAAGTTGTTAAAAGATCAGTCCTGCTTCTCTCGCACCATCAGCCAATGACTTGACTCTGCCATGATAACGAAATCCATTCCTGTCAAATACTACATTTGTTATACCCGAGGCAAGGGCTTTCTCTCCGATCTGTTTGCCTATAATCCGACAAACCTCAGCTTTTGTTCCCTGAAGGGCCTTATTATCTTTTGACATGGTTGAAGCAGCGATAATGGTTTTACCATTAACATCATCAATAAGCTGTGCATAAATCTGCGAAAGGCTTCTGTATACACAAAGTCTAGGCTTTGTCTGGGTACCTTGGACACTGCCTCTGCTTCTGTCCTTAATTTTCTGCCTCCTGGAGGCTTTATCAATTTGACTCATTCTCTTGAACCGTTGTATAATGTTATTGCCTGACTACTTGAGTTCTGCATTCATTCATTACTTACTTGCCTGCAGCCTTACCTTCCTTACGACGGATAACTTCACCTGCATACTTGATACCCTTGCCTCTGTAAGGTTCAGGCTTCCTGAATGAACGGATCTTGGCGGCAACCTGACCAACAAGAGCCTTATCGATACCGCTTACGAGAACAGTGACCTGATCAGGCACCTCTATCTTAATCTCGTCAGGAGCTTTAAAATAAATCATATGTGAATATCCGAGTGTCAAAGCAAGAAGATCATTTTTCAGCTCTGCACGATATCCAACACCAGCAATCTCTAATTTAGTTGTAAAGCCCTTAGTTACACCTTCAATCATATTACTGATGAGCATACGATAAAGACCATGCTGCGCTTTAGCTTTCTTGCTGTCATCAACTCTCGTAACCGTAACGATATCACCTTCATGCACAACGCTTACCTGATCCGTTAGTCTCTGTTCAAGAGCTCCTTTTGGACCTGTAACCCTGACATTTAAATCATTGATCTCTATCTTCGCCTGATTGCTCAGGGGTATGGGCATTTTTCCTATTCTTGACATGGTATTCTAATGCTCTTTGACTTATGGATTAATAGATACGGAACAGGATCTCACCGCCAACGCCCTGTGCCCTTGCCTCTTTATCGGTTATTACACCTTTTGAAGACGAAATGATGTACAACCCGAGACCACCAAGATATTTCTTAATATCCTTCCCGTCATAAACACGCCGACCTGGTTTGCTTACTCTTGTAATCTCCTTTATAGCTGGGTCACCATGAGCTGTATACTTCAGATCAATCCTTATAAAAGGAAATTTTTCGGTGGTAATGACCGTGAAGCTTTTAATGTACCCTTTCTCCACGAGCAATTGCGAGAGATTCTCCCTAAGCTTCGAATACGGGATATCAGTTGTTTTATTTTTTGCTCTTCCCGCATTTCTGATACGGGTGATATAATCTGCAATTGAATCCGTTACAGGCATAGCAAACGTTGGTTACTTTCGAAAATGATCAAATACCTATCTTTAACTCTTGCAAGCGGCATTACCAGCTTGCCTTTTTTACTCCAGGCAGTTTACCATCAAGGGCAAACTTGCGGAACATATGCCGGCACAATCCATACTTTGCATAAACGCCTCTTCCTCGTCCGGTAAGAACACAACGATTACGAACCCTTGTTGCTGAACTGTCTCTCGGCAATTTACGAAGTGCTTCATAATCACCGGCTTTAAGCAGTTCCTCGCGTATAACTGCGTATTTCTCGACCAGCTTTATTCTCTTTTCGTTCCTTGCTATAACACTTTTCTTGGCCATCTGTTATTTTGAATTATTTAGTTGATCTTCTTTTTGAATGGCATTCCAAGTTCCGAAAGCAGCACATAGGCTTCTTCGTCTGTTGATGCTGAAGTTACGAAACTGATATCCATTCCGGATATTCTCGGTACTTTATCAATATCGATTTCAGGAAATATTATCTGCTCCTTAACACCAACAGTATAGTTTCCACGACCATCGAAGCTGGTATCGCTTAGACCGCGGAAATCACGTATTCTTGGAACGGCTAAACTCACAAAACGATCAAAAAACTCATACATGGCCTTGCGACGAAGAGTGACCCTGCAGCCGATAGCCTGACCTTCACGTAACTTGAAGTTTGATATTGCTTTTTTAGATTTACGAATCTGTGGTTTCTGGCCGGTAATCTGACCAAGTTCCTGCATGGCAATTTCAAGCAACTTTGGCTCTGCTGCTGCTGCACCTACACCAATATTAATCGATATTTTTTTAAGCTTTGGGACTTTCATGATATTCTTGTACTGAAAGCGCTCAACAAGCTTCGGTGTAGCTTTTTCCTTATAGAAAGTTTGCAGTCTTGCTACTGAAGGATTTGCAGGTGTTACCTCTGTTTTCTGGTCTTTGTTCTTGGCCATCTTATTCTTATCAGTTAATCAGGATGGTCTTTGTCATCCCGACATTTAGTGGAAAAACTTAACTTTTCTTCACATTGGAAGCATGAATAGGGAACTCTCTTTCAATAATGGTACCTTGAGGCTGACCCTGGGTAGGACGCATATGGCGTTTCCTAATATTAACCCCTTCAACTATCACCCTGCTTTTGAGTGGAAATACCTTAAGTATCTTGCCTGCTTTACCTTTATCATTGCCGCTTATAACAACAACGGAGTCGTTCTTCTTAACATGCAGCTTCACCTTTTTGATACCTGTTTTCATTTTACACTTATATGATATTATTCATAAAATCTTGAGCGGGAGACGAGACTCGAACTCGCGACCAACAGCTTGGAAGGCTGTGACTCTACCAACTGAGTTACTCCCGCCTGAAGCACTTCTTACAATACCTCTGGGGCCAATGAAACAATCTTCATGAATTTCCTGTCACGAAGTTCTCTAGCCACTGGTCCAAATATACGGGTTCCTCTTGGTTCACCCTGAGCATTCAGCAGAACAACAGCGTTCTCATCAAAACGAATGTAAGAACCGTCTTTTCTGCGCGACTCTTTGACGCAACGCACTACAACAGCCCGACAGACATCCTTCTTTTTTACAATTCCACCAGGTACAGCTGCTTTGACCGATACAATAATCTGATCACCCAATGAGGCATATCGCCTCCCGGTTCCACCGAAAACATGAATACAACGAACTTTTTTTGCTCCGCTGTTATCGGCAACAACCAGATTTGTTTCTTTCTGGATCATCCTGTTTCAAACTTTATTAAATGTAAAAAAATCCTTTCTTACTTGGCTTTTTCAATAATTTCAACCAATCTGCAGCTCTTTCTCTTGCTCAAAGGACGGCACTCCACAACCTTTACAAGATCACCGATTCCAGCTTCATTTTTTTCATCATGAGCCATAAGCTTGGTTGTTTTCTTGAAGTATTTCTTATAGACGGGATGCTGTACTCTGCGCTCTACAGCAACAACGCAAGCCTTATCCATTTTATCACTCACAACCTTGCCTAACCAGCTTTTTTTCCTGCCCCTTTCCGGAACCTGCTGCTCCCTTGATACACTATCCATTGTATGCTCTTCCATGTAAATAAACGGTTTGTTAAGTTTGCCTACCTTCAAGCCTGGCCTGTTTCGGCGGCAGCGAGTTGATGGAGCCGGTTTTTCATACGCGCAATATCCCGTTTTGAATTGCGAAAAACCATAGGATTCTGCGGCTGCTCAATAACCTTAAAAAAATTGATATCGGCAAGTCTGTCTTCAAGCTCCTTAAGCCTGTCGATCAATTCCTGTTTGGTCAATGCCGCAATTTCATACTTTTTCATAATAAGTAACCCTCTTGTCGAATTAGTTGCGCTTTAATCTTCGTAATCAGGACGAACAATGAACCTGGTCTTGATCGGTAACTTTTTTGCTGCAAGGCGGAAAGCCTCTGTAGCAACTTCCCTTGGTATACCGTCAGCCTCGAACATAACTCGTCCGGGTTTTACAACAGCTACCCAGAACTCTGGAGAGCCTTTACCAGAACCCATTCGAGTTTCTGCAGGTTTTTTTGTTACTGGTTTATCTGGAAATATCCTGATCCAAATTTTACCATCCCTCTTCATAAACCTTGTCATTGCAACACGTGCTGCCTCAATCTGACGGGCTGTAATCCATGCGCCCTCAATTGCTTTCAGACCGAAAGAACCGAAAGATACATCGGTACCTCGACCTGCATTGCCTTTCATGCGGCCTCGTTGTGTCTTTCTATATTGAACTCTCTTTGGCATTAACATACAGGCAACTCCATTCGTTTTCTTATTGTATGGTACTTGATATTATGACCGCTTTGTGCGCTGACGTCTCTTGCTACGCCCGTCGCGATTATCACGTCCTCTTGGACCTGAATCAGTGCGTCTTTCCTTGATTCTCTTCAGCTCATCCTCTTCAATAGCATCAATACGCTGAACGAGCACTTCCCCTTTATAAACCCAGACTTTTATGCCGATTGTACCCGCAATTGTATGTGCTGTGCAACTTGCATAATCAACATTAGCGCGAATGGTATGAAGCGGTATTTTGCCTTCCTTGTACTGCTCAGAACGTGCAATTTCAGCACCACCAAGACGACCGCCACACTTGATTCTGACACCTTCTGCACCAGAACGCATTGCCTGCTGTATAGCTTGTTTCATTGCTCTTCTGAATGAAACACGATTTTCAAGCTGGTATGCAATATTATCACCAATCAGCTGAGCCTCTATTTCAGGCTTTACTACCTCAACAACATCTATTTTGACTTCTTTACCGGTGATACGGCTAAGCTCTTGAGAAAGATTGTTGATTTCCTCACCTTTTCTTCCTACGACGGCTCCTGGACGAGCTGCATAAATATTGATTTTGACGTGTTTAGTCGTTCTCTCAATAATAATGCGTGCAATACCGGCTCTCTCTTTTTTCAACCGTGCAAGAACATAGGTACGTATAACGTGATCCTGCTTTATTTTTTCAGAAATGACTGGACTGTCATCATACCAACGTGAAGCCCAATCCCTGATAATTCCGAGCCTGAATCCAGTAGGATTAACTTTCTGACCCAATGCGCTCTCCTTGTTTTTATTTTGTTACTGGATTTTTAACCTTATCAATGACTATAGTCAGATGATTCGATCTTTTGCGAATCCTGAATGCACGACCCATCGGAGCAGGTAGTGTTCTTTTCAGTGTAGTACCTTCATCAACAAAAATGGTCTTGACGAAAAGCTCCTGGTCACTGACCCTCTCATCCGGATTCAGCTGTGCGTAATTAGCAACGGCTGACTTAAGCGTCATCATAACATTTCGTGAAGCTGCTTTGGTTGAATTAAGCAGTATAGCTTTTGCCAGATCAACCTGTTTCCCTCGAACAAGACCTGCCACAAGACGCATTTTCCTTGGCGATGTCGGTGTATCCCGTAAAATTGCTTTAGCTTGCATGATATCCTTAACCTTTCGCGTTTTTCAATTTATTTTTTCCTTGGTGCTGATCCACCTTTTTCGGCCTTTCCACCACCAGCATGGCCGCGAAACGATCTCGTCGGGGCAAACTCTCCAAGCTTATGACCTACCATATTATCACCTACATAAACCGGCACATGGCTTTTGCCATTATGCACAGCAACCGTATGACCTACAAAATCAGGCGATATCATTGAACTCCTGGACCAGGTTTTAATAACCTTTTTTTCACCCTTGCTATTCATATCAAGGATCCGTTTTTCCAGCTTTATATCAATGAACGGTCCCTTTTTAAGTGATCTTGGCATAGTTTCTCTGCTTGTTGTTGTTAACCGCTATAGTTATTTGGCGTTTCTGCCACGTACAATCAATTTCTGTGAAGCCTTCTTCTTGTTTCTGGTCTTTAAACCCTTTGCAAGCTGACCCCATGGCGACATAGGATGTTTTCTTCCACCGCCTGATTTCGATTTACCTTCACCACCACCCATCGGGTGATCGACCGGGTTCATCGCCATACCTCTAGTCTGAGGACGGATACCAAGCCAGCGGCTCCTGCCCGCTTTACCTAATACTACATTCTCATGATCACTGTTACCTACAACCCCAATTGTCGCTCTGCACTCTACTCTGAGCTTACGGATTTCTCCTGAAGGAAGTTTGAGAGTAACATAATCACCTTCTCGGGCTGCAAGCACAGCAAATCCACCTGCTGACCTGACAATCTGACCACCCTTACCGGCCTTCATCTCAATATTATGTATATCAGTTCCAAGCGGGATATTTTTTAAAGGCATTGTATTACCAGCCTTGATTTCAACCTTTTCTCCGCTTTCTACCTTATCGCCAACATTTAAACCTTTCGGGGCGAGAATATAACGTTTTTCTCCATCATTATAATGCAATAATGCAATTCTTGATGAACGATTCGGATCATACTCAATAGCAGCAACAGTTGCAGGAACTCCATCCTTGTTGCGCTTAAAATCGATAATCCTGTAATGCCTTTTATGTCCACCGCCTCTATGCCTTGAAGTCTTCCTTCCTGCACTATTGCGTCCACCCGATTTTTTGAGTGTAACAAGCAGACCTTTTTCTGGAGTGCTCTTTGTTATTTCATCGAATGCAGGGTATGACATAAACCTTGACCCTGGCGTTACCGGCAGTAATTTCCTTATAGCCATTTGAATGTATGATCTATCCTTTTTATGATTTCTATCCTTCGCTCTGCTGGGCTGAACCTGAGTAGTAGTCTATAGACTGGTCCTTTTCAAGAGTGATAATAGCTTTTTTCCAGTCACTCTTTTTACCGGTTATCAACCCTCTTCTGGTATTCTGACTTCGGGACTTCCCAAGATAGTTTACCGTGCGAACTGACTTTACTTCTACACCAAACTTCTTTTCTACTGCTATCTTTATGTCAGTCTTATCGGCATCGGGTTTAACGATGAAGACATACTGTCCTTTCTTCTCTGTCAGCCCTGTACTTTTTTCAGTTAACCAGGGGCGCAACAACGGGTTTTTCATCTCTTTAACTCCTTTTTCTGGAAAACTGCAGTTACCCTAATGTATCTTCTATTGTTTTCAACGCGGTCTTCTGAACAAGTAGCGTATGACTATGAAGAATATCGTACGTTGATGCCTTATCCGCGGTCATAATATTAAGTACCTCAATATTTCTGCCCGATCTTGCAATAATCATATCATACTCAGGCGTAAGCATCAAGGTTTTTTTCTCAGAAAGACCTAGATTTTTCAGAATATCTGCAAAAGGTTTTGTCTTTATCTGTTCAAACCTGAAATCTTCGACAATAAGGATCTGACCCGCTTTAGCCTTTGAACTCAATGCTGAGCGTCTTGCCAGAAGCTTTACCTTCTTGTTGACCTTCTGATCGTATGCATGAGGCGTAGGTCCGAATATTGTACCACCGCCGATATTAACAGGCGAACGTGAAGAACCCTGACGCGCATTACCAGTACCCTTCTGACGTAATGGCTTTCTGCCTCCACCCCTTACTTCGCCACGGGTTTTTGACTTATGAGTACCCTGCCTCTTATGTGCGAGAATCGACTTTACATCGAGATACATCGCATGTTCTGATATTTCAGCGCCGAATATATCATCACGGAGCGTTACCACTTCCCCGGTTTCAGTACCGCCGGTATTTAAGACTTTAAGTTCCATAGCTTCGCGCATTCAGCTTTTACTTTTTTGTAGAAACAATCTTGACATAGGAATTTTTTGGCCCTGGTACAGATCCCTTTATCACAATAAGATTGGATTCAGGCATGATCTTGAAAATCTCAAGATTCCTGACAGTAATATTGTCCGATCCCATACGACCAGCCATTCTGGTACCCTTGAAAACCCTGGAAGGATCGGATGATCCACCAACGGATCCAGGCGCTCTCTGCCGGTCAGACTGACCGTGTGTTCTCTGTCCGCCACTGAAATTGTGACGTTTCATAACACCGGCAAAACCTTTACCTTTTGATACACCGAGAACATTGACTTTCTCGCCTTCCTTGAACGACTCAACACTGACAGAACTTCCTAATTCAAGCTCCTGATTGAGTTCTTTAAAATCGAACTCAGCCAACTTAAACCCAGGCGCAACACCAGCTTTTTTGTAATGACCCTGTAATGGCTTACTTACCTTTTTTTCTTTTCTTTCCCCGATACCGACCTGATATGCATCGTAACCGTCTGTATCAACACGTTTAACCTGTGTCACAAAGCATGGACCTGCCTGGATAATCGTGCAGGATACTGCTTCGCGTTTATCATTGAATAAACGGGTCATGCC
>Ga0194037_1002503_pt1 | contig 12101 bp, 6 predicted proteins | sample JunL306m_MetaG_FD_148653 | JGI IMG/M metagenome (GOLD analysis project Ga0194037, IMG submission 148653) | Anoxic zone freshwater microbial communities from boreal shield lake in IISD Experimental Lakes Area, Ontario, Canada - Jun2016-L304-6m | ecosystem: Environmental > Aquatic > Freshwater >...
GACAAATAGTATTACATACAACTTAATACAAATTACTTAATACCTATTGTATATTAAAACTAAGAAATTAATCCAGCAAAATATTTAACTGTACGTACTAATTGGCTTACATAACTCATCTCGTTATCATACCAACTAACTACTTTTACCAATTGACTATCGCCAACACTGATAACCTTAGTTTGAGTAGCATCAAATAAAGAACCATAAGAAATTCCTATTACATCGCTGCTCACAATTTCATCTTCAGTATAACCGAAACTTTCGTTGCTTGCTGCTTTCATAGCTGCATTTACTTCAGCAACTGTAACTTTCTTTTCTACAATAGCAGTCAATTCAGTAACAGAACCTGTGATAACAGGAACACGTTGTGCACTACCATCTAATTTACCTTTCAACTCAGGCAATACCAAACCAATCGCTTTTGCAGCGCCTGTACTGTTAGGAACCACATTTGCAGCAGCAGCACGAGCCCTACGCAAATCGCCCTTAGCATGAGGAGCATCCAAAGTATTTTGGTCATTAGTATAAGCATGAATAGTAGTCATGCTACCTGCAAGAATAGAAAATGCATTATTTAATGCTTGTGCCATTGGAGCCAAACAGTTAGTAGTACAAGATGCAGCACTAATTACAGTTTCGCTACCATCCAAAATTGTATGGTTAACATTAAATACGACTGTTTTCATTTCACCTGTTGCAGGAGCAGAGATTACAACTCTTTTTGCACCTGCCTTGATGTGTAATTCAGCTTTTTCTTTATCAGTAAAGAAACCTGTGCTTTCGATAACCACATCAACATCATGTTGACCCCAAGGAATTTGAGCTGGATCTCTTTGTGCATAAATCTTTACTTCGTGTCCATTTACTATAATTGAGCTATCTGTATGAGATACTTCCTGACCAAAGCGACCTTGTGCGCTATCATACTTTAATAAATGAGCTAATGCCTTTGGACTTGTAAGGTCATTAATAGCTACTACTTCAATACCTTCGATATTGAAAATTTGACGATAAACTAAACGGCCAATTCTTCCAAAACCGTTAATTGCAACTTTTACCATAATTATAAAATTTAAATTTTTGAATAACTTCCAATTTTTAAACGCTGCGAAGATAAAGGATTGTTACAAACTAATCTTTCTAATACTCAAATGTTTTCATAATTGTAACAATTAAACATATTAAAACATTTGTCATATAAACTATTGACTTTATCAAACAATTCTACTGACTAATGTTAATTCGTTTCATTTTTTCAGATTGAATGAATTATTATTTTGGATATTTAACAATAAAACCTATAAAAACAAAAGCGGCAGAACTTTTTAGTCTGCCGCTTTCTTAATTTAACTATAACATTGCTAAAATTGCGTCTATCAATTCAACTTTCGTGATAGGCACACCCATTATTTTATTATAGGCCTGTGCATCTACTAAATATTGGTCTCGAATAATCTTGACTAACTGACCATTATTAATTTCAGGAATCAATACTTTGTCAAAATTCTTGATGATATCACCCAAATTCTTAGGGAAAGGGCGGATATAACGAATATGTGCATGACTAACAGAATGTCCTTGTGCCTGTAATTCCACAACAGCACTCTTGATAGAACCGTAAGTACTGCCCCATCCGAGTACCAACACTTTTCCTTTTTCTGCGCCACTATCAATAGTTTGCGATGGAATAAAGTCAGCAATTTTATCCACTTTAGCTTGTCTTGTCTTCACCATGTGTTGGTGATTGTCTGAATCATAGCTAATATTACCTGTGATATCTTGTTTTTCCAAACCACCTAATCTATGTTCTAACCCTTTTGTACCTGGAATAGCCCACGGACGAACTAATTTATCATCTCTTCGGTAAGGCATAAATTTCTCTTCCCCCTCAACAGGAGATGCCTTATACTTAACTTCAATTTTTGGTAAATCTGCGCTTTGAGGGAATTTCCAAGGCTCTGCACCATTAGCAATATAACCGTCACTCAACAAAATAACGGGTGTCATGTGCTGAACAGCAATTCTTGCAGCTTCGAAAGCAACATCAAAACAATCACTAGGAGTTGATGCTGCAATAATTGGCATCGGACATTCTCCGTTTCTGCCATAATATGCTTGCATCAAATCGCTCTGTTCTGTTTTAGTTGGCAAACCTGTTGATGGACCACCACGTTGAATATTTACAATTACTAACGGAATTTCAAGCATTACTGCCAAACCCATTGCCTCACCTTTCAATGCCATACCTGGACCACTAGTTGTGGTCACACCTAAATGTCCACCGTAACTAGCCCCGATAGCCGAGGTAATTCCAGCGATTTCATCTTCAGCTTGAAAAGTTTTTATTCCAAAAGTCTTGTATTTACTTAATTCATGTAAGATATCAGTAGCAGGAGTGATTGGATAGGTACCTAGGAAAATGGTCAATCCACTTTTTTCACCTGCTGCAATCAATCCATAAGCAAGAGATTGATTACCCATGATGCTACGATATACACCTGATTCCATCTTCGCCTTTTCTACCGTGTAACGTGTAGTGAAGGTTTCGGTAGTGTCTCCATAGTTATATCCTGCTTGTAGTACTTTGATATTACTTTGCAAAATACTCTCTTTCTTACCAAACTTTTCTTCCAAAAAGTCGATAGTACTTTCAAGATTTCTATTATACATCCAATAGATGAATCCAAGAACGAACATATTTTTGGCACGATCCCTTTCTTTAGTTCCTAAATCAGGAATGTCTTTCAAAGCCTCACGAGTAAGTTTTGTTACATCCACCTTCATTACTTCATACCCCTCAAGACTTCCATCTTCTAACGGATTGATGCCATCAGGATAGTTGGCAAGACGAAGATTTTTAGCATCAAAACCATCAATGTTTGCAATGATTTTTCCACCTTTTACCAAGCCCTTCAAATTTACCTTGAGGGCAGCTGCATTCATTGCTACTAATACATCGCAATTATCTCCGGGTGTGTAAACCTTATCAGATGAAAAATGTAATTGAAAACCACTTACTCCGGGCACAGTACCTATAGGAGCACGTATTTCGGCAGGGAAGTCTGGAAAAGTAGCCAAATCTATTCCCAATAAAGCAGTATTATTAGTAAACTGCTGACCGGTAAGCTGCATACCATCACCGCTATCTCCGGCAAATTTAATTACTACATTTTTAAGAACCTGTTCTTGTTTACTCATGGTAAAAGAATAAAAACTATTATTTAATGATGAATTTCTTTGCAAACAATCCTACGATTTTGAAAAGGGCGAGCGAAGATAATGTTATTACATTAATCAACAAACATATTATTCAACAAATTGGGTCGTCGATTAAATGTTTTGTGTGATTGAAAGGATAGACCTCTTTTCTTGCAAGCTATTCTAGCAATTTACTTTTCGCAAACCATTCTTTTTTGAGCATAAATGTTCTGATTGTTCATGAGAAGATTTACTACAATGACCACAAAGATTTTTATAAAATGTGAATATGAAGAACCTTATTTCCAATTTAAATAACAATTAGAATAGAAGAAAGACTACCACATAGGCACAATAGACACATAGAAAAGACTATCCTTTTTTTATGTTTTATTGAAAAGTAGGTCACAGCGGAATGCTACTTCGTAGCATTGAAACAGTCCTTTCTGAAAAGGAGTTATATGGTAATACTACAAGAATTAATAACGTTTACTAGTGCAAATTAATTTGACTAAAAAACTAGTGTTCCTTCTATTTCACTTTTTTCCTTAGTGTTAAGACCTCTTAAGAAGTATCACTATTTACTATAAATATTATTTGAATTTTGGTAGCCTGCTCCAGTATTTTTATACCAATCTATATATAAAGCACCTCCCGAACCTGTCCAATCGAAAAAATGCAGGTAGGCATTATTGATTGGCGTCCTTTCGGTAGGATAGCTAAAGGAACCTGCAAAATTGATAGCAAATGGATAATTTTTCTTGGTTACATAATAGATTCCTCCTGCAACACTAGATGCATCATCTCCCACACCGAACAACGATTTATCAGCAAGACTAGTAGGCGCAAATCCGGGCAAATGAATTTCATACCCTCTTCGTTGATTACTAATCAAGAATGGATCAATTGTGGCAGGATCGAAAGACACTTGCGGAGAGGCTAATAAAATATCAATATGTGAAGTGTCGCCTAAAACTTTAGGCAATGTCATATCAGTATTTACAAAGGGATTGCCGTTTGGATTATTAATCATTCGTTTCACTCCTTCGAAAGGAATAACGACAGCATTTGTTTGACCTGCTTCTGTTCCATTCCCATTTTGATGCGTTAATCCATTTGTCAAATGTTGACCAGTCACAGCAGACACTGCACCATTAGCGAATGGGAATTGAATACCTAAGGCATTTTCGTAATTGGCACCTGCAGCGATAGGTGCAAAATCTGCCTTTATCTCTACCAATTGATTCTTGGCATTTGAAATTAGATTGTAATGATAACTTACCACTAAATCGTTCATATCGTAGTCACCTTGAAAAGGCCAATTATCCTCAAAAGCAATCGTACCATATTGTCCAACAGCAGGATAATGATTATTATAGGCACGAGATGCATCGTTAGGATATTCATCTAAGGCATCGCAAACACCATCTCCATCACTATCCAATTTTGTTATCATTGGGAGAATACCATTCCGGTTGATGGCATTTGTAGGATTTACTGTAGCATAAATAATGCAATCATTGAAGTCATTATCACAACTTGCAGATTCACGGTTAATATCTTCAAAACTTACTAGATAACATTCTTTGTTGGTAATAGGATCGGTGTAATCAATTAAAATGCTGTGCTTTTTATTCGCCATTGATTTCTCAGGATTTAGATAAGCATCTGTAAAATAGGCAGGACAACTTGTTTTTACATTTGCACCGCCTTTTGTGGCATCCCAAGAATAACCATACAATACAAACCCAACAGTAGTATCTGCACCTATCTTTCCTAAATAGACCTTATTTCCTGCTAATAGCCCTCCCCCACTGTTCAGTAAACTTGCATTTGGAAACATAAATGTCACATTCTTAATATCGGCAAGTGTGGTCGGTGGGTTATTAGTAGCATATTTATAATATCCCAAACTATTTTTGTTAGCAGCACCCTCAGAGACGAATGTTATCCAAACATCGGCAGCCTGAGTAAGTACGATATTTGAAGGCGCAGAACTGTTTAGGTATTTAGAACTAGTAACGGATGTAATTAGACTTTTACTTTCGGGCAAGGCATTAGTGAGCGTTGTTAAAAAATTGGAACTGATTGCATCACTTGGCGATACAAGATAATCTGGACGACCTAATGAATCGCATGTTCCCATATAAGAAAAAACGGTAGCAGTCTTTACTCCATTAATATCTAAAGTTCCGAGATGATGACCTGAGAGATTGACACCTGTAGCTTCAGGCAGTTGAACATCGAAAGTCCCTATCACATTTCCAAGAAATCCTTTTGTACCGCCGAGGGTACAAGAAAGTGTTTTCCCAACTAATAAGACCTTTGCATTATTCAATAATCCTAACAAATTAGGGGTAACGACGAACGTATCAACGTAGGCAGGAACTGAAACTGAATAATTTATTTTACCCGAAGCGTCAGAAACAGCTGTTGCAATTTTGTTGCCTTTAGTATTATTCTCAAACATAAAAATAGATACAGGCACATTTGAAATTGGGTCATTTGCATTAGTAAGTAAGGTTATATCGACCGTAATTTGTTTGGTGGTATGATAAGTAAATCCATCGGGTGCTATTTTTCCTTCAGGAGTAATCCCTGAATTGTTGACACCTGTATTGATTTTAGCACAGGCGGCGAGAATGAGAAGGGCAGCTAAGGGTAATAATAACTTTTTCATTTGAACAAGTTTAATTTTTTATCGATAGCGCAAAGATGCTGCAATTGAATGAGAATAGAAGCCCCTTAAATGGACTATAAAAAATTGTAAAGACTTAAGGTTCTATAGTTTTTCCAAAAGAAGAAGAGGTTCAATACATAATGTGATAAGAAAGGGTTCTTGTTTCTGGATATATGGCTTTTCAGGAGATTTTACCACAAGGGAAACAATGAAAAAGAAAAGGAACACAAAGTTTTCTAATAAAATTGATGAGTCTGATTGATAATAAACAAAAAGTTCTTGTGTTTCTTTGTGAAAAGCTTTTTGTTCCTAGTGGTAAAACCTCCTGAGTAGTAACGAAAAAGCTAAATACATAGTGTGAAATTAGGGGACTCATGTTTCTTATTTAAATAACTTCTAGAGAATACGAAAGACTACCACATAGGGACAATAGACACATAGTAAAGACATAGTTTTTATTATGTTTTATTGAAAAGAAGGGCACAGAGGAATGCTACTTCGTAGCATTGGGAACGCCTTTATGAAAAGAAGTAACATAATAGAAAAGGAGTCTGAAATTTCATTCTCAACATTAAGACTCTAAGGCGCTAAGAATCACAAAAGGAATAAATTGAGCAACTTTTGTCAGAAAAAAAGAAAGGGCCTTACTTCTTTCTTGTTTGCAAATTTCACAAACCTAGTGAACCGTCATTGTAAATGATTAATTCTGAAGATAGAAAAAACATAGAAACGTAATTTATGATTTTGATTTACTCATCTATAGGGCGACCACGAAGGGTCGCCCCGACAAGTCAAATCATACCTTACCTTTTTGTTTAATTTTAATTCTCCCCGATATTATATATAAGATTTGGTGCCTTGTAAAATTAGAGTTGGGAACTAAATCATTCAAAAGACAAAAGGAGGCTCACCGTATTTGGGGAGCCTCCTTTTTTGAAAGTTTGAAGTTTATATTTTCAAACTGGATAGAACCTATGAGGGATTCTTTTTCAAGCGAATTGTAAAGTTGTTTATTATACCTCGAGATAACTGAGCACCGAATACTACGGTCTGAAAGCCTGGACAACTTATATCGAATGAACTCGATCCGGGACGATGGGCTGGGATTACAGTTAAATAATCGCCTCCTGGCTTATAGATTTTCAAAGTAATCATATCCTTTACTTCTGAATTTAAAAGCGGTGTTTGGTCATCATCACTTAAAATATGAAAATCTATACTTGTATGCCTTTCGCCTGAGATACGAAGTATGGCATCGAGCTTTATTTCGTTGGTGAAGGCAGGCTGTGATTTACCAACATAACTCTCTACTAAATCGAGAATGTTTACCACGGAAGCATCTGCAGACTTGAACAATGGGGGTAATATATCGGTACCGGCAGCCTTTGTGATAATTTTTGCTTCTGCTGGTTCGTCTTTTACACTCTCGTATTCACTGATTACACCATCAATTTCTGTTATGTTAGCAGGAGTGATGATTACTAATACTGTTTTGTTATCGTTCAATATATTTCTTGCTGCTTTTGCCTTGCTGATAATCTCTATTTTAGCTCCTTTTACATAAAACGTGTGCGTTTCATCTAACTGATTTGCAATTGTTAATAATCCCAATCTTTTTGCCTTTACTTTAGCCCTTAAAACATATTTAACGACAGTATCTGCCATTAATAACTTTTTTGTTTCCGAATTAGTCAATCCGACAGGCTCGGTAATTTGAGTTGTTGAAGCATTTATTATTTTTAGAATCGTTGCTTCTAAATCATCAACTTCCTCATCTAATCCTATTACAGCTGTTGCAATTGCTGCATTATTGTTAATAGAATCGTTTATTCTAGTGTAGCTTTCTTGCTTAGCTCTTTGTGTTTTTGTCATAAAATTTGTTTTATTTCACTGATTAAGTGATTGAAATGAATAACTAAATTTTTTTTAACTAATTGATTTTAAATACGTAATTCTCAAATCTATCTATAAATGCCTCTAAACTGGTACGTTAAAACTGAACCTTTGTATGCCCGGATTGAACCTTTGTATGACAATACTGAGCCTTTGTATGCTATTCCTGACCCTTGATGCCCTAATCCTGACCCTTTGCATGCATTTCCTGAAGCCTTGGATGCTCGGATTGAACTTTATAGCCTATTCCTGAGACTTTGTAGGGCAGATTCTGAACCTTTGAATGCTCGGACCGTGTCTTTGTACGCTAGAATTGAAACTTTGCATGCTCGGACTGAACCTTGATTTGTATGCACGAGAGACATAGTGCCTTAGATAGATTTATTGATTCTTAGCAACAAGACGGGGGCTGGTGGGAAAAGAAATATGACTTATTAAATTTGAAATATGAAGTATGAAATGTGTATGCGTTAAGCGTAATGAATGTTTTGAAAATAAATAACATTTTGCAAGCGTTAAAAAATGAATAAATATTGATACATGATCTGCTATTGATCCATCCCTGCGCTGCACCTATAATTAAGATTATGCTTATTTATTTGTGGGGAACAGCAAATGTAGAGGAAGCATTTGGATAATAGGTGATTTATTTGGTGAAGGTGGGAATTATACAAATTCAGCATGAAATTGTGAAAATGAAATATGAGTTAAGAAATATGAAATATGAGATATGAAATATGGAATATGAAATATGAGTTTTATGTTTATCATAGTTGGTATTTTGCGAGGAGATGCCTACGGCATGACAGCGAAGGGTGTCTGAACTATGATTATTTGTGATTATTTATGATTATTTGTGATTAATGATGATTAGAGTGATTAGAACGATTGTTTTGTCTGAAGGAATCATGTTTGGAGCTCAATCTTTGGAATGACTTTCAAATTAATTTATTCATTTGCTTGTGGGGAATGTCCATTAGTCATGCAATTTCATATAGATTTAGCTGCCAAATTTCAATAGGACCGGATTATTATAACAAAGCAAACTGGACTCTACTCTAATTTACAATCTATAATAATGACATCCCTTCGGGATTTTGTGGACTTTAATTGACAATCTATAATAATGTCATCCCTTTGGGATTTTATGGACTTTATTTGACAATCTACAATAATGTCATCCCTTTGGGATTTTATGGACTTTATTTGACAATCTATAATAATGACATCCCTTCGGGATTTTGTGGTTTTAATTTACAATCTACAATAATGTCATCCCTTCGGGTTTTTATGGACTTTATTTGACAATCCCATAATAATGTCATCCCTTCGGGATTTTGTGGTTTTAATTTACAATCTACAATAATGTCATCCCTTCGGGTTTTTATGGACTTTATTTGACAATCCCATAAATCGAGTAGGAAGTAAGGGATTATTTCCCTTACTGTCCTCTCACACCACCGTACGTGCCGTTCGGCATACGGCGGTTTGTCAAAATAATGATGTCTGTGTTTCTCCAGTTCTCCGTTTGTAAGTGTCTAAGAACCCAACATACCCTTCCTTTCTAAAGTACGCATTATTGAGAGTGGTGAGTAATATCGGACTATGTGCCACTCGACAATATCCCTTACTGCTGTTCCCCCACTCATACGATTTTTGTTTGCTTACTTTCAGTTTCAACAGATTCCAAACCCTTGTCTTGCCCGTCTTCCATTCCTTCCATAGACCCATACGAAGTCTTGTCCGTACGAATCCATCAAGGTCCTGCATCAGTGATTTTGCTTTTGCTATCGAAAAATATCCCACCCACCCTTCGATGATTGGGCTTATTTTCTTTATCTTCTGCTTTGAATTACTTCCGTTGTTACGTTTTGTAATCTCCTTGCATTTCTCCCTGATGCGTTTAATGGATTTCTTGGCAACACATATCGTCCAATCACCCTTGTCATTATTAAACGAGAAACCTAACAAGGTGCTTGTATTCGGGCGACTGATTTTGCTCTTTTCCCTGTTTACTTTTAACTTCAGCTCTTCCTCTATGTATTGCGTGATACTCGACAAAACCCGTTCGGATGACTTCTCACTCTTTACATAGATGCTACAATCGTCTGCATATCTGACGAAATTATGTCCTCGGCTCGTTAGTTCCTTGTCGAGTTCATCTAAAATGATGTTGGACAATAGTGGACTTAATGGGCTGCCTTGGGGTGTGCCTTCTATTCGTTGGCTAACCACTCCGCCCTCCATTATTCCACTACGCAGGTATTGCCTGATAAATCGCAATGTCCGTTTATCAATCACCTTACGCATTACCAAACTCATCAGTTTGTCATGGTTTACCTTATCAAAGAACTTTTCCAAATCAAGTTCAATCACATAATCATTGCCTTCCCTTAGAAACGATTGGGCTTGTAATACTGCCTGATGTGCACTACGGTTAGGACGAAAGCCGTAACTGAACGGTGAAAATTCTGGTTCATAGAATTGGCTTAACCATTGGCTGATGGCTTGTTGCAAAAGCCTGTCTATGACTGTCGGTATTCCCAACATCCTTACGCCGCCTTGAGGTTTCGGTATCTCCACCTTCCTTACAGGGCTTGGCTCGTAGCTGCCTTCAATTATGCTTTTACGCAACGTTTGGTAGTGCGTGTGAAGGTAGGCTCGAAGTTCATCGGTCTGCATACCATCAACTCCTCCTACGCCCTTATTGCGTTCAACCTGCAACAGGGCTTTCTCAATGTTCCGTCTGTCCATAATCTCTTCCAGCATACTTCAATAACTTTTAATCCACAGGGTCGCTTTCTTACCATCTCACAGATAAACTAAACTCCTCTTGCATTTTACCTCCAGGTGCTGCCCTTATCTCTTGCAAGTAGTTCTCTTACGTGTTTCCGTTTTCAACGCCTTCTCCATAAAACATTGTAATCCAGCTCCCTTATTCTGACATTCTGCCCTTCCCTTTTCAGGTACTATGGCTTCTGCTGACTTCTGATAGTACCGTCTCGTATCACTACGAACGTTCACCGCTCGGGCATTCGCTCATACCTCCGCCAATGTACTGCCAGACCTCTCAGGGTAAGGTCATAATCTTTCCATTCATGTAGCCTCTCCATTTACGTCTGCATGTTCCGTGCAGTATTGGGCTTTTGTTTCACTAGCAACATCACCCACACGCATCCGCCTTATATGAAGTTTCTGTTCGTAAGCTCGAATGTTTGCCGCCTGCTTCTTTCAGATTCCACCTCACGATGGACACCCTTGCTCTTGGCTAACGATAAGTACTGCAACTCTCGTTCGGGACTTACACCCTATAGACTATCACCATGCCTGACACACTAGTGTATTTGCAAAGGCAAATAGCATTGTAGTATCAAACCCTGCATCAAGAGACGCAACGATTGTCGTTTATAATACACTCGGTCAGCAAGTAGCGAAGACAATTGCAACAAACTCTACTACAATCATTCCTGTAAGTTCAATTAGTTCACATTATGTAGTGAAGATATTGGACAACAGAGGAACGAATGTGGTGAAACAAGTGATTATTCGATAATTGATAATGGATAATTGAAAGTTGAAAATGGAAAGTTGAAAATGGAAAGTTGAAAATGGAAAATGGGGAATTAAGTGATTGGGATTAAATGCCTTATTTATACTCTTTCCCTATTTTCCTATCTCCTCTTTCCCTAAAATGTAAAAAAAATGAACAAGAAACAAATGTTACAATCCGCCTTTATGTTGGCGGGAATGTTATTGGTAGCTAATGTATTATTAGCATCTCCTCCGGGTGGAGGTGGCGGTGCAGGTGCACCGATTGATGGTGGTATCACCCTATTGTTGGGGGCAGGTGCATCTTATGGTATCAAGAAATTGTACAATAAGAAAAAGAAAGATTAATTTCAATGAATAATTGCCCCGAAATGTCAATGTTTCGGGGTAATTTATGATTTCTTCAAAGTACTTAACAGATTCACTCCACTCAAGTTAGATAGTCTAAATTTAAATTTCTGTACTTGGATGTATTGGATACTTTAAATGTATTCGGTGAAAGCTTCCATAAAAAATCCGAAAGGTGTATTAGTTTTTCTGTTTTTGGACGTCTTCAACTGCCTTTGTTCTTTAATACAGATGTAAGCTGCTACCTTGCTTCCCCCCTCATTAATCGGTTTTATCATTGAGTTTAGACAATAGAATTGTTTCCCATTTAAGAAACTACTACATTTGACGAAATTTGTGTATGACGACAAAGTTTGAAGTAGAATTATTGCCAGATGCAGTTGAGTTTTTAGAAAATCTTGACAACAAAGCGAGAGAAAAAGTTTATTAC
>Ga0194037_1002505_pt1 | contig 12096 bp, 4 predicted proteins | sample JunL306m_MetaG_FD_148653 | JGI IMG/M metagenome (GOLD analysis project Ga0194037, IMG submission 148653) | Anoxic zone freshwater microbial communities from boreal shield lake in IISD Experimental Lakes Area, Ontario, Canada - Jun2016-L304-6m | ecosystem: Environmental > Aquatic > Freshwater >...
CGCCCATCATCAATATTCCACAATCTGCCATACTGGGTATGCATAAGATACAAGACAGGCCCATGGCCATCAATGGTCAAGTGGTCATCAGGCCCATGATGTACCTGGCACTCAGTTATGATCACCGCATCATCGATGGAAGGGAATCGGTTGGATTCCTGGTGCGGGTAAAAGAATTACTCGAAAATCCTGCCCTGATGTTATTTGGAAAAGACCCGGTAAGATCATTGCTTGAACTCTGATCATTTGTGATCCTCATCTGAAAATCCATTCATATTTCTGTTGTTAAATTGACGTAATTATATTGTCATGCTCTTGTCACTCTGAACTTGTCACTCTGGGCTTGTCACTCTGAGCTTGTCGAAGAGTTGTCGAAGAGTTGTCGAAGCATATCGAAAAGTTGAAAATATGGCATAAACTGGCTAATCAATTTCGACACCCATAATATTAAACCTGCTGTTAACCCTGCAGGCTTTATTTTTGTAGCGTGCGTTACCAATCATATTTACAAACAGCCGTGAACATCATCGGGTCGTATACCGGCAGTCTTCCGCTGTCCGTACACCTGAAACAATTTTTTTCGGCACAAAAAAAATATGGTTCCACCGACCGCAAACAAATTTCAACCCTTTGCTATCATTATTACCGGCTCGGGAAAGCCTTGCGGGATATGGATACCGCTCAACGTGTGATCCTTGCATGTTTTTTATGCGAACAACAGGATAGTGCTTTTTTACAATTACACCGGCCCGACTGGAATGCACAGATTCAACTGCCTGCCGCCGAAAAATGCAAATTGGTTGTTCCTCCATTTGATATAACATCTATATTTCCCTGGGGAGATCATTTGAGCGAGGGCATTCCGGCAGCATCCTATGCAGCTTCTTTTTTACAACAACCCGAACTGTATTTACGGATCAGGCCGGGTCATCATGATCAGGTCATTAAAAAATTACAAGCTTCCAATCTGTCCTTCAGGGAAATCGGAACTTCCACTGTGGCCCTTCCCAATGGTTCAAAACTGGATGCCTTGCTGACACTGGATCAGGAAGTGGTGGTGCAAGACCTGCACTCACAACGGGTGCTCGATTTTTTATTGCCCCTGGTTTCGGAATTGCCGCAACCTGTTCAGGCTTGGGATTGCTGTGCGGCCAGTGGAGGAAAGTCGATCCTGCTGTACGATCTGTTGAAGGGAAAAGTAGAACTAACGGTTTCCGATATACGCAAAAGCATCCTGGTCAATCTGGAGAACAGATTCTCTCGGGCAGGCATTCATGCCGCCAATGCCTTCGTGGCCGATATCAGTGATCCCGAAAGACCAAACAATGCTATTTCAAACTATTCATTGATCCTCTGTGATGTACCCTGCACTGGCAGCGGTACCTGGAGCCGTACCCCCGAACAACTGATGGGATTTAAACTGGCAACCATTGCTGATTTTGCCCAGCGGCAACAACAGATCGTATCGGGTGCCATTCCGCACCTGCAAGCCGGCGGATTGTTGGTATACATCACTTGTTCAGTGTTCCGGCAAGAGAATGAAGCCATGCTGGACTTTATCAAACAAAAATTCCACCTGCAATTGCTGCAAGTGGAATTATGGAAAGGCCATGATAACAAGGCCGATAGTATGTTTGCCGCCGTGTTTAAAAAATGATCCGGCTGATTTTTTTACCGCACCAAGAAAGATTTCTTTTGTTTAAAATGCTGTTCTGCACTCGTTAACTGTAAGGTATACACGCCGCTTGCCAGGTATACCGGAATATTGAGCTGCTCATCAATGAACCCTGCTGTAACGGTAACCTGTTTGCTATACACCTGTTGTCCCGCGATATTGAAAATATGCACGGCATAATTCCCTGAAACAATTCCACTGATGGAATAATGCAGCTGCCCGGTATGCGCGATCGGACTGTTGTAGATCGTGAGTACATTGGGAATGCCCAGCGTAGTGAAATTTTGCTGAATGCCATAAGCACTGCCTGCACTGTTCACTCCGTAAGCCTTGTAATAGTAGGTGGTATTGGGCGATAGTCCCGCCAACGCTATGCTGTAATCACCGGCTACATTGCTACCCGCTGCCACCCTGGTACCGGTGCCATTAGGGAAATTATTGGTACTGCTGTATTCAATTCCATAAGGGCTAACCGCACTGCAACCGATCGCACTGATCTTTCCTGCCAGTGCTGCGGTATAGGCCGTAATGCTGCTTGCCGCACCGGTAAACATGGTTGCGCCAGTATTGATACCGCTTCCCGATACTGCAATATTGGTGGAAGTGCTACCAACCGTTACCGTTATATTGCCGGTATATGCCTGTACTGCCGTGGGTGAAAATTTAACATAGAGAACCTGATTAAAAGTACCGCCCGCTTGTGCGATCGACAAAGAAGCCGTGTAAGCACCACCCGAAGTGGTAGCAAAACTATATCCGGCCAAAGGACCAACCACTACATTGCCCGCAGGCAGGTTGATACCCGATACCGTAAATGAACCTGCCGCACTGCTGCTGCCAGTACAAATGGTTCCGAAAGCAGCCACTGTAGTAGCCGATAACACCGGTTGAGGAACACAACTTTGATTGAGGGTAACCGTAGTTGAATCCAAATAAAAACTGGTATCTGCCGCAATGGTCATTTTAAAGCGATACTTGATATTGCCCACGGGTACTCCCGTAAGGTCATCGATATAAATAAAATTCCGTTGAATAAAAGGCGTAACACTGGTTTGCGTATTCATGGCCACATAGTTGATATCCGTAGGCAATTTTCTTTCTACGGTTACCGAGATCCCGGTATCTGATTTCGCGGTCCATTGCAAGGTAGTATTGCAGGCATTCAAGGTTACCGATTTACTGAACAGTTGCCTGATCAGTAATACAAATGATTTTTTCATATCAGGAACACCATAACCCGTACGGTTATCCGGAGTAGTATACCGGTTGGCCGATTGCTTCATGGCATTGATCAAACTCATATTGTTCACTTCAGGAAATGCCTGCCAGAGACAAGTGGTGAGGCCTGCCAGGTTCGGACAAGCAAATGAAGTTCCACTGCCGAATGTAGGTTGCCCATTGCTGGTATTGGCCACTACAGCATTTACACCAACGGCCGACAGGTCGGGTTTTATTCTTCCATCACTGCTGGGGCCATAACTGCTGAAACTGCCTACCACGCCGGATGTATTGACCGCACCCACTGCAATGATGCTGTCGGCATCGGCTGCAGTAATGATATAATGCCAGGCACTATTGCCTTCATTTCCGGCAGCAAAATTGAGTACGATTCCTTTCTTTGCAGCCATCATAGCTGCTTTTGCATTAAGGGTGGTATGCCCGTTCAGGTCGGCATAAGTATGATTGAAAACTGCATTGTCAAATTGATTATATCCCAATGAGGTGGACGATACATCTATTCCCAAACTATCCGCTCTTTCAATGCCTGCTGCCCAGTTCTGTTCTTCGATCGGATATTCAGAATTCACATCTTCTGTACGGTATAAATAAAATGAGGTCTTGGGTGCTGTGCCCATAAATGTACCGGGCATATTGGCTGCAATGGTACTGAGGCAATTCATCCCATGCGAATTATCCTCATCTACACTGGCATCTCCGGCCACAAAATCCCAGGTGCCCAAAACCTGGTTGTTGTTGCGCATACTATCAAAAGTGGGTAGGCTTAAATAATGATAAAATCCGGCATCCAGTATCGCCATCTGCATCCCTTGTCCGCGGAATCCACGGTTATGCAGGAACTCTCCGTTGTGTAAATGTACCTGTCCGTACGACTGACCATAACTGTAAAAATCATTTACATTTTGCGGACTGGCTGGTCCGGTGATCAATGAATTTGTAGGAACATCCAATGCTTTTTGTTCGGGATGGCCATTGCTGAAAGCACCGATAGGAGCGGCACTCAATACAAATGGGAATCCGTTGATCTTGGTCAGTGCCGCGGCATCAGTGGTTTGAATGGCCACCTGGTTGAACCATTTCGACACATTGAGAATGGTAACGGCACCGGCTAAACGAATACTGTCGATATACCGTGGGGTGATCGGCAGATCGGTGCTATCGATCGCGATCCCATACCGGGTTCTGCGGGCAATGGAACGTGCCGTAAGGTATTGCGAAGGATTACTGATCGAATATGGATTGCTGCCCTTGTCTTTCAGTTTAATGATATAGCGGGTAAATTGAGCCTGAGCACTATAACCACCGAAACAGGTTACCAGCAAAAAAAGGAATAATGTTCTTTTCATATAAAGAATTAATAGCATTAAAAATTTACAATCTGCCCGTCTTCCTGAAACCGGCTTAACTGTTATACGCCCATCTCAGCCAGGTGGCTCCCCAGGTGAATCCTCCGCCAAATGCAGCCAAGATGATATTATCGCCCTTGTTTAATCTTTTCTCCCATTCCCACAAACAAAGCGGAAGGGTGGCCGCGGTGGTATTTCCGTATTTCTGAATATTGATCATTACTTTTTCTTTGGGCAATCCCATCCGGTTGGCTGTGGCATCAATGATCCGCAGGTTGGCCTGGTGTGGTACCAGCCAGGCAATATCATCAGCCGTAAGATTATTCCGCTCCATTAGTTCCCAACTAACATCAGCCATTCCTTTTACCGCAAATTTAAAAACGGCCTGTCCTTCCTGATACACATAATGCTCTTTTGCCAGTACCGATTCAACACTGGCTGGTTTTACCGAACCTCCTGCCTTTAAATGCAGGTATTGTCGGCCGCTCCCATCACTTTTTAAAATGCTGTCAAGCACACCGAAGCCTTCAGTATCTACTTCCAGCAATACTGCTCCGGCACCATCTCCAAAAATGATACAGGTAGCGCGGTCGCTATAATCAATGATGCTGCTCATCTTATCAACGCCTACCACCACTACTTTCTTATATCTCCCACTTTCAATAAATGAAGCGCCCGTTGTTAGTGCAAATAAAAATCCTGAACAAGCGGCACCAATATCAAAACTGAAAGCATTTACCGCCCCAACTTTATCGCAAATGATATTGGCGGTGGCCGGAAATACCATATCGGGGGTAACAGTGGCACAAATAAGGCAATCGATCTCTTCCGGGCTGATTCCTCTTTTTTTACATAATTCCAGTACCGCCGGGGCCCCCAAGTCGCTGCTGCCCAGTCCTTCACCCTTTAATATCCTCCTTTCTTCCACGCCTGTTCTTGATTTGATCCATTCGTCATTGGTGTCTACCATGGTTTCCAGTATCGCATTGGTAAGTCTGTACTCAGGCACATATCCCCCAACAGCAGTAATCGCGGCATTGATCTTTTGCATGAATTTCTCCGTTTAAGTATAACTTTTTGATTGTTTGTGATAAAAGGTAAAATTACAGAAAAATCCTTAGCCCCATTTTCAACGTTTAGCTGCCAAATTATCCTTATTTTTGGGCCCTGACCGGAAATTGAATTATGTACGCATACCTGAAAGGAAAATTGACCTATAAAAGCCCCGCCCAGGTATATGTGGACGTGAATGGTGTTGGATATGAAGTGAATATCAGTTTAAACACCTATTCGCAACTCCAGCACCTTGAAGAATGCAAGTTGTATACATATTTACAGGTTAAAGAAGACGGACATACATTATTCGGTTTTTTTGACCGGCCCGAAAAGGAGATGTTCGTCATGCTGATCGGGGTTTCTGGAATTGGAGCAGCAACTGCAAGGATGATGTTGTCTTCCTTAAAACCCGATGAGATCAACCGGGCCATTGTTCAGGGCAACATTAAGCTGCTCGAGAGCATCAAAGGAATAGGCAGGAAAACAGCGGAGCGACTAGTACTTGAACTTAAAGATAAAATGGGGAAACAGACCACCGATGCGTTGATTTCTTCTGTACAAGGCAATAGTTTGGAATTGGATGCGTTACATGCCTTGGTCTCCCTTGGAATTTCAAGATCGCAGGCCGAGCAATCAATCCAAAAAATTATCCTGGCTGAACCATCTGTATCACAATTAGAAGATTTGATAAAAAAAGCATTAAAAGCCATTTGATAGAATTCTACGTTAACTGATTATGGATGTTGCTTATTAGAAAATTTCGCGTTCAGCTGCCCGTATATTTCGTGTTGGCCCTGGTGCTTTTAATGCTTAATTACGGTTCGGCTTCTGCCAACCCGCTATCCGGTACCCCATCTTGGAACAAGGGCGATACTGTTGTGCCCAATTACAAAGACAGTTTACATTATCCCATCCATGACCGCAGGGGTGATTTTGTTTCCAATAACAAACGCAGCACTTTCGATTTCAACAAGCCTTCCAACCTGAGAGATTCTATCGTTTATGATGCAGCTACCCGTCGCTACATTGTTTACGAAAAGATCGGCAATAAATTTTACCGTACCCCCTCCAGCTATAGTTTTGAAGAATACTGGGAATTGCGCAACCGGCAACTGGAAGTGGATTATTTTAAAAAACGGGCCAATACGCTTAACCTCCTCAACCGCGGCAGGGTAAAACCCAAACTTTCGCTCTACGATAATTTATTCAACAGGTTATTCGGTAATGGAAAGATCAATATCACCCCACAGGGAAATGTTGACCTCACCGCCGGATACCAGGGACAAAATATTCAGAACCCCACATTGCCGGAACGAGCCAGAAAAAGCGGAGGATTTGATTTCGATATGCAGGCCCAGGTAAATGTGAATGCAGATATCGGCGGCAAACTTAAATTTCCGATCAGTTATAATACCTTGGCCAATTTCGGACAGGATAATCAGCTCAAACTGGATTATACCGGTTTAGATGACGAGATCATCAAAAGGTTTGAACTCGGTAATGTTACCTTCCCCTCACGCAGTACCCTCATTCCGGGTGCCCAGCAATTATTCGGGGTAAAAACACAATTACAATTCGGTAAATTATTCATCACAGGCGTTGTTGCCAACCAAAAATCTCAACGGCAATCGGCCAACCTGCAGGGTGGTGCAGCCTCCCAGCTATTTGAACTGAAAGCCGATGAATATGAAGAGAATCGTCACTTCCTGCTGGCCCAGTATTTCAGGGCCAACTACAATAAAGTGATGGGCAACCTGCCCGCGGTAAACTCCCCGGTTAAAATACTGCGTCTACAGGTATGGGTTACTAACCGCAATGGCATTACTACGGAGGCGAGGGATGTGGTAGGACTTACCGATCTGGGGGAAGACAATAACCTGCTCAATCCTTCTATTCCTACCAATGGTACCAATCCTATTTTTGGAAATATCATTTCCAATCCAAGTAGCAGGAGCCCGTCAACGGTGTTCACTTCATTGCTCGGACTGGGTTTGCAACCGGTAAAAGATTTTGAAAAAACATTTGCCCGCAAACTGGATTCCACCCAATATACCTGGAACGCCATTACCGGTTTTATTTCTTTGAGCCAGCCACTTCAAACAGATGATGTGCTGGCCGTGGCTTATCAGTATTCTTATAATGGAAAAATATTTCAGGTGGGCGAATTCTCTGAAGATGTTCCACCGGATAGTATCTCTGCCAACCAGAAAGTACTGTTCCTGAAATTATTAAAAGCTACCTCACAAAGGCCCAGTCAGCCCATCTGGCAACTGATGCTCAAGAATGTATATGCCATCGGTTATGGTTCACTCACGCCTCAGGATTTTAAACTGGATGTACTGTATCAGGAACCCGGACTCGGTTGGAAACGCTATGTTCCCTTTGGAGATAAGAACCAGGGTTCACCGATCATCTCACTCATCAACCTCGACCGGTTAAATAATCAAGGCGATCCGCAACCCGATGGAGTATTCGATTATGTGGAAGGATTTACGGTGTATTCACAGTTCAGCAGGGTCATGTTCCCGGTACTGGAACCCTTCGGACGGGATCTGGCCAAGGGCATCTATACCAACCCTAACCTGCCCAGTATTAAGGATACCCTGTTTTATGCTTTATATGATTCCATCAAAGCACGGGCACAGCAATACCCTAACCTGAACCGATTCGTATTGAAAGGTTCGGCAAAGATTTCGGGTTCTTCAGATATCAGCATCGGTTACAATATACCTCGTGGTTCCGTAACCGTTAGTGCGGGTGGAAGGGTGTTGCTCGAAGGCATTGATTACGACATCAACTACGATCTGGGTACCATCAAAGTGATCAACACGGCCATCATCAATTCCGGATTGCCGGTGCAGGTGAACTACGAGAATAATGCCAGCTTTGGCATGCAGCAGAAGAATTATATGGGACTGCGATGGGATTATATCGCTAAGAATAAACCTAAGGAACAATTGTCGTTCGGCGGTACCATCGTACGCCTTGGTGAACGGCCTTTCTTCAGCAAGGTTACTTACGATAACAGTAGCACTGGCGGTACCAATGAACCCATCCGGAATACCATGTACGGATTGGATGTGAATTATCGCAAGGATATTCCTCGCCTTACCAAACTGCTGGATAAACTTCCGTTCTATTCAACCAATGCGCCTAGTACCATCAATGTATTTGCAGAAGCTGCTTATTTGAAACCCGGGCACGCACCACAGATCGGTAAAGGTTCTAAAGGAATTATTCAGATCGATGATTTTGATGGAGCACAATCTGGTCTCGACCTGCGCTTCCCACCGATCAGTTGGGCGCTGGCATCCGTGCCACAGGGCGCTACTCAAAGAGCTTCCAGCAGTTTGCTGTTCCCTGAAGCCTCACTCAATGATGATATTGCTTCGGGCATGAACCGGGCAAAAATAAACTGGTACCAGATTGAGCCCGCCTTGCAACAATACAAGGGCCCCAATAATCCATTGGGTGGCGATAGGGTAGAACTCAGTGATCCTAGGGTGAGAGAGGTTTATCAGAAAGAGATCTTCCCGCAAAAAACAACCGGATTTGGGGAAAGTCAACTCATCACTTTCGATCTTGCTTACTATCCTACAGAAAAAGGTCCTTATAATTATGACGGAGCTGCAGGAAGCGTGGCCGCCAATGGTAAACTGCTGAATCCTAATAAACGCTGGGGTGGTTTGATGCGCAGTTTAGACCAGACCGATTTTGAAACAGCCAATATTGAATTCATCGAGTTCTGGGTACAGGATCCATTCATTAAAAAACCAACCTCAACCGGTGGTAAATTATATTTCAACCTGGGTAATGTTTCTGAAGATATTTTGAAAGATGGTAAACGGGCTTATGAGAACGGATTGCCTACACCCAATATCCCATCAGCCGTTGATAATTCAAACTGGGGAAGAGTACCCAATAATCCGATACAGGTAACCAATGCATTCAGCAATGATCCCAATGACAGAAAATACCAGGATGTTGGACTTGATGGATTGGATGATACCGCGGAAGTGAACAAGCGTGTAGCGTATCTGGCTCAGTTGCAAACGAATTTTGGTCCTGGCTCACTCGCTTATCAACAAGCACTCAACGATCCATCCAACGATGATTATCATTATTATCGCGGCGATGATTATGATGCACAGGGTTTAGGCATCCTGGGCAGGTATAAAAAATTCAATAATCCTGAAGGTAACTCACCGGTATCGAGTGGTTCATCTACTTACTCCTCTGCAGCTACCATGTATCCAGATGCAGAAGACCTGAACCGAGATAATACCCTGAATCAGACCGAAGAATATTTCCAGTATATCGTAGACATTAAACCGCCTACAGCCACGGAAATGTCGATCGGAAATAATTATATCATCGACAAGAAACCGGTAACCGTGAACTTGGTGGATGGAACCCAGCGTGTTGAAACCTGGTACCAGTTCAGGATCCCGATTTCTGATTATGATAAGAAGATCGGCAATATCCCCGATTTTAAATCGATCCGTTTTATCCGCATGTTCATGACCGATTTCAGCGACAGTGTGGTATTGCGTTTTGGTGAATTGCAATTGACCCGTAATGTGTGGCGCAAATTCCAATATAAGATCGACTCTACCGGATTGTATACTCAGGTAACTCCTGGTGCTACTACCTTTAACCAGGGGGCAGTGAATATTGAAGAGAATGATAAACGTCTTCCTTTACCATACCGTACTCCAACAGAAGTAGAACGTGTGCAAACACTCAGCAATAATGGCGTGAACCTGTTGCAGAACGAACAGAGTATGAGCCTGCAATTGTGTAACCTGGCCAAAGGAGATGCACGCGGTGTATTCCAAACCTTTGCCAACCGCGATCTTCGTCAGTTCCGCAAATTGTCGATGTATGTACATGCTGAAGAAGCACAGAAATCCTTCCCGTCTTTGCGCGATAAGGACCTTACTGCTGTGATCCGACTGGGTACCGATTTTGTGAGCAACTATTATGAAGTACGTATACCGTTGAACCTGACCTCGCTGAATGCAGCTAGTTTAGACCCCAACTCAACCACCTATAATGATACGCTTTGGTTGAAGACCGATGCGCTGGATGTTGACCTGCAAACGCTGGTGAAGATGAAGCAAAGCAGGAACGTAGATCCGCTTGCTTCCCCGTCCATAATTTACCGTCAACCACAACCTAACGGTCAGGTATACTCGGTAATTGGAAATCCCAATATTGCAGAAGTGCGCGGTATCCTGATCGGTGTAGAAAATACAAAAGCTATTTCAGCCTGTGCGGAAGTATGGGTGAATGAACTCAGCCTTTCTGCCCTGGATGAATCCGGTGGATGGGCTGCACTGGGCAGGGTAGACGTAAACCTTGCAGATCTGGGAACCCTTTCCTTATCGGCCAATTCACATAGCAAGGGATTTGGTACGCTGGAACAGAGGGTGAATGATCGTTATCGCGATGACTTCTTACAATTTGATGCCTCTGCCAATCTTGAACTGGGTAAACTGTTGCCTAAAAAAGCCGCCTTGTCAATCCCGGTGTTTGCGAGCTATTCTCAGGCAATAAGTACACCGGAATATGATCCATATGATATGGACATCAAGTTGAAAGATAAATTGAAATCTACAACAACCAAATCGGCCAAGGATTCTATCAAGAATGCCGCGCTCGATTTCACGTCTACCACCACGTTGAATTTTACCAATGTGCGTAAGAATCGCACGGGTAAAAAGAAACCGAAGATCTATGATGTGTCGAATTTCGATGTCAGCTATTCATACCTTAAGATCAAGAGTCATAACCCATTGGTAGAGGCCAATGAGATCACCCGTCACCGCGGTGGACTGGGTTATAATTTTGCACCCAAACCAAAATATATTGAACCGTTCAAAAAACTGTTCAAAAAAACCAAGACCCATTGGTTCGATCTGGTAAAGGATATGAATATCAATTTCATTCCTTCACAGTTAAGCTTCAGGGCAGATATCAACAGGCAGTTTGGTGCCATCCGCCCCAGAAGCGTAGGCACTTCCAAATACAAGATCCCGGAAACCTACGATAAGTATTATACTTTCCAACGTGATTATATCATGCGCTGGAACCTTACCCGTTCCATCAATTTTGATTTTACGGCTACCAATAATTCAAGGATCGATGAACCTGCAGGCAGATTAGATACAAAAGAAAAAAGAGATACTGTATGGCGTAATCTGCTGAAAGGCGGACGGAATACCTTGTATAATCAATCAGCCAATTTCACGTATACCGTGCCTACTTCAAAATTACCATTGATCGACTGGACAACCCTGAACGTTAAATACCAGGCTTCTTATCGCTGGATCGGCGCTTCAAGACTGGCTGTTGAACTGGGTAATATCATGGAGAACGGGCAGCAGAAAGAAGTAACCCTGCAAATGGATTTCAACAGATTGTATCAGAAATCAAAATGGCTGAAACAATTGGATCAAACATCCAATATTGAAGACCGCGAAAAATGGAGGAAGCGTATCACCCATACGAAAGATACCATCATCACTAAGACGGGAAGGAAGATCGTGAAGCATCACAGGATCGTGGATAAGAGCGCCGTGCCTTATGTCAATACCGGGGCTAAGATCTTTGGCAAACTGATCACCAGTTTGAAACAGGTGAATGTATCGCTTTCTGAAAATGCCAATACCCGCTTGCCAGGGTATACTGATAGTACACAATATGGTGGCCAAAACTGGAAGAGCATGGCTCCGGGATATGATTTTATACTGGGCCGACAACCGGATACCAACTGGC
>Ga0194037_1002506_pt1 | contig 12088 bp, 7 predicted proteins | sample JunL306m_MetaG_FD_148653 | JGI IMG/M metagenome (GOLD analysis project Ga0194037, IMG submission 148653) | Anoxic zone freshwater microbial communities from boreal shield lake in IISD Experimental Lakes Area, Ontario, Canada - Jun2016-L304-6m | ecosystem: Environmental > Aquatic > Freshwater >...
AATGCATATTGCCCATGTGCCGCAAAGCATCTATCTTGCCGACTCTACGATTGCAGAAAATATTGCCTTTGGCGTACCGCCTGATGAAATCGATCATGCCCGTGTAAAAGAAGCTGCCCATAAAGCCCAAATGGCTGCAACCATTGAAGCCTTGCCCCAAGGTTATCAAACCTTGGTGGGTGAGCGTGGCACCCGCCTCTCCGGCGGGCAGCGCCAACGCATTGGCATTGCTAGGGCGCTCTATAAAAATGCAGATGTGCTGATATTAGATGAAGCTACCAGCGCACTCGATAATGAAACTGAAATTGCGGTCATGGAATCGATTCAGCACCTTGGACCAGATTACACCGTACTCATTATTGCGCATCGCTTAACTACTCTGAAAGAGTGTTCACTGATTGTGAATTTGGATAAGGGTCAGATTGAAGCAGTGGGCAGCTATGAGGCGATAGCGGCGCCGCTACTGCGTTCTACTTAAAGTCATTCAAAGAATAGCTAGTTAAATATTGCAATTTTATGAACAAAATTACAAGCGCAATTTTCAGAGAATCTTACAAAAAAATTCCATACCTACTTTTACTGGCTCTACTAGGCTTCTATTTTTTTGAAATAACCTATTTACAATCTACATTTTCTAAGCATCCTTGGATAGCTGGTGATTGGCTCATCAATTACTCCGGAGGATTGATTAGACGTGGATTTATAGGCTCACTAATTATATGGTGGACTGAAAATTTTAATCAGCAGCCCTTAACTATACTTCTTGGTATTAAAAAAAGTCTATATTTAATCTGGCTTATTTCATTCTACGTATTAGCTTTAAGAAAAAAAATTGGTTTATTTGAACTAATTTTATCGCTTTCGCCATGGGCATTTTTATTTGACCTTCATGACCCTCAGGGCTCAGGTAGAAAAGAACTAATTCTATTTTCAGTCTTTACTATTTACTTGCTACTTACGAATCTAACATGGAAGGAAGATAGAAAACTTATTAAAAATTGGCAATTTTATTTTCTTTTAATTACACTGCCACTCATGACCATGATTCATGAAGGTCTCTTTTTTTTCTTTCCATTCTTTTTTATAACGCATCTAAAAAATGGATTTCAAAAGGATCAATTAAGAGTCGTAATAATTCCCTATTTTCTTTCTTTTATTATTTTGTTAGTCTTATATTTTAGGTACGGTGGCGACCCCGAAATTGCAAATTCAATTTGTAAAAATCTTACAGCCAATAATTTACCCGACTCGATTTGCAACGGATCAATAAATTCAATTTCAAATTTAAATATTGAATTTAATTTTTTATACCTAAAAACTTATATTCCTATTTTTTTATTAACATTTATCCCATTATTTATTTATATTAAATTAGCTGTCCCAGATAATTTAATAGGACTTTATTGCAAATCTTTTATATTTATTTTATCGCTAACTTTACCCTTATATTTTATAGCGATAGATTGGGGAAGATGGATACACATATCTGCAATACTAATGTTTACATCTATTCTTGGAATTAAATCGAATATTCTCAGGCTCTCAATTAGGCAAATTATAGGGACTTTAATCGCTGGATATTTTTATATATTTTATTGGATTATTCCCCATTCAATTGGCGGTCTTAATACAGTAAATTGGCTAAAATCCATACCCGATAACCCAAAAGTATTTTTTGATCTTAAAAAAACTTGGATGCAAATTAAAGACTAGCCATCTTTTTAGCTGGGCAAAGATTGCTGGAATAGGGACGTAAAGAATGGTAATGGGTAGTTCATTAAAAATGCCAACGCTATAAAACAAGCTAATGATACTGGCATTAGCGGCCTCTCTAACGCTATTAATTAAGCTATTCCAACTATTGGTGCTGTTGCGCTTGCTTAGCAATGTTTATGTCCAGTAATGCACATAGCCATTACTGTCTAGACTGTAACTCCGGTAGGCAAAGCCAACGTATTGGTATTGCTAGGGCATGAAATTGGTTAAGTTATTTTAACTTAGCTGAAATTGCTTGAATAAACGTAATCATTAATAATATATATGCGCTCACAATCGTAACGGCAAAAACTCTTAAACCATCAATGGTTATAAAAATTGAAAAATATGCGAGGCTTAGAGAGCAAATTGCTGCAATCGCGAAATAATAATTTCGTCGATGTATAAAAAAGCCAGTAGTAATGGCGTAAAAAAGCAAAAATGGAATTCCTGGAGTCAACCAAAAACCTGCAATATTACTTTGATATCTTTCTATAAAAAACCCCGTCCCTTTATTGAAGATAAAATCTACCCTGCTTATTAATTCATAGTTAAAAATTAAATACCAAAGCGTTAAAAAAATACGGGCAATTAAAACACCTAAAATACTGGCAATAGCCAAGCCAATCCTTAATTTCTTCTCAATGAATGGGGCAAATAGAAAGGGTATTGCCAACCCGCACGCCCCCAATAAGGCCATTGAAAAATGCGAAAGGCCAGCGAGGAAGACGCATATTAATACATAAATTGGTTTGCGAGAAAACGCTGCCATTCCTAAAAATAAAATTGTTAACGGGTCAGGAAAACCTAACATATAAAATTCTAAATACTGAAAGGTCGAGGCAAAAAGTAAGGTAAAAATAATTGCTTGAACTCTATTTTTAAGTATTTTTAGGGAGCACCATGTAAAAAATGGCAAAATTAAACAAGTCAAAAATGCACAAAGATACTTATAGGTTAATAAAGAATTACTGACCTTAATAAGGCGCGCAATCAAGGGTAATAATATCGATTCAGCATAGTAAGCAGAATTAGACTGAAAAATAGTTCTAGAAAAATCCACAAACCATGCATAAGAATTACTATATAAATCAGTTGATAACCAAGGATTTTGAAAAAATAGAAAGAGGCTTAGCGCACAACTCAAGCCAATAAGCATTACATTTTCACCTCTAGTAATCATTTGTAGCTCTAGTGGTCATCGCTCTATTGCAATACTGACTGCTGAAAAAAAGAAGTGAAACTTGGTAATGAATAATTCATTAAAAATATCATCAACATAAGACAAATAAAACAAACTAATATCAACGGTTTTTCTCGCCATAATTTTTCTGGTGCCTGAGCTGAACCATCGTCTTTGAATGCTAAATTGAGATACATAGCCATAATTAAAGCTATTAAAGGAAAAGAAAGGATTAACTCTAGTTTGTATCGCATCACAAAAGCCCCAAAAAATAGCATCGATGAAGCGGCATAAAACATGATTGATACTAATAAATTTTGTTCTGTGTAAAACGCAAATGATTTTCTATAGTGTTTAGCTGAAATACTTTTAGAAATATCTCGCATTTCTGCAAAACGCTTAATTGCCATTAAATAACAACCAATCATCCAATATGAAATGAGTAAAGAAGTGGGCGGAACAAAGGGTGGAGACACCATAAACCAACCAGCTAAAAATCGAATTGGATTATTAATTGCCTCAACTAAAACATCAATGTATGAAATATCTTTTGCGCGTATGGGAGCAATATTATAAATGCATCCCATTAGCCATAACACAGCTAAAACATAAACTAAATTTCTTGATACGAAAGAAGCTAAAGCTAATCCAACAATCATTAATGCTATCCATTGTAAGTAAGCTAGTTTTATGTTCACTTGCCCAGACGGAGTTGGACGATTTTTTTTTGTAGGGTGAAGTGCATCAAAAGGAGCATCCAATACTTCATTGATAACATAATTACTTGAGGCAATTAAACCGCTGGCAAATAGGCCGATTAAAATATCATTTATAAGGCTGAAATTGATACCCTGCGGATAGAGGCTTAATGCCACTAAAATACCAGGCAATATAAAGACGTTTTTAATCCAATGATCAAAGCGGCAAATTTGAAGATGCCCTTTGATTAATTTGGACCTTGCCTGAAATTTATTCTCTGATTCCATATTCTTTTAGTATATTGTCTTATAGCAGCAAGTAGACTTAATTTATTAAAAACAGCTTATTTTCTCAAATTTTGATCTAATAAATGCGATTAAATTTAACCAAAATTCTCCATCCTAAACTGATATGGGTATTAGTCAGTCTATTTTTGGCAATTGTATTTATTTTATTAACCTACATGCCCTTAATACTATATGGCGGAATTATTGTTGATGATTGGGGTGATATTGCCCATAATTTGACGTGCGTAAATTTTAGTGACTGTTACTTGTCTTGGTTTCCTCTATTTTCAAATCGTCCACTTGCGCCCCTACCAATAACTACGCTAACCTTTCTTTTTGAAACGAACTTCAGCGCTTATTTAATTTGCAATACAGCCATCTATTTAGCGGCAATTTACCTATTTGCAAGCGTAATAAAAAAAATAGTAACTTACGAAGCGGCGCTTATTTTCTTTCTGCTAGCGTCAATTCCTATGATTGCGATGCCACTAGTGAGCTCCCCAATCAATCAATCCACTGCAACAGTCTCTTTTCTTTATTGGGCCATCTCATTATGGCTTCTATATCAAGGAACCCATAAAAAATTATGGGTATTCTTTTGTGCTTCGTACTTTTTTTTATTATTCAGTTTTTTAACCTATGAAATTATTCTGCCCCTAATTTTAATAAATGCCTTATTTCCATGGATTATTCTTGGCAATGGACAGCAAAAAACTAAATGGTTTAAATATTGTATAAAGTTTATTCTACCAATCCTCGTCATTTTATTAATTGTTACTTTATGGCAAAAGGGAATTGCCCCAAGATTTATGGAGGTTGACTCAAGACTTAAATTTATTCCAAGCCACTCCTTAGCAAAATTACATACCTGGTTACATGTATTTTTTATGCAAATTCCCAATCTTTTTCTTAAAACTAGGGATTTTTTTACTGCATACTCTCTTTTGACGGCACTTATCTTAGTTTTTTGCTTGTTATCTAGTTCATTTTCTAGGCCAATAGCTAGTATGAACAATAGTCGTAATCAGCGTTTCTTTCTAGTTTGCTGTCTAAGCTTTTTTGCTTCTGTTCTTATTTTTATACTTTCAGATGAATCGGCTGTTTCTTGGGGCTATCAAGCACGTGGACTTTCATCCACCTGGTTTACTTTCGCACTATTTTTGTCCTCCTCTTCCTCTATTACAAATAAATTACGTTTTATCTATTTATTCCTCTTGAGTATCTTTTGCTTTCTTAGCTCCTTATCTTTTTCTGCTCAAAGAGATGGCTATATTGAAAGCTGGAAAATACAAAAAATTATTATTAATGATGTCCTAGACCAACTTAATACTCAAGTTACACAACCAAATCTGATTGTATTTGGTGATGTACCTAAATCTCTTAACTTAAATTACAACGATGAAATTATTTTTAGCCAATCCTGGGATTTTGGGGATGCCCTCAGAATCTATAATCCCCTGCTAATAGCGGGTGGAGCAGTGATAGACTCAAGAAAAAAAGATTTTCATAATCTACAATTTACAGATAAATATATATTACTAGATGGCTGGTGGAAGAATGATGCAAATAATATCTGGTTTTATGATTTTGACCCCATTAGCAAAAAAGGTAACTTATTTAAGATAGAAGATCTTGCTCACCTTAAAAAATATCTTCAATTTCTAGGTGCGCCTGGCGCTTTAAACTAAATTTGAGGTTTATTTTTAAGCAACTAACTTAAAACGCTATACTTAGCTATGCCTTAATTTAGCAAAACTGCTGGGGTTTAATCTTATGCAATATCCTAAAATTAGTATTGTTACCCCCTGTTTCAATGCCGTAAATTTGATCGATGAAACACTCGATTCTGTTCTTGGCCAAGGATACCCTAATTTAGAATACATCGTGATTGACGGAGGTAGCTCTGATGGTACTGCTGAAATAATTCAAAAACGCTATTCGAATCTAGCATTTTTTATTAGTGAAAAGGATTTAGGCCAATACGATGCTATTAATAAAGGTTTTAAAAAAGCAACTGGTGATATTTTCGCTTGGCTAAATGCTGATGATTTGTTATTGCCTAAATCACTCTTTACTGTTGCTGATATTTTTAAGCAATTACCGCAAGTTGACTGGATCTCCTCCCTTCAGCCTGCCTCTTGGGATGCAAATGGACGCCTAGCTAAAATTGATCGTCTTCCTGGATTTAGCAGAGAGGCATTTCTTGACGGACTTTATTTACCAACAGCTACCAAAAAGGGGTACTGGCTACAACAAGAATCTACCTTTTGGAGAAAGAGATTATGGGAAAAAGTTGGTAATAAGATTAGCCCACATCAATTAGCGGGAGATTTTTCTCTTTGGTGCGAATTTTATAAACATGCTGAGTTGTACGGGGTAGATTACCCACTAGGCGGATTTAGAACAATTGAGGGGCAACGTAGTGAGGATAATAATCAATATATGTTTGAAGCTAATTCTGAATTGCAGGGCTTAAGAGAATATTTTAAATGGAATATAAATTTAAAAAATTGGTTACGATTTAATTCTCTTAACTCCTTTTCAGTCATTGCTAATTTTAATAAGAAAAATTTTGGTTATTACGGTCACAGGATTACTAATGAAAATACCAAAATTAAATCCTTGCCCTGGCAATTAAAAGAATATCGATTTTTGCCATAAAATTTATGTCTAATTTTTTAAATCAAAAATTTTATAAAGAATATTTTTGGTCTTTTTTTATATTTAGCTTGTTTTTAGTCTCTTTTTGTATTTCTGCCTTAGTACCATCGTTTCAATCTCCCGATGAAAATGATCATGTTAAACGGGCATATATGCTTAGCAGAGGTCAGCTGTTGGTGGAAACCCCACCAAATGGCTCATCTGGGGGCTTTATTGATAAGGGCTTAATTAGATATATGCAAGCTTATGAAATACTTAATTTTAAGGCGGCAAGAAAACTATCAGCGGATGAAATTTATGATGCGAACCAAGTTCAATGGTCGGGCACCCAATCATTTTCTCCTACACACGGAATTAGTTATAACTTCCCATTAATATATACACCCCAAGCTTTGGCACTATCGATTGGGAAATATGCTAATTTTTCAATCAATAATTCTTATTTATTAGCACGTTTTTTTTCCCTTATTTTTTCTTGTCTTATTCTTTTATGGGCTTTTAGAATTCACCCGCCTGATTTTCTAATAGCTAGTTTACTTATTATTCCCATGAGCTTGTTTCAATTTGGCGCAGCAAGCATTGATGGGATTTCAACCGCGCTAACTATTTTAGCAATCTCTTTATTTTTTAGAATTAGCAAAGATGGCAAAAATTATCACCAAAGTGATTTATTTTTTCTCTTCATTTCTACCATTTTAATTTGCACTTGTCGTAGCCATTTATTGCCCATTCTTTTACTTCTCTTTACCGTCTATTTTTATACTAAAGATAAGAAATGTCTTATCTTTGGTGTTTTAGCATCCCTGATAACCCTAAGTTGGCTTATATTTGTCTTTAAAACTACGATTGATAAAAATCAACTTTCTGGTTTAGCGCCTACCCTGATACTTCAATTTTATCTTTCTCACCCCATTGATTACTTCATCGTACTAATCAATACCCTCTCTGATTTTTCGATTACTAAGGCCTATTTCACATCATTTATCGGCGTATTGGGCTGGCTAGATACTAGCTTTCCAAAAGAGAATTACCTTGTTATTGGTATTCTGCTTTGTCTGATATTCATTTCTTCTCTGTCACGTAATTTATTTAGAGATTGGACCTTATCTAAAATTCTACTGTGTATTTGCTCACTGATTTCAATGTTGATTATATTCTCCGCACTACTATTTACATTTACCATACACCCTGCAAAAGTAATTATGGGGATTCAAGGCCGATACTTTTTGTTACCCCTAATCCTGTTTGCCTATGCAATCCAAAATACTAGCAGAGTAGTCTATTACCCCCAATATAATGTTGTTAAAAATGCTGGTCTCTTTCTCTTAATCTTGCTTTTTCTTTACTCTGGCTATCAAACTGAGCGCGTCTTGCTAAATCGGTATTTCATTGCTAGTGAAATTTCCCTTAATCAAGATTTAAAATATGGTCCAAGTGCTTTGTTAAAAAATAATGGCGCAGTTGAATTGCATTTTCTCAAAAAACAAATGATACGGCCGGCTAAATTGAGAGGGGTAAGCATACTTTTCGCTAAATTAGATCCCAATGTTATTGGCTCCTTTGAATTACAACTCATGGCCCAGGGTAATGAGTTGAAAAAAATTCCTTTTAATACCAGAAGCATTATTCCAAATGCCTATACCTATTTCCCCCTTGATGAGAAAGCATATATCAGCGGGAAAGTAATATCTCCCTTAGAGGGTGGTATACAAGTTATGGAATCTAGGATAGATAATTATCATGTTTATTCATGCATCATCTATGAACTTGATGATGGCTCCAGAAGATATACAGCTGGTTGCCCTTAGCAACAACTAGGGGCAGGAATAAAGCTCGCCCATGCCTAAGATTATGTTTGAATAAGCTAATTTACGCTCCTCGCGGTGAATTAAATTGCATCCTGCGGGGGGGCGGGCCAAGCTTCCATTGCGTACGGGCCAATAAAAAAGAAATGGGCGAGGTTGTAAAGATAAGTCGCCCGGATAAGGTGAAACACAGTGTATTTTCGAGGAATCCACCCTATATTTCCATAAATGTAATGGGCTAACAAAAATACAGGCCTCTCTATTTATTGTCTTTTCTTGATTAGCCCATTGTGCTGTTTTGCCAGCTGAAAATTGAAAATAGTCTGTCTCAAATTTTTGGCCAATATCAAATTGGCGTGTTATTTCATTAATGTAAGTGTATTGATATGGGTGCAAACGAATATCATCCCAGATAAAAAGAGGGATGGAAATAATAAGCGCACTGTATGCTAGTAATCGATTTAAATAAAAAAGGGACAAAACAGCTAAAATAAAAAGAATGGGAAATAAAAAAAGTATTTGACGTAACTCATTATAAAGATTAGCTTTTCTAATTATTAATAATGAAATAATTACAATTACAGTTAAAGTCAAGCCTACTAGTAAGGAGATACTGGGGGATGAAATAATTTTTTTAGCACTTGCATTACGAATAAAAACTAAAGGTAAGAGACTGAGTCCGCAAATTACTATTAGAGGAAGTTTGATGCTGAGCCAAAGTGGGATATACATATAAAGTAAATTGCCAGGCTCTAACCACCTACCTGCAGTTAATGTATTTCCCTGCCATGGATGTTGGCTCATATATTTATATGCATTCACTATTTCGAATGGATTACTCCATAAAATTGGATTCATGCAATAAATAGTTATTAATAAAGAAAAGCCGAAGTAAAAAAGGTATCTAACCTTGTACATTAACTTCTTTTTTTCACAATACCGAAACTGCCCAATAAGGTAATAAGTTGATCCCATAATAAAATATTGAATCAGAACTAAAATTCCGGAAATCCGAATTGAAATTAACCATCCGGTTGCCAGCCCTAATAGTAATAAATTTAGGCCTTGCATTTGCTGGTTCTCGCTTGAATTACTAGTTTGAAAATTGACTGACGATAAAAATCGTATCAGTAAATAAGTGCAAAGCATCCAAGCAAATAAAAAGGGGATGTCTTTAATATTCATTAGACCATGGCCTAAAAGATATGGCCAAAGTAAATAGGCAAATAAACTAAGGGAAGAAATTCGAATATCTTGTGTTACAAAATAAATAATTGAGCAGACTAAAAGCCCGCTACATATGTACGCTAAAAATACCGAAATGTGATTTAAAACTAGATAATTACCTAATATATCTATCTCAAAAATTTTTGGGGCAGAGCCTTGTGTCAAGATGCTAATGGTATTAGAAATTAAGTGAAAGCCAATCCCGTAATATCGATCACTATATTCAAGTAACTTTTGATATGAAGAAAAATCTCCGCTAAATAATCCATTAAAAGTACTTAAATTTACTAGATAAGTCTCATATTCTCTAGCCTCATCCATGCCAATCCCAATATCAAGACTGGCCCAAATACCAATTCCTAATAGCAGTAGAAATAAAATACCTCGAAGAGTTCTAAGGGGGGAAAATGGAGGCATGGTTTTGCTTATTAGCTTAACAATATCTCATAGGACGATTTTCTGGTTCAATGAAATTTTTATCAAAAAATATATCAAAGTAATAGCTAATAATGTGGAATTCTTGCAGAGTTTCTTAATAGCATGAAGGGGAAAAGAAACAATTAAAATAATTAGATTATATAAGTATGGCTAGCCACCCATTTTGATAGGCCTATTCTGATCTCCCTCTCTAGATAATATCTGGAAGGCATTTGGCAAAACAGCAAAACCAATAACTGATTTATCTTGATAAACAGGTATAAAAAGATCTGATCGCATATTTAGCCATGCAATTGTAGGAGTTAGATTAACTTCTTCGGTCAACACGAAAGGATTTTCAGAAATAAGAATTAACTCCGGCCGGAACTGCAGAACAACAGCAACAATTCGCTTAATTCCATCCTCAACAGGGCTGATGGTTTCATTTGAGAGGTCATAAAAAACAGAGTTATTCCAATTTTTACCATAAAGGCCATAAGGACGCAAACCAACTGCATATATTCTCATTGGACTATCTTTGCCTTGTATCCAAGCATAGACTCCTGTTTGATACCGTTCGCCTATTTGCTCGTATCCTGGCAAGCCTTTAGCATTTATATTCCAAGCAACGGCAATTGCTATTAATAATATAAAGATAATAAGGCTTAAAAAAAGCCTTCGAATTCTCACGCCCACTCTTTTAATTTGATCTGCTAATTCCGTAGCTAAATATGCGATGCTAACTGCATAAATAACTGATGCAGATAAAAATAATGGGGTAGCCAAACGTAATTCAAATTGACTTTTTTGAAACATAAATGGAGTAATCAAAAAAGTTATCATCGCAATGCATTGGAAGCTAAATAAAATCCACCAGCCGGAACAAATTTGCTGAGAGCGGGTTAGGCTCCTAAGTATTAAAAGATTGGGTACGCATGCGAATAGTGCCATAAAAACAAGGGCTGACTTGCTGTTGATTTGATAAAGTAATACATTATTTAAGTTTGCTAGAACGCTGGTATGCATCCCCCAACTTGTGAGTACTGGCGAAAGCTCGCCAAATAATATGAGATTACGCAAAGTCCAAAAGCCACCCATTAAAAAAGCTAGCATGAAGATTAATAGCGCAGCAAATAATGCATTTTTTATCGACTGCCGCTTAAAATAGCTTAAGCTCCCGAGTAACAGCGGAAAATATCCAAGAAATAATAACGCGGAAGGTTTTGTTGCTATTCCCAAGCCAACGCAGATACCAATGACAACCAGATAAAGATTATTACTCGCCGAATTAAAATGATGAACCTGTATCAAACGCATTGATAAACCCAATGCAGAAAAGAGACAGGCAGCCATAAAAAGATCGTTTTTACCAACAGCGCCGAAGGATTGAGTCGCAGTTATGGACCAGATTCCAATAGCAAAAACTGATATTGACAGCAGCCGCCCTAACGAATACATAGAATTAGATTGAAATATAGCTCTACAAACCAAAGCAACGGATCCCACAATTAAGGTCAAAGAAATAATATGGGCAATTAATAAGCCCCAATGCGCATGAAATCCTTGGGAAAAAAACATTCCAATCAACTCGTAGGCAAAACTATAGCTCTGATATGGGCCTAATGCACTCCAAAGACTTTGCTTTTGATAAAACTCTATCCAGGCAGGAAGGTGATATGAAACTACATCCCATCCTAAGGTTATATTTGGATCAAATAGCTTGAGTGGGATATCTTTAATATAAAGAAGAAATGGACTGCAAAGAATAATGCCTATAACAAAAATTAATAAATCAATAGTTTTAAATCCAATAATTTTTTCTTCATACCCATTAGACAAATAATTAATTATTTGTCTACTAATATACCTGCTTGTAATAAGTAAAAATAAACCCCCGAAAAGAAAGAAAGTTACTTGAGAAATTAATGGGTTTAATATGCCTAAAATTCCAGGTCCCAAACTAGATAAGTAAACTAAAGCTATAGATAGGAATATTGACCCTAAAAAAGGGGGAACGCCAAATTGAGAGCACAGTACCCAAGAGCGCTGCAGCA
>Ga0194037_1002508_pt1 | contig 12084 bp, 9 predicted proteins | sample JunL306m_MetaG_FD_148653 | JGI IMG/M metagenome (GOLD analysis project Ga0194037, IMG submission 148653) | Anoxic zone freshwater microbial communities from boreal shield lake in IISD Experimental Lakes Area, Ontario, Canada - Jun2016-L304-6m | ecosystem: Environmental > Aquatic > Freshwater >...
AAATAGTACAGACAGAGTAGACGTCATTATCTTATGCAAAGATGTGTTTCCTGTTGGGGGAAGTGCAGAATTAGGTAGTGAAAAACTTATCAATTTCGAAGTTAATGACGATAATTTAGTGGGTACTGGCGACCGTATCGCTTTTAGAAATATGTTAGATCTTGATCGAACGCCACACTATGGTATGAGCGCCGAATATTTAAAAAGAAATATTATGGGCAGCTTTATCAATATTAATCTTGGTTATAGCAGTATAGAGCCTGCTTTTAATAGTGGGCGCAAAGAGGAAACAGCCCTATTTATAAAAGCTGAGCTTCCGTTGGTAAGTCCATATAGCACATGGACAGGAGGTTATGAAACTTCATCGCGCTTTACAAGAAATAACTATATCAGCGATTCCCTGTATGCATCCGACTATAAATATGAGTATCGAATTTTCGACACATGGGTAGGTTATAATATCGGAGCTAAAAAACATATTTCGGATCAATATCAAAATCGTAGAAAACATTTAATAGCACTTCGAAGTGTTTATAGACATTTTACAGATATACCCAATCTCAATAAAACGGTATACAATAGTCTTTATTCAAATCTTACATCTGTTCTAGCATCAATTTCAGTATTTGAGCAGGATTATTATCATACTAATTTTATTTATGGATTCGGAAGAAATGAGGATGTGCCCGAAGGTTTTTCAATTTCTTTAACAGCAGGTTGGACCAATAAGAATAATCTATCCAGACCCTATATAGGTTTTGATTACCAACGATATTATTTTAGTCGTAAAAATGCTTACATCAACTATTTGTTCAGGTTCGGAACTTATTATGGCGATAATCAAATAGAAGATTTGAGTCTGTTAACAGGTCTTGAATATTTCACCAGGCTTAGAAAGATAAAAGGATCTAGATGGTTAACACGTCAATTTTTAAGTGGCAGCATTACGCAATTATTAAGAACCAAATTAAATGACCCTCTTCGCATTTCAAGTATTTATGGATTACCAGAAACGAATGATATTTCTATAAAAGCTTCCACTAGAGTAACCGGAAACTATGAATCGGTTTTTTATAATACCTGGAAATTTTTTGGATTTAGTTTTGCACCATTTGGATTTACAAATATTACCTATTTAAGAACATCTGGTTCTACAGTTTCACAGGGCGACATTTACACTTCAATTGGAGCAGGTGTAAGAACCAGAAATGAAAACTTAGTATTTGGCACAATGGAATTACGCGCTTTTTATTATCCGCGGGCGCTTGACAATATGAATATCTGGAATCTTGTTTTTAATACCGCATTAAGATATAAATACAATAGTCAATTAGTAAGGAAACCAGATTTTGCCGTAGTTAACTAATACCACTTAAAAAAAAGTACCCTCTTTATTTTACAAACCTATTAAATTGCTTTTCTAAAATCACCAACATGAAAAAATTACTCGCATTTGTATTTCTTATCGGAATACTGAATACTCAAAAAAGTGCTGCACAAGACAACAAATCTAAACTTCCAAGTCCACCAGCAACAGTATCAGCTACTTTAGCATCCGGTGCTACTATCACTATTAATTACAGTCAGCCCGCAGTAAAAGGCCGTACCATCGGCAAAAATTTAGAGCCAATGGAAGGACAAGTATGGCGTACTGGAGCAAATGATGCTACCGTTTTTGAAACTAGTAAGGCTATTACAGTTGAAGGGAAAACATTAGCCGCAGGTAAATACGGTCTTTTTTCAATTGTTAAAAATGGTGAATGGACCATCATTTTCAATAAAACCTGGAAGCAATGGGGTGCATTTTCATACAAAGATTCAGATGACGTATTACGTGTTCAGGTAAAGGGAATTAAAGCAGCTAGTTTTTCAGAAAGAATGACATTTTTGATAGACAAATCAGGCAAAATATCACTTCTCTGGGGCGACAATCAAGTAAACTTTCAAACTAAATAAAATTTAATAGCTCTTTTCAAAAGCCAACCCTTGAGGTTGGCTTTTTCTTTTCTAAACCACAACCTTTAACTTAGGATCTTGTTATGTATTGAATAGCAGTCAATCAACTTCTGCAATTATAGTTATGGTACAAGCATATAATTTTTTGGCAAGCTGGCAATTATTCCCCGAGAAGTGTCAATTTCAATTTGGATTAGTTCCAAAATCTGGTAATTATAAAATTGAATCCATACATCTTGGGCATCGATTACTCATTAGTATCAACTGGGTAAGTATTGAAAATGAAGCCTTTTATAGTCAGTATGAAGTTGTTCCCGATGATGAAATGCGTCCATTCGAAAATCAAGAAATTGCAGATAGCATTAAAGCAGTTATTTTAAATGCGTCTACCATTCGTTGTTCTTTTTTTAAAGCAGAAAAAGAAATTCTGACCGTTACACATGAAATTTTATCAAATGGATATTTGCGCATCACACAGGATGGCTTTAATCAGGAAGCACAACCATTTAGTAATATAGAAATATACCACAAACAAATGAGTGTCCTACCCTATGCTTCTTCAGTTGGAAGTGTTGCGATTAGGCCAACAAAAGAAGGGGTTATTAAACACAAAGCTTTAAGTGCAATGGAAGATCAGACCAATATGCAGTTAAATCAAATAAGACAACAAATTGAATTACTCGCAAAACAAGCACAGGAAATAAGAAAAAGAAAGGAATTAAGTCTGATAATTTATGAAGCCAAATTAAGTTTCAAGCCTCAAATCGGACAAGTATATCATTTATATGAAAAAAGAGATAGTACCCACATACTATCCTTAGTGGCTCCTCAGGAATGGGGAGGTGCAGGACCCTATAAACAATTTCTTTCTTCCGTTCAGTTATTAGCAGACCATACCTGGATTGAAGTAGGTGCAGCACCTGCTTTTCAATAAAATACTAAGAAAGAACTCCATATAAACTTCCCCCTTTTTCAAAAAGTCTATTGATCTTATTTTCAATTGAAGGATCCTTTACAACTGGTGGTGCATGGTGTGGTTTAATGCGTGCATCAATAACCAAAGGACCATTACAACCCCAATGTTTATGTTTTATAAAAGCATCGATTCCGTGAATATCGTGGGATGGATTGCAGCGGGTATATGTTACCCATAAATAATTATTGAGATTAGCAGAAGTGAAATTTGCGTCGTCCGACAAAACAATTAAAACAATACCTTTTAGAAGATCCAGCTTTTCGCGTAATTGTGCGTTTAAAGATGCTATTTCAATTTCAGTTTGTTCTTCATCTTTATATTGCTGTGTTTCTAATATTAAAACACCGGGCATTGCTAATGAGGGTTTACTAAAACCATTCAACTCCTTTAAAATAGCTGGCACTTCATTAGCCAGTTTTCGAATAGGCTCGCCATAAGCGGCAAGCACAACTTTACTTCCAGTATTAATTCCGGTACCAGAATAATCTAATGTATCTATTGTTGTGTTGGTATAAAAATGAATATCTCTTGTAAGATCAATCCGCTCAAGAATGAATTGCATGAACCCAACAATATCATGTGTGGATAATTGATTGGTATCATCAGCAGTAATGAATAAAAATTTTGCAAGACTTAATTGACCTGTACCCAATACATGATTGGCAATGGTTAATAACTCTGCTGGTTGCTTTGTGGGTAAATAAGGAGTATACCTTTCACTTCCAATTGCTAATAATAAAGGATGCACCCCAGCTGCATCAACTGCGTGTACTTCTTTTAATCCCGGTACTTCTAATGGAATTGCGGCACCAGATATTTCGTGAATCAATTCTCCGAAACTTGTATCTTCCTGAGGTGGTCTTCCAACAACAGTAAAAGGCCAGATGGCATTTTTCTTAGCATAAACTTTATGCACCCGAAATACAGGAAAAGAGTGGGTTAAACTATAATAACCTAAGTGATCCCCAAAAGGTCCTTCGGGTTTATTATCACCCGGAAATACTTCGCCAGTAATTACAAAATCCGCATCCGTACTTATTCCAAAACCATCAGCATAGGCATATCTAAATCTTCTCCCTCCCAAAACTCCTGCAAATGTCATTTCACTGATCCCTTCTGGCAAAGGCATTACAGCAGCAACAGTATGTGCAGGTGGCCCTCCAACAAAACAACTTACTTTTAAAGGCAATCCTTTTTTATTTGCTTTGGTTTGATGCACCCCAATACCCCGATGCAATTGGTAGTGTAGCCCTATTTCTTTATTCGGAATATAATCGTTGCCTGTCAATTGAATCCGATACATCCCAAGATTTGATTTCATGATGCCTGGTGCGTCAATATCTTCAGAATATACTTGTGGTAAAGTAACAAAAGCCCCACCATCCATAGGCCAATGCTGAATTAAGGGTAAATCAGTAATTTTTATTTCTTCATAAAAAATGGGTTGTTTGGAAGGATTCTTCCATGGCAAAGCCTTGATTGCTGCTAACCCCGTTTTAAAATTGTCAAGTGGATGTTTTAAAGCCTTCATGGGGTCGCCCTTCACATCAATTAATTGTTGCACTAACTCCAGTGTATCCCTGAAAATGAATTTACTTCGCTCAATTGTTCCGAATATATTTGACGCCGCTCTAAACTTTGAACCTTTTACATTTTCAAATAATAAAGCCGGGCCCTTTGCTTCATATACACGCAAATGAATAGCGGCCATTTCGAGATAGGGATCAACTTCTTCCTTAATCCTTACTAGATGACCATGGGTTTCTAAATCAATTAAACAGGATTCCAAAGATTCGTAACTCATATCAATACAACAGTTCTTGATTCAAAAAGTTAAAATACATTACAAAGTTAGCTATTAATAAGACTTGTAGAATCTGTGTATCTTTGCAACATGACAAAATTGAGTGTAAACATCAACAAATTTGCTACCATCCGCAATAGCCGAGGTGGCAATAATCCGGATGTAGTAAAAGCTGCTGTTGACGCAGAACGTTTTGGTGCTAATGGAGTTACTGTTCATCCGCGACCGGATGAAAGACATATCCGTTATGAAGACGTTCGAGCTATTAGAAAAATTATTACAACAGAATTTAATATTGAGGGCAATCCCAGAGAACAGAAATTCATTGATTTGGTACTGGAAACAAAACCTCATCAAGTTACACTTGTTCCTGATGCACTTGGTCAGCTTACAAGCGATCATGGTTGGGATACCATTGCTAATAAGGATTACCTCATAGAGACTATCCATATTTTTAAAACAGCAGGCATACGAGTTTCTATTTTTGTAGACCCCATCGTTTCAATGGTGGAGGCGGCAGCAAAAACAGGCACAGATCGAATAGAATTATATACAGAAGGCTTTGCCACAGCTTTTGCAAAAGGAGAACGTGCCAATGCAATTGGGCATTATCTGGAAGCTGCAAAAAAAGCACATGAATTAGGTATGGGTGTTAATGCAGGACACGATCTTGATTTACAAAACCTTAAATTTTTTAAACATCATATACCTTGGCTAGATGAGGTAAGTATTGGTCACGCATTGGTTTGTGACGCTATTTATTTGGGTTATGAAAATGCCATACAAATGTACCAGCGTCAATTACAATACTAGTTTATGACTGCGATAAAAACTAGACTTAAAAATGTATTGGAAATAACTGTGGGTTCGGCTTTAATCAAACAAATGCATTTCAAGTTTGAGAGAACGATACACTATTTTCGAAATCAACTATATAAAAAAAAGAATCCTTCCTTTATTATTCCCCCGGATCGATGGCTTTTTGAAACATTTCAATTGAACTATCAGAAATATTTTGAAGATGGAAATATAGCAGCTAAAGAAATTTTAAATTGGACGCAGGATTTATTGCCAAAAGAAATGCCCACAATTCTTGATTGGGGTTGTGGTACAGGAAGAATAGTTCAGCACTTACATAGTTATCATCCTTACCTTTTATTGTATGGTGCTGATATTAATCGTGAGATGATTTCATGGAATCATCAAAATATTAAAGGTGTTCATTTTTCTCATATTTCAATTATTACACCCACTGATTATCCGGCCAATTATTTTGACCTGATTTATGGGATCTCTGTATTGACACATACCCCATCTAATCAGCAAATAGATTGGATTAATGAGATGAATCGTATCATCAAACCCTCAGGTATTTTGATGATTACAACAATGGGGTCATACTTTAATCAGCAATTGCTTACACAGGAGTTGAAACAGTTATCAGAACTTGGAATATTTGAGAAAGAATTTCAAGAAAAAGGAATAACTGCACCAGGTAATCGGAATTACTCCGTGTATGAGACCAGCGCATTTTTCGAAAAAATAATTTCTGAATATTTCAATATCATTCACTTATATGAAGGCCTATCATACCCTGAAAAATTCGGTGGACAAGATCTTTGGATCCTTCAAAAAAAATAGCCTCTGAATTTTCAGAGGCTATTTTTTTATTTTTCAATTTTTTCTATTTCTGCCAGCTTCTTATTTTTAAACTCTGGATCTTTTATCAATTTTTGAACTTCATCTAATTTCCCAATATAAATACTACGACCATGAGTGCCGATTATGATTTCGTTCTCGCGCGCCTGAGTAACAATGTCATGTACAGGCACTGCATATGGCAATCCTTTATTCCAAGACATAAAACTATCCCCTGCATCAATACTTACATACACACCTCCATCGGTACCTACATAAAGTAACCCATCCACTAAATGATCTTCTTTAATTACGTTGATTGGCTCATTGGGAAGTGTTTTTCCAATTTGTTTCCAGGTATTTCCATAATCTTCACTCACGAACAAATAAGGAAGGAAATTATCATTTCTATATCCATTTAAACTTACATAAACACGGCCTTCTTGATAGGCACTTGCTATTACCCTGCTCACATATAAACCCTTTGGTAATTTTTTACTAATCAGTGTCCAGCTATATCCACCATCCTTGCTAATTTGAACATTACCATCATCAGTACCCACATAGATCAATCCAAATTTCAAAGGGCTTTCGCTTATTGTGGAAAGCGTTCCAAATGGCACATCTCCCTGAACAGGGTTGGTTGTTAAATCTTCACTAATTGCGGGTAAGCTATCCCCTTTATTAAATGACCTATGAAATTTATTAGAACCATAGTAAAGTATATCCTGATTATGTTTACTTAATAAAATGGGTGATTGCCAGTTAAATCTAAATTGAGGTTCTCCTAAATCATTAGATGGCTTGATATATTTATTCTCTTTAGAACCTAAAGACTGTCTAGAATAAGAACCGTATTGAGACCCACTGTAAATGGTTTTATTATCTCTTAGATCCACCTGAACCTGCATTCCATCACCACCATTAATTGATTGAAATGGATTATTGCCTGATTCATACCAACTATAATTTTCTTTGGTTGTACTTGAACCATACCAAGTTCCATTATCCTGAAGACCACCATATACATTATATGGTTTGGCATTATCTACCGCGATATTATAAAACTGACCAACAGCTGGGGTATTAGCTTTAAACCAATGCGCCCCATCATCATAAGAGATATTACAACCGCCATCATTTCCATTAATGATATGACTATCTTTTGCAGGATCAATCCATATTGAATGATGATCAGAGTGCACATGTTCTTTACTAATATTCTGAAAAGACTTTCCACCATCGATACTCATCATCACATTAAGCCCAGTGATAAATACTTTATTCTCATTAGTAGGGCTTACAAATATTTTACCAAAATAATATCCATATGTGCTATAAAAAAAGCCTGGAATAGAATTGTCACTTACCTTTTTCCAACTTTGTCCGTTATTTTCACTTCTATAAACCTCGCAACCCGTGATAGGTGTTTCCGTCATTGCAGTATTGGCATCAAATAAATAGTCCCAAATACAACTTGGTTTTAATTTATCAGTTTTTACAAAATCTTTTAAAACTGAGGCTGTGTATTTAGCAGGAATTCCATTTCTTCTTGAACTAGTAAACGCGCCTAATTTTCTGTCATCCAACGCCAAAAATTGTTCTTTGTTTAAATTTTTAAAATCCTGTATTGTATATTTTGAGGTATCTGTATTTTTCTTAGCAGTATCAGGAAGATGAATTTGATTATCTAAAACAGCATACACCACATTTGGATTTTTGGGAGAAATAGCTAACCCAATACGACCAACTGCCTCCCCTGTTGGAAAGCCACTTCCTTCCGTAGAAATAAGTGTCCAATTATTTCCACCATCTAAACTTTTATATATGCCACTTGTTTTACCACTTTCTTCAAAATTCCAAGCAGTTCTGGTTCTGTACCACATTGCAGCATAAAGCTCATCAGGATTTTTTGGATTAATTTCTATATCAACTGCACCAGTTTTATCATCAATGGCTAAAGTTTGTTGCCAACTTTTACCACCATCAGTAGTTTTGTAAACGCCTCGTTCTTTATTAAAAGAAAACAAATGGCCTAATGCTGCAACCCATATCGTATTTGGGTCCGTAGGATGCAATTGAATTTTTCCGATATGTTGACTTTCAGGCAATCCTAAATAATCCCAATGCTTTCCATTGTCAGTTGATTTATACATCCCATTTCCCGCATAGGAAGAACGGCTACTGTTCACCTCACCGGTACCAACCCATATAATTTTTGCAGGCCAGTTTACAGCGATATCCCCAATTGTTAAGGTTGATTCAGAATCAAAAATGGAGGTAAAACTTTGGCCGTTGTTGTTGGTATACCAAACCCCACCTGAAGCGTATGCAACATAGAATTCAGTAGGATCAGTTGGATTTGCATCAATATCAACTACCCTACCACTCATTACAGAAGGACCAATATTTCTAAATGGTATTTGATTAACCAGCGAGTTTTTCAAAAGGGCCTTTTTCTGATCACTTGTTTTTAATCTATCAGCTGCTGATGTAGGCTTTACTTGGGCATTGCTATTAAATGTTAAAAAAAACATTAATGCAAACGTTAATTTTCTCATGCACATTTTAATTTATGTTAAATTCGAAGGACTAATTTAGTCATAATGCGCCTGTTTTTACTACCATTAATCCTATTAATTTATTCTGGCAGTTGGAGTCAGTGCAAAACCTATAAAATAAGTGCGAAAGGTGATACTTTAAATTGTACAGATGTATCAGGTATCAAACGTGGTACATGGGTTGTACATGTAAATCCATTGAGGGGTGCACCTGGTTATGAAGAAGAAGGAAATTTTGTGAATGATAAAAAAGAAGGGCCATGGAGAACATTTAATTTGATGGGCGACTTACTGGCGATTGAAAATTTTCGCTGGGGTAATAAAAATGGCAAATGCCAGTATTTTAATTTAATGGGATTGGAACATGAAGAAAGCTGGATGGCATTGAATCCTTTAAAGCCAATCGACACTATTGATGTACAAGACCCTAAATATTTAGAAGGGCATAAAGTTGACAGGGTTATCATTGTAAACGATGGCCATTCATTGAAACATGGAACCTGGAAATATTATAATCCCGGATATGGCAATTTAATCAAGGTTGAAAACTATTTATTGGATGAATTGCAAACTGAAGATCGTCAAATGAACGATATACTTACTGTTTTTGATGGGGTAGATAGTACAAAAGAAACTAAGTTAAAGCCCGCAGAGAAGCCGAAGGGTAAGCCCAAAGAAGTTGAGGATTTCGAAAAAAAGAATAAAAACAAGAAAAAAATCACCATAAGAGACGGAAAAACGGGGTAAAATACATTATATAAGCAACCAAAATTATCATATCCACGTAATGCAATCAGAGAAGATTCGTTATTGGAAAACAAATTGCATCATACCAGTTATTTAAGAAAATTGCCCCAGGAACTACACGAAATAACTAGCCTGATAAAAGGTTGTTGCCAAAACAACCGGAATAGCCAAAGGGATTTATACCAATGGCTACATGGTTATGCGCTTAAAATAAGCTTCCGATATATTAGTAATTTAAATGAAGCTGAGGAATTAGTAAGTGAGTCTTTTGTAAAACTTTTCAAAAATATTCAGCAATTTAATTTCAACCTTCAAAGCGATCCTGAAGCATTGTTGAAAGGTTGGTTTAAAAGAATAGTAGTAAATACCTGCATCGACCATTTGAGAAAAACACAGCTAAAACTAGTGAGTTACGATGTTCATCCAGATAAAGACTTTCAAGTCGACGCTCAAGAAAGTGGACTAGATAAAATTTCTTATCAAGAAATCATTGAATCAATTCGACAACTATCACCAGTTTATAGAACAGTTTTTAATCTGTTTGTGATTGAAGGGTTTAGTCACGATGAAATTGCGGAACAATTGAAAATTAGTGTAGGGGCTTCAAAATCGAATTTGTCGAAAGCAAGGCAAAATCTCAGAAAATTGATCAAGGACAAAAAAGAGTATAAACGATATGCATAGTTTTGATGACGAAAAGGAGTTGGATCAATTATCCAAAATAGCAGCTGAAGCAATTGATGCTCCAAGTGCTGCTAATTGGGAAAAGATGCAGCGAACCCTTGATAAAGAGCTCCCACTTCAGAAAAAAAGAAGAGGTGGTTTTGTTTGGTGGTTTTTGCCTACCCTATTGGTTGCTGGGCTGGGTTATTATTGGTTAAGCTCATCAAATAAACAAGTCAGCATAAACCATATCGACAATGAATTGAAATACAGCAAAGATCAAACAACAAAAATAACAAGTCCGGAAATAAATCTGTCCACCCCATTGATAAAGGGTAATGCAAATGAGCCAATCGAAATTATAGCGCATAAACAAGTAGAGAATAATCCTACCAATGAAAATCAGGTAATTCCTGTATTAGTGGAAACAAAAACCACATTCACTAACAACACCTGTTGTGCAGTAACAGCAGAAACCACAAAAACTATTCAAACTATTTCTGATGATTCTGTGGGACAATCTTTGACAAAAAAGCCAATCGAAATAACTCCAGCAAATCAGAATACAAATAGTGTTAGTAATCCAATACAAAAAAAGGCAATTCGTAATAATGGATTCTTTATTGGCTTAATTGGTGGCTTCGATGCAAGTACAGTAAAATTCAATTATGCTTCCAATGTGGGATATAATATTGGAGGCAGTTTAGGGTATCGTTTTAATAATCATTGGTCAGTTCAAACAGGAGCTATTTATACACAAAAAAATTACAAATTAAAAGGTCAGGATTTTCATCCGCCAAAAGGAAGCTGGATTAGTTATTTTGAAATTGAAACTGTTGATGGATATTGTAAAATGTGGGATGTTCCGATTATTGCTACTTACCATTTTACAGGAAACTCAAATGGAAATACTTTTTTAAGTGTAGGTGCCTCTTCTTATTTTATGAAGAATGAAAATTACAACTACTTATATTTTTATAATAATCAATATTATACCAGAACAAATAATTATACATCAACCGACCAGCATCTTTTGGGATTATTACATATTTCTGCGGGCATAGAAAAACCAATCGGGAAAAACATTACAAGTATTATTGAGCCATATGCAAAAATCCCTTTATCAGGCGTAGGTTTTGGTAGTATTCAACTGAGTAGTTTTGGTTTAAACTTTTCTGTACAGTACAAGCAACCCAAAAAGTAAATATCTCGTTTTCATCATAAACCATAATTAAATCGATGAAAACAAAACAGCTAAAACTATTTATCAATACAGCAGCAGTATTGATTTCCTTTTTTATATTATTAATCGCTTGTAGCAAAGGTGGTAGCTCCCCCACAACGCCTACCACCCCACCTACGCCCACACCAACAGATCCATGTGCAGGCAAAACAATTACTGTAACTGGGGCAGTAACAGTAGTTGATGCATGCAGTGGTGCAAAGGTTTCAGTATCTGCATCCGGAAGTACCGGTTTCACATATAGTATTGATGGCGGAAGTTTTGGTGCATCGAGCGACTTCAGTAATGTAACTGTGGGAGATCATACCATCTCAGTAAAGGATGGTGCGGGTTGCACACAATCAGGGAAAGTAACTGTTACACAAGTTGCTGCTGGACCATTTTTCGCAGCTGTTAAAACACTCATTCAAGCCCAATGTGTAAGTTGTCATTCAGGAGCTGGTGCAAGTGCTGGAAAAGACTGGAGCAACGATTGTTTGGTAATAGCAAACAAAGC
>Ga0194037_1002509_pt1 | contig 12084 bp, 12 predicted proteins | sample JunL306m_MetaG_FD_148653 | JGI IMG/M metagenome (GOLD analysis project Ga0194037, IMG submission 148653) | Anoxic zone freshwater microbial communities from boreal shield lake in IISD Experimental Lakes Area, Ontario, Canada - Jun2016-L304-6m | ecosystem: Environmental > Aquatic > Freshwater >...
GTCGTATTTCCAGTCGCCCACGGCGCCAAACAGCACGGCGTCGGAGTCCATGGCCAGCTTGAGGGTGGACTCGGGCAGCGGGTGGCCGTGGGCCTCAAATGCTGCACCGCCGACGAGCGCGGTTTCCAGCGTCATGTCCAGGTCCAAGACCTTGAGAACCTTGATGGCCTCGGCCACGATTTCGGTACCGATGCCGTCACCCGGCAAAACTGCAATTTTCATGGTGTCCTTGGGAAACTAAAACGTAAAAAAATGATCAGCCCACCATGGAGCGGGCCAGCCAGGGTTTTTGCGCCAGGCGCTCGGCCTCAAAAGCGCGGATTTTGTCGGCCTGGCGTAACGTGAGTCCTATATCGTCAAAGCCGTTTTGCAGGCAAAACTTGCGAAACGCCTGCACTTCGAACGGAATTTCTTCGCCTTGGGGCCGCACGACGACCTGGCGTTCCAGGTCCACCGTCAGCGTAAAGCCCGGAAAAGCCAGCGCTTCGTTGAACAGTTGGTCCACCGTCGCCTCGGGCAACACAATGGGCAGCAGACCATTTTTGAAGCTGTTGTTGAAAAAGATGTCGGCAAAGCTGGGCGCGATGATGGCGCGAAAGCCATATTGGTCCAAGGCCCAAGGCGCGTGCTCGCGCGATGAGCCGCAGCCAAAATTTTTGCGCGCCAGCAGAATGCTCGCGCCCGCGTAGCGCGGCTGGTTGAGCACAAAGTCGGGGTTGGGGCGGCGGGTGGCGGGGTCCTGGCCGGGTTCGCCGTGGTCCAGGTAGCGCCATTCGTCAAACAGGTTGGGGCCAAAGCCAGTCTTGCGGATGGATTTGAGGAATTGCTTGGGGATGATGGCGTCGGTGTCGACGTTTTCCCGGTCCATGGGCGCAACCAGCCCTTTGTGCAGATTGAATTTTTGCATTTACTTTTTTACCGCGTTTTCGATGGCCGATCCGGCTTTTTGAATGTCCTGGCCCAGTCCTTTGACCGTGTTGCAGGCGCTCAGGCCAGCGCAGGCGGCCAGCGTTAGCGCGATCCAAACGAGCGTGCGACGTGTGTTCATGGTGTTTGCTGCCGGGTCAGACGAACTTGCGCACGTCAACAAAGTGGCCGTGGATGGCGGCTGCAGCGGCCATAGCGGGGCTTACCAAATGGGTGCGGCCACCGGCGCCTTGGCGGCCTTCGAAGTTGCGGTTGCTGGTGGATGCGCAGCGCTCGCCGGGCTCCAGGCGGTCGGCGTTCATGGCCAAGCACATGGAGCAGCCCGGCTCACGCCACTCAAAACCAGCGGCGACAAAAATCTTGTCCAGACCTTCGCGTTCGGCCTGTTCCTTGACCAGTCCAGAACCGGGCACCACCAGTGCCAGGCGCACGTTTTTCGCCACTTTTTGCCCCAGCTTTTGCACCAAAGCGGCGGCTTCGCGCATGTCTTCGATGCGGCTGTTGGTGCAGGAGCCGATAAACACCTTGTCCACAAAAATGTCGTTCAGCGGCTTGCCGGGCGCCAAGCCCATATAGGTCAGAGCGCGCTCGATGGCGCTGCGCTTGTTGTTGTCTTTTTCTTTGTCGGGGTCGGGCACGCGGTCTTCGATAGACAAGACCATCTCGGGCGAGGTGCCCCAGGTCACATGCGGCGCGATCTGGCTGGCGTCGAGGTCGATGACGGCGTCAAAGTGCGCGTCGGCGTCGGAATGCAGGGTCTGCCAGTAGGCTGCCGCCTGGTCCCATTCCACGCCGGTAGGCGAGAGCGGGCGGCCTTGGACGTAGGCGATGGTTTTCTCGTCCACCGCCACCAGGCCGGCGCGGGCGCCGCCTTCAATGGCCATATTGCAGACCGTCATGCGGCCTTCCATGCTCAGGGCGCGGATGGCGGTGCCGGCAAATTCGATGGTGTAGCCCGTGCCGCCGGCCGTGCCAATCTTGCCGATGATGGCCAGTACCAGGTCTTTGGCCGTGCAGCCTTTGGACAAGACGCCATTGGCGCGGATCAGCATGTTCTTGGCTTTTTTGGCCAGCAGGGTTTGCGTGGCCATCACGTGCTCGACCTCGCTGGTGCCAATGCCGTGCGCCAGTGCGCCAAACGCGCCATGGGTGGAGGTGTGGCTGTCGCCGCAGACCACGGTCATGCCGGGCAGGGTGGCGCCGTTTTCCGGGCCAATGACGTGCACGATGCCCTGGCGTTTGGACATGAAGGGGAAAAACGCCGCCGAGCCAAACTCGGCAATATTGGTGTTGAGGGTGGTGATTTGCTCTTTGCTCACCGGGTCGGTAATGCCGTCGTAGCCGAGTTCCCAGCCGGTGGTGGGCGTGTTGTGGTCGGCGGTGGCCACGATGGAGCTCACGCGCCAGACTTTGCGCCCGGCCTCACGCAGGCCTTCAAAGGCCTGGGGGCTGGTGACTTCATGCACCAGATGGCGGTCGATGTAGAGGATGGCGGTGCCGTCTTCTTCGGTGTGGACGACGTGTTCGTCCCAGATCTTGTCGTACAGGGTGCGGCCCATGGAACTTCCTTGTGTGCGGGAGCGCATTTTATGCTGACGGCCCACCATAAAAAATGCCCCGCAGCGCGGGGCATCAGAGTGACAACGCGGCGGGTTAACGCTTGGCGATTTCCACCACGTCGCGGCGCTCGGCGCCGGTGAACAACTGGCGTGGGCGGCCGATTTTGTACTCGGGGTCGCCAATCATTTCGTTGAGCTGGGCGATCCAGCCCACGGTGCGTGCCAGGGCAAAAATACCGGTGAACAGTTTCACTGGAATGCCGATGGCGCGCTGCACGATGCCCGAGTAGAAGTCCACGTTGGGGTAGAGCTTGCGCGAGACAAAGTAGTCGTCTTCCAGGGCGATTTTCTCTAGCGCCTTGGCCAGCTTGAACAGCGGGTCGTTTTCCAGGCCCAGGGCGGCCAGCACTTCGTTGCAGGTTTCCTGCATCAATTTGGCGCGCGGGTCGTAGTTTTTGTACACGCGGTGCCCAAAGCCCATGAGCTTGACGCCAGAGTTCTTGTCCTTGACCTGGTTCATGAATTCACCGACCTTGGACACGCCGCCCATGGCCTGGATTTCTTCGAGCATGTTCAGGCAGGCTTCGTTGGCGCCGCCGTGTGCGGGGCCCCACAGGCAGGCCACGCCCGCTGCAATGGCGGCAAACGGGTTGGTGCCCGACGAGCCGCACAGGCGCACCGTGGATGTGGACGCGTTTTGTTCGTGGTCAGCGTGGAGCACAAAGATGCGGTCCAGCGCGCGCTCGATCACGGGGTTCACCACATAGGGCTCGCACGGTGTGGCAAACATCATGTGCAAGAAGTTGCCCGCGTAGCTGAGCTCGTTCTTGGGGTACATGAAGGGCTGGCCAATGCTGTACTTGTAGGCCATGGCCACCAGCGTGGGCATCTTGGCGATCAGGCGGATGGCCGAGATTTCGCGGTGCTCGGGGTTGTTGATGTCGGTGCTGTCGTGGTAGAAGGCCGACAGGGCGCCCACCAAGCCGGTCATGATGGCCATGGGATGCGCATCACGGCGAAAACCCCGCAAGAAGAACTGCATCTGCTCGTTGACCATCGTGTGCTGGGTCACGCGCTTGGTGAAAGCGGTCTTGCCAGCGGCGTCGGGCAGGTTGCCGTACAGCAGCAAATGGCAGGTTTCCATAAAGTCGCAGTTGGTGGCTAGCTGCTCGATGGGGTAGCCGCGGTATAGCAACTCGCCCTTGTCGCCGTCGATATAAGTGATGGCCGACTGGCAGGCTGCTGTGGACAAAAAGCCCGGGTCATAGGTGAACATGCCGGTTTGGGCATAGAGCTTGCGGATGTCGATTACATCGGGGCCGATGCTGCCGCTGTAGACCGGCAGATCCACACTGGCGCTGCCGTTGCTAAAGGACATCGTGGCTTTGTTGTCAGCTAATTTCATCTCGGAACCTTTCAACGAGTTTCTCTAACCATTTTCAAAATTTCATGGAAGTCCGCGCCATCCAGCTTGGCCTCCACCTGAGCAAGCGATTTACGTGCCAAAAACAGGTCTAGCAAATCGTTGTCGCTCAAATCCATCAACACCCCCAGCGCGTCCGCCTGGCGGACATTCAGGGCTTTGTCAAAGCGATCAAAAAAGCGCGCAATGAACAAGTCGTTTTCCAGCAAACCGCGGCGGCAGCGCCAGCGCAATTTGCTTAAGGCGCGCTCGTCCAGCAGTTCGCTGCCGGGATTAACGCCTTGATTCACCACTTAGACCGCACGCAAAACCATCATTTCCTTGATCTTGCCAATCGCCTTGGTCGGGTTCAGCCCTTTGGGGCAAACATCGACGCAGTTCATGATGGTGTGGCAGCGGAACAGGCGGTAGGGGTCTTCCAGGTTATCCAAGCGCTCGGCGGTGGCTTCGTCGCGGCTGTCGGCGATAAAGCGGTAGGCCTGCAGCAAACCGGCGGGGCCGACAAACTTGTCCGGGTTCCACCAGAAGCTCGGGCAGCTGGTGGAGCAGCTGGCGCACAAGATGCACTCGTACAAGCCATTGAGCTCTTCGCGCTCTTCGGGGCTTTGCAGGCGCTCTTTCTCAGGCGGCACGTTGTCGTTGATCAAGTAGGGCTTGATCGAGTTGTACTGCTTGAAGAACTGCGTCATGTCCACGATCATGTCGCGGATCACCGGCAGGCCCGGCAGGGGCTTGAGCACGATGGTACCGGTCAGGGTGCGCATATTGGTCAAACAGGCCAGGCCGTTTTTGCCATTGATGTTCATCGCGTCTGAGCCGCACACGCCTTCGCGGCAGGAGCGGCGAAACGAAATGGTCGGGTCAACGGCCTTGAGTTTCATCAGGGCGTCAAGCAGCATGCGCTCGGAGCCGTCAAGCTCGACCTCAATGGTCTGCATATAGGGCTTGGCGTCCTTATCGGGGTCGTACCGGTAAATGGAGAAAGTGCGTTTGGACATGGAATGTGCTCGCTGGTTTCGATTTAGAAGGTACGGGTTTTGAGCTCAACGCTCTCAACCGTCAGGGGCTTCATTTGCACTGGCTTGTAGCTCAGGCTGTTGGTCGCGCTGTGCCATAGAGTGTGCTTGTGCCACTCGGTGTCGTTGCGGCCGTTGGGATGCTCAGGCGTGTCGCCGTAGTCGTTGACCGTGTGGGCGCCGCGGCTCTCATGGCGCGCGGCGGCTGAGACGATGGTGGCTTGTGCGGCCTCGATCAGGTTTTCCACCTCAAGCGCTTCAATGCGTGCGGTGTTGAAGACCTTGGACTTGTCTTTGAGCCCGATCTTGTTGACGCGTTCGCGCAATTCGGCAATTTTTGCGACGCCTTCGTCCATCGTGGCCTGGGTGCGGAACACGCCGGCGTGTTGTTGCATGGCCGCGCGGATGTCGTTGGCCACGTCCTGGGCGTATTCGCCGTCCGTGGCGTTGTCCAAGCGCGCCAGGCGGGCGATGGTGGCGTCAGCGGCGGTGGCGGGCAGGGGCTTGTGCTCTTTGCTGGTCTTGGCAAATTCGACAATGTGGTTGCCGGCAGCGCGGCCAAACACCAAGAGGTCGAGCAGGGAGTTGGTGCCCAGGCGGTTGGCGCCGTGCACGCTGACGCAAGAGCATTCGCCCACTGCGTACAGGCCGTTGACGACCTGACTCTTGTTGTTGGCGTCTTGCACCACGACCTGGCCGTTGATGTTGGTAGGAATACCGCCCATTTGGTAATGGATGGTGGGCACCACGGGAATGGGCTCTTTGGTGATGTCTACGTTGGCAAAGTTGTGGCCAATCTCCAACACCGAAGGCAGGCGCTTCATGATGGTCTCGGCGCCCAGGTGGGTCATGTCGAGGTTGATGTAGTCCTTGTTCGGACCGCAGCCACGGCCTTCCTTGATTTCCTGGTCCATGCATCGCGACACGTAGTCACGCGGCGCCAAGTCTTTGTAGGCAGGGGCGTAACGCTCCATAAACCGCTCGCCATTGGCGTTGCGCAAAATCGCGCCTTCGCCACGGCAGCCTTCGGTGAGCAACACGCCCGCACCGTGCACGCCGGTGGGGTGGAACTGCCAGAACTCCATGTCTTCTAGCGGAATGCCCGCGCGTGCGGCCATGCCCAAGCCGTCGCCGGTGTTGATGAAGGCGTTGGTCGATGCGGCAAAAATGCGTCCCGCGCCGCCAGTGGCCAACAGCGTGGTCTTGGCTTCCAGAATGTGGACGTCGCCGGTTTCCATCTCGATGGCGGTCACGCCCAGCACGTCGCCGTCGGCGTCACGGATCAGGTCCATGGCCAGCCACTCGACAAAGAAGCTGGTTTTGGCTGCTACGTTTTGCTGGTACAGCGTGTGCAACATGGCGTGGCCGGTGCGGTCGGCGGCGGCGCAGGCGCGCTCTACGGCTTTTTCGCCGTAGTTGGCGGTGTGGCCGCCAAAGGGACGCTGGTAAATCGTGCCATCGGGGTTGCGGTCAAAAGGCATGCCCATGTGCTCGAGGTCATAGACGACCTTGGGCGCTTCGCGGCACATGAACTCAATGGCGTCCTGGTCGCCCAACCAATCCGAGCCCTTGACGGTGTCGTAGAAGTGGTAGTGCCAGTTGTCTTCGTTCATATTGCCCAAAGAGGCGCCAATGCCGCCTTGGGCCGCCACAGTGTGCGAACGGGTGGGAAACACCTTGGACAGCACGGCCACATTCAGGCCGGCGCGTGCGAGTTGCAGGGAGGCGCGCATGCCGGAGCCGCCGGCTCCCACGATGACGACGTCGAATTTACGTTTGGATACTGGATAGGACATGGGGTAATTATTCTGAGTAGGAGGCGCTTAGACGCGCCACAAGACCTGAATGGCCCAACCGGCACAAGCGACCAGCCAGACGATGGAAAAAACCTGGAGCGACAGGCGAATGCCCACGGGCTTGATGTAGTCCATCCAGATGTCGCGCATGCCAATCCAGACGTGGTAAAGCAGCGCCACGATGATGGCGAAGGTCAACGCCTTCATCCACTGGGCGGAAAAAATGCCAGCCCATTTGTCGTAGCCCACGGGGCCTTTGGAGAAGATGAGCTGGGCCAAAACGACCAGCGTGAAGAGGGCCATCAACGCGGCGGTGACGCGCTGGGCCAGCCAGTCGCGCAGGCCATAGTGGGCGCCCACGACGATGCGTTTGGAGCCGTAATTTACTGCCATGGTGTGTGTCTTTCGGTGTGTTGGGGGCTAAATAAGGAAGCAGGTGGCGCGCAGCAAGGGCTCAGTACAGACCAAACAGCTTGGCGCCCAGCACCACGGTCAGGCCGATGCTCAGCACCAGGGTGAAAACGGCGGACGATTTGCCAAATTCCTTGCTCACCGCGTGGCGCATGTCCATCCACAGATGGCGCAGACCGGCAATCAGGTGGTGCAAAAAGGCCCACATGATGGCCAGCGCCACCAGCTTGAAGAACCAGCCAGGCACAAAGCCTGCGCCGATGTTGAACACGCTGGTAAAGCGGGCAAAAGACAACTCCGAAGAGATGGAGGAGTCAAACATCCAGATGATGAAAGGCATCAGCACGAACATCAGGGCGCCGCTGACGCGGTGCAGGATGGACACGATGCCGGCTACCGGCAGCCGGTAGGTCGGCAAATCGGTAAATGCGTTGATATTGCGAAATTCAGGCCGCTTGGGGCGAGTGCTGGAGGAGGGCGCAGTCATGGGCGGGTGCTTTCTAAGGGGTAACCGTTGTGTAACTCAGGCTTGATGCAACGCAAATTCTATTGCACTGCACCAATCTGACAGGCGCCTTGCAGGGCGTTTGGACGAAATAGTCAAATTCAGTGCAACTCATTGCGGTAGTAGTGCGTGTTTGTGAGGTACAGGCACTGGCGCATCTCTATGGGCGCGTCGTTGTAGGTGTAGGCGATGCGCTCCACGCTGAGCAGGGGTGTGCTGGAGGTGACAGCCAGCAGCTCCGCTTGCGTCGCATCGGGCAGTACCGCGCGGATTTTTTCTTCGGCACGCACCATGCGCACGCCAAATTCGCGCTCAAACAGGGCGTACATCGGGCCGTTGTCATTGCGCAGGCGCTCGGCGGTCAGGCCCTTGAAGGGCGTGCCTGGCAACCAGATGTCTTCCAAAATAGTAGGCGTGGTACCAAAAGACAGCACCCGGCGAACCTGCAGCACCGCGTCGCCCGGGCGCAGGCCCAGGTCGCGGGCCACGTCGGCCGAGGCGCGGGCGCGCTTGCAGTCAATGATCTGGCGCTGCGCCGGGCCTTTGCTGCTGGCGTCGCCGTCATCGGGCACGAGTTTCAGAAACCGGTACTGCACCTGGCGCTCGGCGTGGGTGGCGACAAAAGTGCCCTTGCCTTGGCGGCGCACCAGCAGGTTGTCAAAAGAGAGTTCGTCAATCGCTTTGCGCACCGTGCCCTGGCTCACCTTGAAGCGTGCGGCCAGCTCTTGCTCGCTGGGAATGGCGGCGCCCGACTTCCACTCGCCCGCTTCCAAGCTTTGCAGCAGCAATGCCTTGATTTGCTGGTACAGCGGGCTAAAGGCCGGCGTTGCCGCTGGTGCTTGCGCTTGCAGGCTGGAACTCGCTGGCTGGCTGGCACCCTCCGGTGCCACGGACGTGGCGCCAGAGTCGCTTGCAGGAGGGTAAGGAGCAGCCATAAACGTAGGTATTTTGTCAGCGCGAAGTCAGTATCGAATCTCGGGTAATCATATCTTATATAAGACATAAGACAAGTTGACCTTGTCCTTCAAACAAGGGTAAACTCTTAGCCATTCTGCGCAGCCATCGGCCTTGCGGCCGGCTCGGGCAGTCCACGCTTTCACAACACTTCCTGGAGTTTTTCTATGAGCAAGAAGCCCGTCCGCGTTGCCGTTACCGGCGCAGCAGGTCAAATCGGTTACGCCATTCTGTTCCGCATCGCCTCGGGCGAAATGCTGGGCAAAGACCAGCCCGTCATCCTGAGCTTGCTCGAAGTTCCTTTCGAGAAGCCCCAGCAAGCCCTACAAGGCGTGATGATGGAGTTGCAAGACTGCGCATTCCCCTTGCTGGTGGGCATGGAAGCCCATAGCGACCCCATGACTGCGTTCAAGGACGTGGACTACGCGCTGTTGATCGGTTCGCGCCCCCGTGGCCCTGGCATGGAGCGTGCCGAGCTGCTCGCCGTCAACGCCGAAATCTTTACCGCCCAGGGCAAGGCCCTGAACGCCGTGGCCAGCCGCGACGTGCGCGTGCTCGTGGTGGGCAACCCCGCCAACACCAACGCCTACATCGCCATGAAGAGTGCGCCCGATCTGCCGCGCAAGAACTTCACCGCCATGCTGCGCCTGGACCACAACCGCGCCTTGAGCCAACTCGCCGCCAAAACCGGCAAGGCCGTGGCCGACATCGAAAAATTGGCCGTGTGGGGCAACCATTCGCCCACCATGTACGCTGACTACCGCTTTGCGACCGTCGGCGGCCAAAGCGTCAAAGACATGATCAACGACCACGACTGGAACGCCAACACCTTCTTGCCCACCGTGGGCAAGCGTGGCGCGGCCATCATTGCCGCACGCGGCGTGTCGTCGGCTGCCTCGGCTGCCAACGCCGCCATTGACCACATGCGCGACTGGGCCCTGGGCACCAACGGCAAGTGGGTCACCATGGGAATTCCTTCGGACGGCCAATATGGCATCCCCAAAGACACCATGTTTGGCTTTGCCGTGACCTGCGAAGGCGGCGAATACAAGCTGGTTGAAGGCTTGGCCATTGACGCATTCAGCCAGGAATGCATCAACAAGACGCTCAAAGAGCTGCAAGACGAGCAAGCCGGCGTCGCCCACCTGCTCTGATCTTGTTTCCGCCCGCGCACCGCTTGGGTGCATGGGCGGACGCCACCGATCCATGCAACACCCCCGCGACATTCTTTTAGGTGCCCAGGCGCGCACCGGGGTGTTGCCGGTGTGTGACCACTACAGCGGCGCGCCCGCGCGCATGCAAAAGAGCCTGGTCTTGCAGGCTGAGTTGCTGCAAGAGTTTGGCGTCTGTGTGATGGACGTCACCCTGGACTGCGAAGACGGCGCCCCGGCCGGCGGCGAGGTCGAGCAGGCGCACACCGTGTGCGAGCTGCTGACCCGCTTTAACGCCCTGGCAGATGCCCAAACTGCATTGGCCCGCCCCCGCATCGGTGCGCGGGTGCATGCGGTAGACCACGCGTATTTCGAATCCGATGTGGCCATTATTGTGGGTGGCGCAGCGGCTGGTTTGAGTTACCTCATGGTGCCCAAGGTCGAGTCGGTGGACGATGTGAACCAGGCTGTGGAGGCGATGGACGCCGCAGCCGGTGGCGTGATGGTTCCCTTGCACGTGCTGATTGAGTCCCCGGCAGCGGTGCAACAGGCTTTTGCCATTGCGGCCCATCCCCGGGTGCAGTCTTTGAGTTTTGGGTTGATGGATTTTGTCTCAGCCCACGGTGGCGCCATTCCCGCCTCCGCCATGGGCTTGCGTGCGCATGAAGACGCCGACGCGCTAGACCAGTTTCACCACCCGCTGGTGCTGCGGGCCAAGCTGGAAATTGCCAGCGCCTGCCACGCTTACGGCAAAGTGCCTTCGCATTGCGTGGTTACCGAGCTGCGGGATGCGCAGGCCTTGGAGCGCGCAGCCCGCTACGCCGCCACCGCGCTGGGATACACCCGCATGTGGAGCATCCACCCGGACCAGATTCGTCCGATTCTGCGGGGCTTTGCGCCAATGGCCGATGAGGTGGATTTGGCGGCACGCATCGTGCATGCGGCGTCTCAGGCCGAATGGGCGCCGATTGCGGTCGATGGCAAATTGCACGACCGCGCGAGTTACCGTTATTTTTGGCAGGTTTTGGAGCGTGCGCACCAGACCGGCCAAGCGATTCCTGCAGAGTTGCAGCACTATTTTGTTTGATTGAATAAGGAGAAAAAACCATGTTGAACGCTTACCGATCCCACGTTGCCGAGCGCGCCGCGCTGGGAATCCCCCCGCTGCCCTTGGACGCCAAACAAACGGCCGAACTGATCGAGCTGATCAAAGCCCCCACTGCGGGCGACGAAGCCTTTTTGCTCGACATGCTGACCCACCGCGTGCCACCGGGCGTGGACGACGCGGCCAAGGTCAAGGCCTCGTTTCTGGCTGCCGTGGCCCATGGCGACCTGGCCGTGGCGCTGATCTCCAAGGCCAAAGCCACCGAGCTGCTGGGCACCATGGTGGGTGGCTACAACGTCAAGCCACTCATTGATTTGCTCGACCAAGCTGATGTGGTCGCCGTGGCCGCTGCCGCGCTGAAAAAGACGCTGCTGATGTTTGACTTCTTCCATGACGTCGAAGTCAAGGCCAAGGCGGGCAACGCCCACGCCAAAGAAGTGATCCAGAGCTGGGCCGACGCCGAGTGGTTCACCAGCCGCCCCGAAGTGCCCCACACCATCACCGTGACCGTGTTCAAGGTGCCCGGCGAGACCAATACCGACGACCTGTCGCCCGCGCCCGACGCCTGGAGCCGCCCCGACATTCCGCTGCACTACCTGGCCATGCTGAAAAACACGCGTGACGGCGCCGCCTTCAAGCCCGAAGACGACGGCAAGCGCGGCCCCATGCAGTTCATTGACGACCTGAAGAAAAAAGGCCATCTGGTGGCCTATGTGGGCGACGTGGTGGGCACCGGTTCGAGCCGCAAGTCCGCCACCAACAGCGTGATCTGGGCCACCGGCCAAGACATTCCCTTTGTGCCCAACAAGCGCTTTGGCGGCGTCACCCTGGGCGGCAAGATCGCCCCCATCTTCTTCAACACGCAAGAAGACTCTGGCGCCCTGCCGATTGAAGTGGACGTGACCAAGCTGGAAATGGGCGATGTCATTGACGTGCTGCCTTATGAAGGCAAGTTGCTGCGCAACGGCGAACTGGTCGAAAAATTTGCCCTGAAAAGCGATGTGCTGTTGGACGAAGTGCGCGCTGGCGGCCGTATCAACCTCATCATCGGCCGCTCGCTTACCGCCAAGGCGCGTGAGTCGTTGGGCTTGCCCGCGTCCACCACTTTCCGTTTGCCCACGGCGCCCATCAGCACCAAGGCCGGTTTCACGCTGGCGCAAAAAATGGTTGGCCGCGCGGTTGGTTTGCCCGAAGGACAGGGCGTGCGCCCTGGCACCTACTGCGAACCCAAAATGAC
>Ga0194037_1002510_pt1 | contig 12082 bp, 14 predicted proteins | sample JunL306m_MetaG_FD_148653 | JGI IMG/M metagenome (GOLD analysis project Ga0194037, IMG submission 148653) | Anoxic zone freshwater microbial communities from boreal shield lake in IISD Experimental Lakes Area, Ontario, Canada - Jun2016-L304-6m | ecosystem: Environmental > Aquatic > Freshwater >...
GTGTAGGAGGCGCTTCCTTCACTTCACAAGGATGGGCTAACTCGCTGCAATCTGCGCTGAAGAAGGCAGGTTTGTAGGCAAAGGTTCCTTTAAGTCCGGTTCAGGTGCAGATCGTTGTTGTAAACGGCAAGATCACAAATGCGATTGCGCTGACTTATCCAAACAATTCGTTCCGTGACAAGCAGATCAATTCACAGGCCATCCCATTCTTGGTGCAAGAGACTCTCGCCGCGCAATCTGCAAATATTCAAGGTGTAGGAGGCGCTTCCTTCACTTCACAAGGATGGGCTAACTCGCTGCAATCTGCGCTGAAGAAGGCAGGTTTGTAGGCAAAGGTTCCTTTAAGTTCCTTAAGGTTCCCTAAAGTTGCTTTTTGTGCTAAGTTAACGCACAAGAGAAATGAGGAGTTCATGGCAACGACCGTGAAGTTAGCTGACCACTTGGTGGAAGATGCAAAAAAAGTCGCAGCGCTGGAACACCGTTCCGTGCCAAAGCAAATTGAGTTTTATTATGCGATAGCTAGAGCTGCAGAGCAGAATCCCGATCTTTCGTTCCACTTGGTGCGAGAACTCCTCAAATCAAAAGCTGAAGAACCTAGCGATGAGTATCAATTTGGCAAATGAAAGTTCTGAGGAGAGAGGTAAGAAACTAATGGTAGACAGAGCACACACCACAGCCGAGATTGATGTTTGGGGCACGATCGTCTTCATTGAAGTTGCTTCAACCAAGGTTGGTATGGATGAGCTCAACGCCGGGTTGGCGGAAGTAATTGACTACGTAAGATTGATTGACGAAGAGTTTTCGACATATAAACCGACTTCACAGGTCTCGCAGATTCGACGCGGTGAATTGAAAATTGAAAATGCATCGGCGCAGATGCAAGAGGTCTGGCACCTCTGTGAAGTCGCACGTGACTTATCTGATGGTTCCTTTGACCCCTGGGTTGTTAAGGGCGGCTACGATCCTTCGGGATATGTAAAGGGTTGGGCGGCCGAAGGTTGCACGCGCATCTTGCAGCGCCATGGTGCAGAGAATATTCAGGTCAATTGCTCGGGGGATTTATATCTCGCCGGCGGATACGAAAACGGCAAGCCGTGGTCGATTGGGGTGCGTAGCCCAGAGAACAAGTTCGAAGTCCTCAAAATATTCGAGATCTACGAGGGTGCGATTGCAACATCTGGTACATACGAGATTGGTGCCCACATCAAGGACCCACATTCGGGACTAATTGCAATCGGGGCTCGGAGCGCTACGGTGCTCGGTCCAGATGGTGGGCTCTGTGACGCCCTCGCCACCGCGCTCATCGTCGCTGGCAAAGATGGAGCAACCTACTTTATGAAGCCCGAGCTATCGGAATACAAGGTCTGGGTGATCAACCGCAATGAAGATACCGCCTGGAGTATCGCGGAGCCGACCGCTTAACTCTGAACTATTTGGTCAGATCCGACAATTCTGCAATCTCTGCACTTGTTAAAGCGGTGAAATTCACGATCTCTTTCAACTGCTCTACTGTGCGCGCGCTCGCAATAGGAGTGGCAACTCCAGGTTGCGCTGCTAGCCATCCGAGTGCAACTGAGGAAATTGATGTGCCGTGGGCCTTGGAGATCTCTTCTAACTGTGCGACAACTTTAAACCCGCGCTCATTTTGGTAGTCGGCGACTCCACTGGCTCGGACTGATTCAACGGTTGCACCCGGGCGGTACTTACCAGATAAGAATCCGCGAGCCAGACCAAAGAATGGAATTCCAGAGATACCTGCTGCTTCTACAACTGGTGCGGCATCTTCTTCGTACTCATCACGATGTAGCAAGTTGTACCAATTTTGTAGGGCGATGTATTGGGCAAAACCTTCAGATTTAGAAATCTCTAGCGCCTCTTCCAACCGCTCACCGGTGTAATTGGATGCCGCGATGTAACGAACCTTGCCCGATTTAATCAAGGTATCAAGTGTTTCCAAGGTTTCACGTAGTGGAACTGTCTTGTCATCTTCGTGGGCATAATAAATATCGATGTAATCACTCTGTAGCGCACGGAGCGAATCTTCAACGGCTGCGGTGATATTGGCGGCAGAGAGTCCAGGGCGAGTTGAAAGTTTTGCTACTTTGGTTGCAATGACGATCTCAGAGCGATTGCCGCGCTGCTTCATCCATTTGCCGAGGATTCGCTCACTATCGTGGCCGGTATTGCCTTCTTTCCACTCGGAATAGACGTCGGCGGTATCGATGAAGTTACCGTCGTATTCGGTGTATGCGTTCAGCACCGTTATTGACTGCTCTTCATCGGCGCTCCAGCCAAATACATTTCCACCGAGGCAGAGCGGGTGGACTTTGAGGTCGGTCTTGGCAAGGGGGATATGGGTCATACCCAGAAGTTTATGGCTCTCTATTAGAGTGTGCACATGACAACTGGTGGCTTCACGAGTGAACAACTAGAACTCGAAGAGCAGGTACTGGTTCTGCCTCACTGCGATCTTAGAGATGCCGTGACAATTGGAGAGATCGCGGTTGATATAGCTAAACGCGAATCCCTTGCAATATCTATTGAGGTACGACTTGGCGAGTGGACGGTATTTCATACCGCACTGCCCGGTGCTAAGGCTGATCAACCATCGTGGATTGCTCGCAAAGCGCGCGTTGTTCTTGCGACGGGACATTCCACAATGTTAGAACGCGTCAAAGCCGAAGAAGCTGGATTCGATTGGTATGAGAAATACGGCCTACCGGAAGAGACGCATGCGATTCACGGTGGTGGATTGCCACTCAATGTCACGGGTCAAGGCTTACAAGGAATTTTGTTAATCAGCGGATTGCCTCAAGTAGAAGATCATCTCTTTGGTATCCGCGTGATAACCGAATTTTTGGCTCGCGCCGGGGAGAACGATTGAGTACGACAGTCTGGGTCGCAGGTGAAGTTCTAATTGATCTCATTCCTAAAGATGGTGGTCGTGTAGCAATCGTGGGCGGTGGGCCTGCAAATACCGCAAAGGCTTTAGCGCGGCTGGGTTTTGATGCTTACTTTATCGATGGAATTTCAACCGATGCCTATGGCGAACAAGCTCGCGCTGAATTGTTGGCCGATGGCGTCAAACTCGATTACACCTTGACTTCTAATAATCCAACGTGCGTTGCCACAGTCACTCTCGATAGAGATGGTGGCGCTACTTATGAATTTTTCATCGATGGGACTGCCACCTTTGAGTTCAATGAGTCCTGGTTACCTGACCCAGCGAGCCCACCGGCAGTTCTGCACGTTGGAACTCTGGCAACGATCGTTGAGCCAGGGGCCACCAACCTCTTCAATTGGGCCGAAAAAGTTAAGGCGCCGCTGGTCTTTGATCCTAATATCCGCACCTCGGTGGTCAACGATCGCGACCGCTACCTTGCGATCATGCAGAAATGGGCAGAGATCTCCTCTGTCATTAAGATGAGCGAAGATGACCTGGCTTGGCTCTATCCCGATATGGACTTTAGGGCAGCGGCAAAGAATTTTATTAATGAGAAGACTCAGCTCGTCGTACTTACCCGTGGAGCAAATGGAATTGATGGATATACCCAGGATGGCGAGGTCTCTGTTCCTGGGGTGAGCGTTGATGTGGTCGATACCGTGGGCGCTGGTGATACCGTCGGTGCCATATTGGTTGAAGCGATCGTGAAGTACGGCTTAGATAATCTTGTGGGAACCACCTTAGAAAATACGCTTCATCGCGCGGCACAAGCAGCAGCGATTACTTGTTCACGTGCAGGCGCAAATCCCCCCACCTTCCAAGAGTTAGAAGGCTTCTAATGCAACATATCGATGGCGCAGAGATATCAGTTTCGATTGATCTCGATCAAGGCGGTCGCATCGCTTCACTGCAATGGCGCGATCTGCAATTTGCGGTGCCATTTCGCGGCACTCCGTTGTCATGGGGTTGGTATGCGATGGCTCCCTGGGCGGGACGCATTGATGAAGGTCTAGTTACTAGCGAATCTGGCATCGTGCACACTTTGCCAACAAGTTGGGCGCCACCACATGCAATTCATGGATATGGTTTTACTAGTTCGTGGGAAGAGACCGGCACCGGGCGTGCGCGTTTAGAACTTCCAGCACCTTATAACGGCGCCGTCGTTGAACAGACCATTGAAATTCTCGATGACGCGGTTCGTTGGATTTTGGAGTACACACCGAATGGTTGTGACCTACCGGCCTGGCTGGGTTTTCATCCTTGGTTCCCTCGCGAACTCGAGCGGGGCGATGCTGCAGAAGTTGAGTTCACTGCGGGCCGGATGATGCTGCGCGATGAAGAGGGTCTGCCTACCAATGAATTCGTTGCGCAGCCCAAGGAGCCGTGGGATGACTGCTTCGTAGATATCAAGGGAGTTCCATCGGTGGTATGGCCAGGTGCGGCACGTGTGACGGTCGAATCCGATGCCCCATATTGGGTTGTCTATACAGAAGATAGCGATGGCGTCTGCTTAGAACCTATGACTGCCCCTCCTAACGCCCAAAATCTCGGTATCGCTGGGGAGCACTACCTAGAGGCTTTGTTCACCTTCTCGGAAGAGGTTTAGGCTAGGGGCATGGCTGAGCAGAATGAACTAAGGGAAAAGGGTCTGCGCTTAACTCCGCAGCGTGAATTGGTCTTACAGGCTGTGCGCGATCTGGGGCATGCAACTCCCGAAGAGGTAGCCAACAAGATTCATATCACCCACCCCGGCATCAACCTGTCGACGGTGTATCGCAACCTGGAAACTCTGGAGAATGTTGGTCTCGTTCAACACACTCATCTGGGCCATGGTGGAGCGACCTATCATGCAGCCGAAGAGCTAACCCATCTGCATCTCGTTTGCGGAATCTGTGGAGTTGTTGGCGATGCGCCAATTGAGACCGCGGCTAACTTTGTACAACAACTATCTGATGATTACGGCTTCAAAACTGATGTCACACACTTTGCAATTTATGGCACCTGCGCCGCTTGCGCCGCTCTAACAAATTAATCTATGAGCGCAGTTCTCGTTGAGTCAGGTTTAGATGAAGGCGCCATCTGGCATTTCGGCGAACCCAATCAAGAACAACGCGCGCTTGCTGTAGGAAATGCATGGGCCGACCTTTCGCATCGCGCCGTCATAAGTATCTCTGGCAAAGATCGCACAACGTGGATCAATGACATGATGACGCAAGAACTTCTCACCTTACCTACTGGCGAATGGACCGAGACACTTCTCTTGGATGCGCAAGGTCATATCGAACAACAGCTCTTTATGGTCGATGATGGTGAAACAATGTGGATGCATACTGAAGCGGCTAAGGCAGCAGAGTTAGTTACATATTTGAACAAGATGAAATTTATGCTCGATGTAGATGTGCAAGATCGCACTTCAGAATTTGCCGTACTGCGCGCACCGGGGGCGGCAGATAAGTTTGGCGGACCTTACGCGCTTGTCCCTCGCGCAGAATTGTCGGCACTCACTTCGGCGTACCAGAGTGCAGGACACATCCAAGTTGGCATGTGGGCGCTGGAAGCTGAACGAATCGCTGCGGGGCGGGCCCGCATCTTGCTGGAGAGCGATCACAAGTCGATACCCAATGAGTTAGGTTTCTTGCACACTGCTGTTCATATGAACAAGGGTTGCTACCGCGGGCAAGAGACGGTGGCCAAGGTCTTCAATTTGGGCCATCCGCCACGTCGGCTGGTCTTGCTTCACCTAGATGGCACCATGATCCATATGCCTGAACATGGCGCAAAGGTGACACTTGATGGCAAAGAGGTCGGTTTCATCGGCTCTATGGCGCGTCACTTTGAGTTGGGGCCCATTGCTCTTGCGGTTATCAAGCGCACCGTTCCCGTTGGTGCCACCCTTGATATCGCTGGGGTGGCCGCCACCCAGGAAGTACTTGTAGCAGCCGAATAGGATTGTGGCTATGAGCCTAGATCCAAAGAACCCCTTTGCCGCAGTCAGCACTCTCGAATACGAGATGCCCCCTTTCGCATTAATCAAAGATGAGCACTATCTACCGGCCTTTTATGGCGGCATGGAAGAGCAACTTGCAGAAGTCGATGCGATCATCGCGCAGCCTGATGTTACCTTTGAAAATACCATCGTCGCGCTCGAAAAGAGCGGGCGTACCCTCCTTCGCGTAGCGCTGGTCTTCTTCAATAAATCTTCGAGTGATACCTCAGATCTACTCGATTCTATCGAAGCCGAGATCGCCCCTAAGTTGGCAGCACATTCAGATGCAATTAAGTTAAATCCGCAACTCTGGTCGCGCATCGAGAAGATTTACAATGAACGAACAACCCTGAGTTTGGATTCAGAGGATTTAAGATTAGTTGAGTTGTACTACAAAGATTTTCACTTTGCTGGAGCACACTTAACCCCAGCACAGCGCGAAGAGCTGAAGACCCTCAACGAAGAACTTTCCAAATTGGAAGCAGAGTTTTCCCGCAAACTCTTGGCTGACACCAATGATTCCGCCATCATTGTAGATTCAGTGGAAGAGTTGGCAGGTCTAACCGATAACGAGATAACTGCTGCACAATTGGCCGCCCACGAACGCGGTCACGAAGGTAAATGGTTGATCAAAGCGGTTAACTTCAGTGGCAATCCCACATTAGCGACCCTCACCAACCGTGGACTGCGCGAACGGATCATGCAGGCCTCTTTGGCACGCGCCAATCGTGAGAATGAGAATGACACGAAATCCGTACTGGTTGCTATGACCAAGTTGCGGGCACGTCGTGCCACCCTCTTTGGAGTGAAGAGTCATGCCGAATACATCACCAGCGAAAACACCGCGAAATCTCCCGAGAACATTCACACCATGCTCCGCAAGATCGCTAAATCTGCAGTGACCAACGCCAAGGCCGAGGGAGTGGTCCTCCAAGAGGCAATAAACGCGGCGGGCGAGGCTTTCAGCCTGGAAAGCTGGGATTGGGATTTGTACTCCGAGTTAGTGCGTGCCGAGAAGTATCAAGTAGATACCGCAGCGCTGAAGCCTTACTTCGAATTGGAAAAGACCTTGTGGGATGGCGTTTTCTTTGCCGCGACCAAACTCTTTGGGATTACCTTTAAAGAACGCCCCGATATTGTCACGTATCACCCAGAGGCCCGGGCCTTTGAGGTTAATAATGAGGATGGAACCAAACTCGGCCTCTTTATCGGCGACTTCTACACCCGTGACTCTAAGCGCGGCGGCGCGTGGATGAACAACTTGGTTGATCAAAATTTTCTCTTTGGACAACTCCCGGTAGTAGTCAACAATCTCAACATAGTTAAGTCACCAGCGGGAGAGCCGACGCTTTTAACATTTGATCACCTCACCACCTTGTTCCACGAATTTGGTCACGCGCTACACGGTCTCTTTTCGCAAGTTAAATATCCGCGCGTTTCGGGGACCAATGTGGAGCGCGACTTCGTCGAATTTCCCTCTCAGGTAAATGAGATGTGGATCTTCTGGCCCGAGGTTGTCAATAACTTTGCAGTGCATTATCAAACCGGAGAGAAGTTGTCGCAAACCACCATCGACAATATTGAAAATTCGTCTACCTTTAACCAAGGGTATGAAACCGCGTCATATCTGCAGGCCGCCATCCTGGATTTGGCGCTCCATCAGATTCCAGATGGATACGAGATCGATGATGTGGTTGCCTTTGAAGCGAAAGCGATTGCGGATTACGGCCTGGACTATGCACCCGTACCTACGCGTTATCGCTCCACCTACTTCTCGCATATCTTTGCCGGTGGCTATTCCTCAGGTTACTACGGTTACATCTGGTCGGAAATTTTGGATGCGGATACCGTGGATTGGTTTAAAGAGAATGGCGGCTTGACCCGTGCCAATGGCGATCACTTTAGGCGTGAATTGTTGGGTCGCGGTGGTTCAGTAGATTCGATGCAGATGTATCGCAATTTCCGCGGCCGCGATGCCGAAATCGATCCGCTGCTTAAGCGCCGAGGATTGAACTGAATATATCTATCCCTATAAGCCCGCTCTTTATTGCTCTCCTGGCGGGCTTACTTTTCGCTAACTTTCCCCGCTTTACCCTCTGGGCGAAGCCAGTATTGGATTTTGCTGCAAAGCGCTTGCTGCGCATTGGGGTAGCGCTGCTGGGTTTCCAAATTACCTTCCACAAGTATGCCGATATTGGCCTTAAGGGCTTCGTAGCGATCTTGGCCGTTGTTATTCTCACTTTCTATACCGTTCGAAAGTCTGCTCGATACTTTGGATTGTCTCCCGATCTAGCCCTGTTGATAGCTGGAGGATTTTCAATTTGTGGAGCATCCGCGGTAACAGCTATCGGTGCTTCCAAGAAGAGTCGTAGCGAAGATATTTCCTACGCCGTTGGAATAGTCACTTTATGCGGAACGTTGTCGATATTCGCCATTCCACCAGTTGCAAAGGCTTTACATCTCACTCATCGCATTACCGGCGCCTGGATCGGCGCTGCCGTGCATGACATCGGTCAGGTGGTCGCCACCGCTTCAGTTGTGGGAGGCACGACGCTTTCTTACGCAGTCATCTCCAAAATCGCCCGCGTGGTTCTGCTCGCCCCTCTCTTGGTTTTAATAAATTTAAAGCAGGGTGATGATTCGACACCACGCTTAAAGTTTTCGATCACCACCTGGTTGCCGCCATTTATTCTGGCCTTCATCGCTATCGCAATCTTCAATAATCAAGCGCATCTATCAGCCGGAACGACAAATCTCTTGATCAATATTTCTAAGGCGCTCTTATCTGCGGGTCTCTTTGCGATGGCCACAAATGTGAAGTGGCGACAGATTCGCGCGATTGGTTCTAAGCCACTCCTCTTTGGTTTATCGGCCTGGCTGATCTGTGGCGCATTTTCGCTCCTGATAATTCGAGTGATTTAATAAACTAGCGCCTGCACACCTTCAGCCATGATCTCTTCTACAAATGATGTCGAACCTTTGATTGATATTCCTGGCAGCAGGTCATTTTCGGTAATGCCGCGCCGCACTGCACACTGGGTGCATAGGGTGATCTTTCCGCCAGCAAGAATTGCATCGCGCAGTTGATCGAGTGCGGCAGAATGCGGAAGAGTGAAATCTTCGCAGCGTCCGGGAAGTGCAAAATATGATGCTTCGCTGGTAAGCCAGAGGGAAACTTCAAAACCGCTCGCCAAAGCGGTTGCGGCTACCGTAAATGCTTGGGCGGCGCGCTCTGGATCATTCGTGCCACTCATAGCTTTAACGACCAACTTCTTCATAATTCAATCGTAACGGTTACGATTATCGCGTGGTGACTGTCAGCTCTGTAGCGTTAATTGCCGGCTCAGTCGCCTTTGGAGTATTCCTTATTATCTTTGGAGTTCGCGGCGCAATACGGCTTTGGCGCCAGGAAAGGGCAGAGTAAATGGTTTTCACAATCCCCGAAGGGCTACACGAGGATCTATATCCTCTGGCTTGGATGATTGGCACCTGGCGCGGAAAAGGCCATGGTGAATACCCTGGCATTCCATCTTTTCAATACGCGCAAGAGGTGACCTTCAATCACGACGGTCGCGACTTTCTTAATTACTACTCGCGCACCTGGTTGATCGATGATGATGCAAATATCATTGAGCCCTTTGAAAACGAAGTGGGATTTTGGCATCCCAAGCCAAAGAAAGTTTTAGAAGTTGTCCTTTCATACAACACTGGACGGGGCGAGGGCTGGGTCGGACTTTATGATGGTCCGAAGATTCAGTTAGCGCTAGACCGCGGTTACGTTTCACCTTCTGGAAAATCCGTTGAATCTGCCTCGCGCCTATATGGATTGGTTGACGGACAGCTCTTCTTCGCCCACGATGTCGAAATGAATGGCCATGAACTGCAGTCCTATATGTGGTCAACACTCGAACGACAAGCGGAATAGCCGGTGAGTAATTTCACCGGTGCACTACTAGCGGAGTTGGTTCGAGCAGGCATTGTTGAATCAGTTCACAACGGGCACCTGGCGCTTATAAATAGCGATGGATCTGTACGCGCTGCTATCGGAGATATTGATGCGACGATGTATCCGCGTTCCTCGATCAAATCTTTTCAAGCCGCCGCCATGGTTCGCCACGGCTTAAAGTTAAATCCCCAGCAGTTGGCAATTGTCTGTGCCAGCCATTCTGGTGCACCAGAGCACTTTGCAGTTGTCGAATCAATTTTGCAGAGCGCCGGACTTTCCGTGATGGATCTTCGCAATACTCCAGATGTTCCACTTGGTCGCGTAGAGCGCCAAATTTGGGGATCCAATCCACCATCGCAAATTGCTCAGGGCTGCAGCGGAAAACACGCTGGGATGCTGGCCACCTGTGTAATTAACGGTTGGGAGACCGATAGTTATTTAGACCCCCAACATCCATTACAGATTGCGATACGACAAGAGATTCAATCTCTCATCGGTGCCTCAGTTATATCAACGACGATCGATGGTTGCGGCGCTCCGCTCTTTGCAATCACGACAAAGAATTTTGCCCAGGGCGCACAGAAGATGCGCATTAGTAGCGATCCGGTCTATCAAGAGGTAATTGCTGCTTGCCTCGCACATCCAGAGATGGTTGCTGGAATCGGTCGCCTAACTACGACCTTGATGAAGAGCGTTCCCGGTTTGTTTATCAAGGATGGAGCAGAGGCGGTAGAACTCCTCTCGCTCCCCGATGGTCGCGCCTGCGTCTTTAAAGTCAGCGATGGATCGGATCGAGCCTTCCCTACGATTCTCAAAGCAGTGCTCACCGCGTGGGATATCGATGTCACGGTAGATCCAGTGCTAGTCCGAGGGGGATCCCAAATCACGGGAGAAATTCGAGTATCGCACTCTCTCACCCAGTTATAGACTTTTAACATGAGAGGCCGCATCGCAACCCTAATGATGCACACCTCTCCTCTTGATCAAGCGGGCATCGGAGATGCTGGCGGCATGAATATTTATGTCGTAGAGAGTGCACTCAAGATGGCGGCTGCCGGAGTAGATGTTGATATTTATACGCGAGCCACCGATCCCTATCTTCCTAAGATTGTTGAGATCGCTCCTGGTGTAACAGTTCGCCATATCGAAGCCGGCCCGTTTAAAGGTTTAACGAAAGAGGAACTGCCTACACAGATGGGCGCTCTCACCCACGGTGTTATGGAAGTCTTCAATTCACTCCCTAAGAATTATTACAAAATATTGCACTCGCACTATTGGATCAGCGGACAGCTGGGTTGGATGCTCTCGGAGCGCACCTCCATTCCACTTGTACACACCATGCACACCATGGCGCGCGTCAAGAATTTACATATGGCCGATCAAGAGAGTCCAGAACCAGAAATCCGTGCGATCGGTGAAGAGCAGATTGTTAAGAACGCTGCTGCGCTAATCGCTAATACTGATTCCGAAGCCGCGAGTTTGGTCTCTCTCTACGGAGCCTGCCCCGACACGGTATTTGTTGTTGCCCCAGGTGTGGATTTAAAGCGCTTTACCGTCGGTGCAGGTAAAGCGGCTGCCCGCATTAAATTAGATATTGCCCCCGACGCACAGATGATTACCTTTGTTGGTCGGGTTCAACCGCATAAGGGTCCAGAGGTATTGGTACGGGCAGTTGCCGAGATGCTCACACATAGCCCGCACATGCGCGCAAAATTGGCCCTCGTCATTATCGGCGGGGCATCTGGCGCTGGTTCTGCCGAACCGGAGCGCTTAAAAGAGCTTGCAAAATTCTTAGGCGTCGATGATGTCATTCACTTTATGCCACCAATCGCTCGCGAAGATCTTCCCGATTGGTATCGCGCTTCAGATCTAGTCTGCGTTCCAAGTTATTCAGAGAGTTTTGGATTGGTGGCTCTAGAAGCTCAGGCTTGTGGAACACCGGTCGTAGCAACAGCGATCGGCGGATTGCGTACCGTGGTGGCGGATGGAATATCAGGTTCGCTAGTGGATGGCCATGATCCGCGTGCTTGGTCTGCAGTTATCTCGCGATTACTGGCAGATCCTGCGCGTCGCATCGCGCTCTCATTCGGCGCAATCTCTCACGCCGCCAATTTTGGCTGGGAATCGACGGCAAGGCGAACGTTAGATGTATATGACTGGGTGCGCTCTCGCGGGGAAGAAACATCTATTAAACTAGTGCAATGAC
>Ga0194037_1002511_pt1 | contig 12079 bp, 19 predicted proteins | sample JunL306m_MetaG_FD_148653 | JGI IMG/M metagenome (GOLD analysis project Ga0194037, IMG submission 148653) | Anoxic zone freshwater microbial communities from boreal shield lake in IISD Experimental Lakes Area, Ontario, Canada - Jun2016-L304-6m | ecosystem: Environmental > Aquatic > Freshwater >...
GATGCCTTTTCAAGATCCGGCACGGACATGGCGCTCACCTTGGCTTGCGCGGCGGAATCGGGCGTCACGGTCGGCGCGTCGGCGGCAACAATCGGATCGGATGCGGGAGCGGCGGGTGCGGAAGTTGGATCAGGACCAGATGGCCGGGTGACTCCAGCAATTAGAGATGCGGGAGCCGTGCGAGCGGAGTTGCCATCACGCTCCATCATGCTCTTTGCCCCGGCGTATTGCGCGGGCGTTGCCAGATCGGAGGAAGTAGCCGCTGCCTGGCGGGCGTTCGATTCGTTCGCTTTATCCTGCGTCCCGGCACTCATACCCTGCGTGTCGTCACCGGGAATCCAACCCATCGGCAAACCGGTGGTGCTGTTGATCGGCGTCGGCCTCTTGATACCGGCCACGGTCGGCGCGGCGGCGGAAGTGGAGGGCGATGCAGCAGGCGGTGCGGCTGGCTTTTGCTTGTCTGAAAGATCAAGCGAGCTTTTATCTAACGATCCCTCTGCCACTTGAACCAGATTTCCGGCAGTTGGAGTGAGCTTTTTGGCTACAACTGGCGGAGCTTGAGTCGTGTCAATCTTCAAGGATGGATTCACGGACGGCGTGAGAACTCCATTTCTACCGGTCGCTCCGGTAACCTGATTGGTTGAAGTCGGGACGTTCCGCTGAGAGATTAACGGCTTGGGAGAATCGTCAGGAAGCATTGAGGCTTCTGGCACAGACGTTGGCTTGCTGGCCAAAGCCGCCGCCGTGTTGCTCACGGTGCCAGCATTGTCAGCCGTGCCGAGCCCTGCCGTGCGCTCAAGCTCCGCTTGCACGCGCGACTGCTCCTCGGGCGATCCAATGTTGACCGGATCGGATGCCTGGGCGACAGCCTTCGGTGCTGGAGGACCGGCGACAATGTTGCTGGAACCCGGATTGAGAGAGTCGGCGCGCGCGTTCCGGGTTGCGACGACGGGCGAACCGATCTTGACCGCGTTGCCATTCTTGTCCTTCTCAAACCCATAGCTCGCCATCCGGCGCTTTTGAACACCCGCCGAACTCATGTCTGGCTTCGCTCCACCCGCCGAACTCATGTCTGGCTTCGCTCCACCAGCCGGCGTCGGCTGAATGCCTTCGATCAAGCGACGGTTGGCCGCAACCTCGCTCGGCGCCAAGTCGCTGTTCGACCGACCCGCGTATTTCTCCTTCACCGCGTCCGAAGCACCGGCCCACATCGCCTCAAACTGCTGCTTGGCCTGATCGTAGGTCTTGCCCTTCATCGATCCATGGCGAAACTGGCCGGAATGCCGGTAAGTCCCTCCGCCTTGCGCCATCCACGCGTCATGCGCAGCAGCTTTGCCCCGAGCTTCGGGGATCACGATCCGTCCATACGAGTCGGTGCGGAGAGGTAGCGGCTCACTCATGGCCGCTTGTTGCGCGTTCTTCACGTTTTGTCAAGAACGCTTGCTTTTATCACACAAAAACGGCCACCCGGTGAAGGGTGACCGTCTTGCGCTCTACCAACTGAGCTACGGGCATGATGGCTATCCCCGAAGGGCTTGCATACCCGGATGGACTCGAACCATCGACCTCTTGATGCCGGTTGGTTACGGCTGAAAATGGCCCCCACGCTTGACCGCAATTTCAGAGGGGAATTCAAGTCCTCCTATGCGACGAGGGGTTTGGTTGCGCGAGTCGGATTTGAACCGACGATGACCGGCGTATGAGACCAGCGACTTACCTGACTTGTCCACCGCGCTGGCCGACATTTACGTTTCGTCGGTCGCGGCGTCAAGATCTTTCATGACCACTGCCCGCCCCCCTTGCGGTTATTCGGAGGCTCGCGCAAGTCGCGAGGACACCAGACCTCCCGTTCTGACTCCTGGTAGGGCGTCGCCATATCGAGCAGCATGTTGCCAATCGCCAGCGAAAGCACATCATCGTCATGCCCGACCAGCGCCTCCATCCGGCCATTTGGCTTCGTTCCGAAATTCTTCATCTGCGCGATGCACCACGGGCAGCGCACCTCATAGCCCTGGCCAATCTCACCCTTTCCGGCCTCGCGGATGGTCGTCGCCAGCTTCTCGATTATCATGGGGCGCGTCTTCACCGTCGTCTGCCACCCCAGCGCGTTCATCTTCGTGTTCTCGCGCCGGTTGAAAACCTCGCGTTGATAGATGTCAACGTCACCGCGCAGCTTCAACGCCTCAATCAACCCCCGGTCGTGATTCTCCTCGGGGACAATGAGCGCCTGCCAGTAACGCGCCATCCTCCAGACCTCCTCAATCAACACGTCATTGGCCCACCAACAGCACAACGACAGCGGCTTGTTGCCTGGAACGAGGATGTTGCGCATCACCATCGCCGGCTCCGCCCACTGTCCATTCTGGAAGTATCCAGCTCGGTGGACCAGCACGCTGTGACTGTCAGGATCATCACCACCGGTCTGGTCCGCACCGCTCGCCGAGTCCACCGACACCAGATACCTGCACCCCACGCGCGGCGTCTCCCATCGCACGCCCATTCCCTGCCGCTCTTCCGTCCGCACCCACTGCACGCGGTCGGCCTTCTCGTTGTAGGACAGGTAACCGAACTCGCGCGGGCGAACCGTGACGATCTTTTCTTGGTGCTCCATCCCGGCAGCGTCGAAGACGCAGCGGCCCGAACGCAGGAAGGCGCTTTCCGGGTCGCTCGGATAGTCCTGCTGGAACTTCTCGAAGTCGCCACGGCACTCCTCCTTGATGGCATAACGCATCCAGGCCACTTGCTCCATGTCGAGCGACCACTTTTCAGCATAGTCAGCCTCGGCATTCGTGTAATCGTCCTCGGAACAAATCCCCATGCTCGCCGGATCAAGGCGGGAGTCGTCAAACTCGAACCAGGCAGAGAAGATTTTCACATAGCCCGCCTTGCCCGCCTCGAACTCTTCCAGCGTGATACCGCCTTGCCACACGTCGTAGAAGTAGCCCGATGCGCCGTTGGCCGTGCTCTCAACGATGATGATGGTATCGGGCTCCATCGGAACGCACTTGAGCAAGCCGTCAAGCACAACGTCGGCATTGGCAACGCCCTCCTCTGCCAGATAGGCGGCTTCGGTGACAATCAGGACTTGATAGGTGCCGGATCGGCCAGCGTCACCATTCGCCAGCGTGATGCGCTGCATCATCGAGCCGGATTGATACCTGGCTTCCATGTCCATCACCTTGCACGATTTCGGGTCCAGCTCGTCGTAATCGGCGTAGGTCTTGAGAATGCGAAACAGGTTGGCACCCTGGAAGTGCTTGCCCCCGGCGATCAACCCACGCCCGCGCTTCGCCTTGAGCCGCACGTGGCCAATCCCCACGCTGCCGGTGCTGCTGCCCTTCTGCCGTGGCTTGAGCGCGATGATTCGGCATGGCCGGCCCTGCTCATGCGCGGCCTTGGTCGCTGCATCCAACCGCGATTGGTGGACGTTCGCCACCGGTCGGACAATCTCACCGCCCTTGCGCTCGATTTTCAGGAAGCTTTCGAACTGAGAAACGAAGTCCCACTTCAAGTCCTCGCGCACAACGTCGGTGAAGTTCATCGCCGACCGCTACCGCGATCCCTACGAAACGTCAAGAACACGAAAAAGCCGCCACCCCGCTAGGAGAGACGGCTTGGGAGGAAGTAAATCAATGACTGGCGACCACGGGCTCAAGTGCTGAGCGATACCATGCCGATTCCGAATGAGCCACAGCATCCACAACCGCCGTGTATCGATAGCTTGAGTCAAATAATTGGTCTCCATGGCTTCCGAGCGTGGCATCAATCCCGCCCGACGCTGCTGTCCCTGTCCAGTTGGCATTCGTCATCGTGGTGGTGGTCGCTGAATTTCCAAACACACCGGCCAATAGAGCGGTGCAAACGACGGTATCACCATCGCCATCAGCGCCGGAGAACTGAGGATTGGCGATAGTGCCGGCACCGTAGAGCGTGGTGGATGCGCTCGCGTTTATCGCGGCCACCAGCGCCAGAACGTCATGAGCTGCCGTGCTCGCTCCAATCTTAACCTCATTCGGCATGGTGGGTGCCGCTCGCCATGTGTAGGTGACTCCTCCGACATAGATTGTCTCGCCGGCATGCGCCCGTCCTGTCAGAGTCAAAGTCGTCGTGGCTTTGGAGGCATTGACTGGCGTGCCAGCCTCGGGCCGCAGACGAGAGCGCCGGCCATTTGGGTCGAGCATCACGATCACTCCGCCATCATTGGCCAGGCGGAGGTGACCAGCGGGCGGCAGGCTTCGGAGTTGGTTAAGATCCATGTCCGACCTTTTATTGCCATCCCTACGTTTTGTCAAGTTGTACGCACAAACGTATTAGCGAGTAGTGTTCCACGCCTTCCAAGGGTGTTCCACAGCGTCATTTCATGGGCTTTTGTGCCAAAATGTCCCTAACTGTCGATGCTGCCCACGGCCTGCCTGCCCTTGATGAGATTCCTTCCGCGTCGAGAGAGGCGGCAATCTTGGCGAACGACATCCGCTTGCCCTCACGCTTGCGCCTGAGCGCCCGCATCCGGTCAATGGCTGCACACTCACCGGCCAGCGTCCCGAACGGCTTTACACCCTCGCAACGGCCAGTTTCTGCGCGTATACGGGCGCGGGCCTTGCGCAGTTTGGAGACGATTCCGGCCTTGTCGAACTGGGCGACGGCGGCGAGAACGTGTCGGATCAGAGTTGCGGTCGCATTGTCGGGGTCGTTGGCTGTAATGTCCCGCCCATCCTCAGCCTCGATAACAGTTACGGCTCCTGAATCCATGTCGCGGAATTTGGCCAGCAACACCTCTCCAACCATCAAATCCCGGCTCAGTCTGTCAGACCGCTCGACAACGACAGTCCTGACTCCGTTTTCGGCGAGGGCGGAGAACAACGCAGTCAGCGCCGGCCTGCCGGCCAGGTCGCTGGCTCCAGAGATGCCCGACTCGACAAACTCGCGAACAATTTCGATTCCCGCCTGCTTGCACCGCTTTGCTATCGCCTCGCGTTGCCGGTCGAACCCATCGCCTTCGATCTGAGACTTTCCGCTAACTCTCAAGTATGAAAACGCCTTCATTTCCCATAGTATCTAGAAGGATCTCACAAAGTCAAGCGACAATCTGTAGAATCACGCTCAATAATTGTTCCACAAGCATTTTCAACCCTCGCCAGGCTCAACCCGGTCGAGCATCTTGCGGAATAGCGCCCGGAGTGCCGGCGAGTGACGCAGCCGCTCCTCCATGCCCACCGCACTGTCAGCGTCGGCGCTAACCAGCAAGGTTTCGCTCCGCTGCACCGGCAACCCGACCTTGTAGGCGAGCGCCAGCTTTAGCCCAGCCTCACGAGCGCGGATGTCGGGTGACTCCTTGCCCAGCTTGTCGTAGCGCACCGCGTCAATCAGCTCTCGGATGCGCGGCCCGAGGATGCTGGCCGGAACGTGTTGCTCCAGCGCTTCGGCGAGTTCCCGGTTGATGCACCCAGGGTCCGCGATGGATGTCGGCTTGGCCCGCCCGCCGTCGCACATCACCTCGACGGCCTCGATGGTCATCGGGATTGGTGCGCGTGCGCGTGAGGCCATGAGCGATTTGATGTAGCGACCCCGACAAAACGTCAATCCCAAAAATAATTCAAACGCTCGTTTGGCAGCTCGCGCTTTTTCGCTTCAGGATCGATTGTGGCGCGTCGCCCCCCGATTCTGGCACACGACAGCACGGCCCTACGTTGCGTTGCCTTGGCAATAGGCTGGAACTCGAATGCGTGCCGTCCTGAGATTTTTCGAGGTTGGCAAACGCTTTGTGAGTTTACCTACTTCTTACTATTTCTTCTTTCTTTCTTTCGTAATGTCCTTCCCTCTTCACTTGTTCAGAGGGAAGGACTTACTTCGAAAGAAGAAATATCAATAATAAAGGGGAGGAATTAATATAATCCTACTCCTTGCAATGTTTTTTAGTGAAACTTGAGCTACAAAAAACAATCCCACAATGGTTTTGCATTCTCGTTTTAGATCAAAACAAAATAAAATCTTGACGAAACGTAGGGCTGGCAACATACGTCAAACATGCCCAGACACAAGAGCAAGCCCGCAAATTGGAAAGACATGACCCCCCGTGATCGATGTGAATGGAGGTTGGAAGCAGGGACCAACAAAACAGGATTCATCGGCGTGACCGAACACGCCAACGGCACATTCACGGCGAAAATCTACAACCGCGAAAAAGGAAAATCGGAACACATCGGGACAGCGAGAAGCGCGGAAGCGGCGGCGGAACTCTACAACATGAGAGCGGCCCAGCTTTACGGTCAGGCATCCGCAGTCAACCCGGCCCGAACGGCTAAGCCATGGAAAAGCGCCGAGCAAAAGCTGGTAACCTGTCGTGGGCTGCTCCGCGAAATAGTCGATTTCAAGGGAGAATTTGACGAATCACTGCGCCAACGCATTGCGGCAAGCATGGAAAAACTCATCAACGAAGGATCAATATGAAAATCACCAGTGTCAGAATGGCAGACTCCGACGAGGAGGCATTGAACAAAATCGCCCTGGGTCTCGGTTGCTACAATACCCACGGAAACGCCAGTTGGCGCATGATGCTCCCAATGATCGCCAGGGGAATGTTTCGGGTCACCTGTCCCGGAAAGCGCGAGGCATACGTTAATTTCAAAAAGAGCCCGCATTGGTGGCAACCGGACGCCGACAACGCAATGCCAGCCGCGTTTGTCGCCGGCAAATACAAAGCTCCCATCGATGAGCTGGTGGACAAAGGTTTTTTGCCGCTTTCTGGCGACCGTCTCGCGGCAACCTGGAATGGTTGGAAATCCCAAAAATGGCAGGGTAAACCAACAAAGCGGGAATCCTGGTGGAAGCCAATCGAGGACAGCACAATGCCGGTCTTGGACGCGGTGGCGGCGTCTGAATTCTCGCTGGAAAAGCTGGTTGCCGGTGGTTTGATTCTGAGCGATTGCAAATTATGGCTTGGATGCCCTGACGAGTGGACCGGCTGGATCTATGGGAAGAAGGATCTAGCGCGCGAGTCTAAGGCTGCTGAAACTTCGGAGCCGATCCCCAAACCCGCAGCCGTGCCTCTATCTCCCGAGAAGATCGAGTCCATGCGTTTGGAGCGCGAGGCATCAGAAGCGGAGATGCGCAAGCGTCAGGCCGAGGAGTGGGCCGAAATTCGGGCCTCGGTCACCCCCGAATAAATATGCACCTAGCCACAAAATAAATCTTTACGTTGCGTTGGGATTTGTTATTGGTGGTGCGTGTCCGATGCCAACGAGATGATTTTTGTTCAAGATTTTCCTTGCCGGGGCGACTTTGGGTTGTCAGGAATCGCGTGCCGACGGCCTTGCAGCCCCGGTTCCCACACTTCACCGACCCCTAGAAAAGGTCAGGGAAATCAATGAATAGAAGATTAAAGCCAGTCCTGGATAGCCGTCTGCGAGTTCTGTCGCGGGGCGAAAAGTGTGCAAGCACTTCCGGGGCTGGCTTTTTCTTTGCCAAAATGACAACCAAGAGAAAGCCCGCCAAGCGCGGCACCACCAGTAAGAAGACCGCCGTCACCGTTGAACCGTTTGTGGTCCCGGTGGATTGGATGACGATCACCGTCACCGTTGAGCGTGAGGATATTGAATACCTGATTGCGACGAATCATGCCGGCAGTGAGAGCCTGGGCATTGATGTGTGGCACGCGCTCTACAGCGCCGAGAACACCGATGCGCTTCGTGAAGCCAGCGAGGGTCACGCCGATGTTGGTGACCCCGTTGAAATCAAGTTCATACAAGAGAAGCTGTATTGGGATGACATCACCCGCGTCTGTGAAGCTGCCAAGATGGACGTTGGGTCAGCGATCCGGCTGGCCATCTTCAACCGATGCTGCCGGATAAGGAAGTTCATCAAGCGGGAGAAACGCCGCAAGACCGCCTAATCCAAACCACCCCCGCCTGACACAAATCAGGCGGGGGAATACCCCACCCCAACGAAACATGAAGACTACCATCCAAGTCATTGCCTGCGCCCTGATGGGCTGGGGCTTTGTAGTCGCCACAATCGCACTCCACCACCTGACCAAATGAACCGAATCCAGCACTTCGGAGCCATCGCCGCGAGCGATTGGACGGACGAGCACTACCACCGCCTGCCGATCCCTGCCGGGTGCCGGGAGGTGCTTCGATGCCAGGTCAAATCACTTCCAGAGCGGGCCAGGGCGGCGGCTGAAAAGCTCCTGCGATCCCGCCCCCGAGTCCGCAAAATCATCGTATCACTATGAAAACCACGCTCATCAACAACGACGGCACCGCAACGCCGGTCAAATCCAATATCGAGTGGAGCCCACCGCCTGACGCTCCCAAGCGGAGTCTGAAATTACGCACCGCCATTGACCTACGCACCGAGGATGTGACCCGGCTCAACGAGATTGCCGCCGTCCACGGTTGCACGGCCCGCGCCGGCAGCACCTACGGCAACCCATCGTGGCGCGCTCTCGTCAAGGACATCGCCCTTGGAAAACTCATTGTCTCAAAGCCATGAGCTGCCCCATCCGATTCAAGCAACGGCACGAGGCGCAAAAGCTCCTGATTGCCAAACTCCAAAAACAACTTCGCGCCGAGATGATCCTGACGAACGCTCTTCAAAATCTGGTCTATCTGCCATCAAAACAATCCCCGAACGCTCTCCGCCGCGTGCGGCGTGCGCTGGAAAGGCGGGCCGCGTGAGCCCGACCATCGAAAAGATGCGGATGCTCCTCGACGTGGCGAGATTCATCACTCCCGAGCTGGAGCAACAGCGCGTTGCCACCCTGGCAGCGTTTGACGCCGAGCGGGAGCTCGCCGCGTGGCGGTGCCTGCGCTGTGAGTCGCCCGTGGTCTCCGGTCGCTGCAAATGCACGTCCGGGCCGAGCCCGTGGGAACCTGTGAACGCTGAGGCCAGCCACGGCGAGAAAGGAAAAGATCATGAGTAAAAAATACCCCTGCCCCAACGGAGTTGATGATGACTGTGGCTACCCGGCCTGCGCGCATGCTCGCCAATGCGAAAGAGGAGTTGCTGAGCCGTTGGCTGCGCCGACTTGTTCTGGCTGGTGGGCATCCGGCTGGAAACGCGCAGCTAAACAGCGGGGCGCTTGGCCTCGATCAATGGGCGCGTCATCCCCGCGACTTATAGCTATGGTGTCCGGGTCAAATGCGTATTGCCACCGACGTTTGACCATCGCGATTGCTCGCCAGAACGCTGAGCGCATCCGCGCCGAAGAATTAACCCCTGACAATCAATAATATGCCAAACCAAACAAACGGCAATCCGGCGTCGGATGGCGCGACTTGTTCTGCCTCTGATACACCGGAGACTGAGCGCGAATGGTTTGCGGCCCACCAGACAAACCGCCTCTACTACGGCGACGATCAACTGGTGACGGCGGGATTTGCCCGCAAGCTGGAGCGCGAATTGAATCGCATCCGGTGCTTGCTAGTCATCACCTACAACACCGGCTATATGGCGGGCCACCACGATACGGTTGAGGCGCAATTTGTGCCGATCCACCACACGGACATGGACACATACCACGCCGAGGAAGTTTGCGAAATTATCCAGCAGAACGCTCAGGCCAGCCGTGGCCGCAACTGATACGAATATGAAATACTGCGACCAATGCCAACTGCCTAGCGAATGTTCCCAAAAACGGCGCTGCGTGAGAGCAACGCCAAAGCCATCGGCTGCGCCTAATTGTTCGGCTTTGGAGTATCAGCCAGAAATCTGGTCAATGCTCAAGGATTCGATCTACGCCGCCCGAGAAGCGATCAAGATTGGAATAGAGAACACTCAGGAATTACTGGCTGATTTTGACGAAAGGCTGGGCCGGACTACGCGATCAAACATGTTCACCGCCGAACGTATGGAGCGCGAGATCGAGAGCATGCGACAGGCTATAACGGACCTGCAAATCCCAAATGGTGGCGCGTATAGCGAAAGCCTCCCGCTTCTGCCGAACGCCTAACTGATGCACGACATGAGCGCCCCTGACAATCAATCCTCCCTGACAACGCCGCGAATGGCGTTGCATCCAGTGTCTTGTTCAGGGTATTTGGGGGCGGCTGTTAGCGTCCATCCGCAGCGCGTGGTCCAGGCATCACCCCCATGGCGCATCACAAACGCCATCCTTGTCAGGATGCGCTCAACCCTGATGCCTTCCGTCTCGCCAAGCTCATTGATGAGCGTCCGCCGCATGTTGCGGATCGTGCGCGGAATCCCGTCAGGTGCGATAACCTGCCAAATCTTTGCCTCTTGGTTGGTGATAAACGGCCCGGCGATGGGAGATAGCCAAGCGGCTGGCGTGCCAAGCGTCAGGTTGTCGGTCTGCCCCTTGGTGGCTAGCCTGGCCTTGGCATTAAATCCCCATGGTCGCCCGCCAAGCGCCTGCCTCCGCGTCCTCTCGCTGCGGCAGGCTGGCGAGCATGTGCTGTTATTGGAGGATGGAGAGCACACAAATGCAGCCCCGCAAATCACGCAATGTCGGGAGTGCGTGACCGGCTTGAGGCTTGTCTCCGGCGCGTGCTTGGATCGAGCCGTGCTAACCAATCCGGCAGAGCATCCGATCCGCTTGGCGATCTCCTTGGTCGGTAGCGACCAATCCACTGCCGACCAATCATATGCGGACTTACGCGGCATCTCAGCGGAGGTTTTCGATTTCGACGCCGAGCATATTAAGCGTGGTCGCTGGGGGGACAACGCCCTGCCAAAACTTTTCAACGCTCCGGGTGCCGGAGTATCCGCAATGGCTGGCCAGATCCGCCCTACTCCAGCCGAGCTTGGCCAGCACAGCCGTCAATCCGGGTCCGTAGTCCATCACGCCCCCGTCATCACCGAGGATGACAGGGACGCCGTAGGAGCTGCTGCTGTGGTTGCAGGTGATGCGCATGGCTTAGCGGTTTTGGAGTTGGTTGGCCTCGTCTTCGGTGAGTTCGCCTGCGCCGTAAACGCGTCCGTCCTGATACTCGGTAACCTCGATGCTGACGCCCTGGCAATCGCCACTGCGCCGAGCGGAGCGCTGTGCCTTGTCGAGCGCGTTGAGAGCGGCGCTAAACTTGCTGTGGGTGGTACCGCATCCGCCGAGTTGGTAAGCGACGGTAAACTTGCGGGTGATAGTGTCGGTGGTGGTCATGGTCGTGTGGGGTTGGTTGGGGTTGGGAGTCGCGTCGTGCAACTGAGGACAGATTACACCGTTTTAGTATACCCGCAAGATTTATTTACACTTTTTTTGTGTAGCTCGGAAACCGCCGATTTGCGCACCCAGAACGCCCAAGGTGACCAACGCGAAGCGTTTGGTCCATCGTCCTGTTAGCCTTTTCTTATTTATGACATACCACGCACCATCAAATCAATTCACAGTCTCTCCGCGAGACCTGCAATCCGCAGCGCATTCTCTGCTGTGGTCGATCAAACACATCCGACTCGGGCATGGGCGAAGCCTCAAAGGAGGCGAAGAGCACCCCGGACCGATGGAAGATCCAGACTTCGCGGAGTCTGGAATCCTAGATGCAGCTCGCAAGTTGGGAATCGACCTCGGAGCCGACCGCCCCGGAAAACTGGATGTATCCAATGAAGGCTAACACCTTATTATACGACTCATGAGAAGATTCGAAAAAAAACGTAGAGCCCGCAACCATTTGCGTTACAGCGCGATGGGTAAAAAATCGCAGGCGGTTCAGGCGGCCCGGCGGTCGGCGGATTTGACGCCGGCGGATCTCCAGGACCTGGCGGCCAATCCGCAATTGCGGGCGGGATCGGTGTTGGGGCGTTTGGAATGGCATAACTACGTGAGCGGGCGGGTGACGCGCTGGGCGGTGCTGCGCGGAACTCGGATCAACAACTATGTTCTGCGCGCGCCAGACGGGCGGGTGACACGCGCCCATGGTTGGGCGTGGTTGCTGGGAAAACTCCGCCACGTGCTTTTGATCCGATGAGCGACTTTCCCTATCCCTTGCCGCAGTATGCGCTGGCCGAGTTCTGCGGGACGCGCGCCGGGTTTTTGCTATCGGCGCCGGTGCGCCAGGATCGCGAGATTCTGGCGGGAAACGGCTATCTGGCGATCCGGTGTCACCGGGGCGGATGGATCGACCATGAGTTT
>Ga0194037_1002513_pt1 | contig 12075 bp, 15 predicted proteins | sample JunL306m_MetaG_FD_148653 | JGI IMG/M metagenome (GOLD analysis project Ga0194037, IMG submission 148653) | Anoxic zone freshwater microbial communities from boreal shield lake in IISD Experimental Lakes Area, Ontario, Canada - Jun2016-L304-6m | ecosystem: Environmental > Aquatic > Freshwater >...
ACCCGCACCAAGGTTTCAGGACGGATTAGCGCTTCGGCTCGCCGCACACACGGTTTCTGCCGGTTTCCTTTGCCTGATACATCGCCTTATCAGCGCGATGCAGGAGCGTTTCCTGTGTATCGTCAGCCTTGTAGGCGCTGACACCAATACTGGCGGTTATATAAAACTGATTACCTGCATACGTCACAAAGGTTCTTTCCAGCTTGCCGCGGATTCTTTCAGCGACTCCAAGAGCGGCGGAGAGATCGGTTTCCGGCAGCACCAGAGCAAACTCCTCACCGCCAATGCGGCCGAAAAAGTCGCATTTTCGCAGGTCAGAACTTCTGAATACGTCGATAAGTATACGTAAAGCTTCATCACCGGCGGCATGGCCACGCGTATCATTTACGGTTTTAAAGTGATCGATATCGAGCATCAGAAGCGAGAATACACGTCCATATCGCTTTGAACGTTCCAGTTCAATTCCCAACAGTTCCATAAAAAAACCGCGATTGTTGCATGTCGTCAGCGGGTCAGTATGCGCCATCAGCTCAAGCCGAAGGTTGAAATCGCGCAATTGCGATTGGTAGGAGTCACCCATGGAGACTATTTTGTCAAACCGTCTCAGCAGCTTGGTATGATTTTTTACAATCTTTTGAATATCTGCGGAAAGCGGATTTCCGGAACTGGCTGCGCGCTCTACAAGCTGCCGCATTTCCTGTATTGATTCGTCCTCACGTGGCTCTTTCGGCACTCCCGGGTTCTTGAGTTCGGCTGCAACTCGCTGCTTTTCCAAAACCTTTTCACCAAGCTTGCCATAGGTAACCTTAATGCAGTCGGGACAGATACCGTGACTGAACATAATGTCGGTATGTTTGGCAAAATACTCTTCCAGACGTTCCCAGTAGTCATTGTTCGTATGTATTTTATGGCAGACCATACATATTGGCAGTGCCACATCTTTTAATTTCTGATAATTCTGCAGCGTCTCTTCAAGCTTTTCAGACAGCAGCTTTGTTTCGAGCTGATATGCATCACTGATGACCAGCGTCTTGTACAGTTTATGGTTCAGCTTGCGATATTTTTCAGCCAATTCCTGGTACTCGACCAGCAGATCAACACCGGTACCGTCAGGATCGGCGATAACCTGGGCTGCTCTTTTCAGGGTAGTGTTTTCGGCCAGGTGCCTCTTGACTGTTTTTTTAACTGCACTCATACATTCCATGCCTGGCTCCTGATGATCAGAATGATGATTACACTTCAATCGCTTCAATTTCAAACGGAAAGGTAACCTCTTCACGAAAATCTTCCGCCATCTCATAGGAACGTGGATTTTCCCGATCATAGCGCCAGATTATGCTGGCTTTGACGCCGCGTTCAAAAGCCTCCTCCAGAATGTCAATGATGTCGAACGTGCATTTGGTGCTGCTGCTGTTCATGTAGGTTATGGCGATATCAAGTAATATTTCGGTACGTTCAGTCAGTGCTGCTTTAAGCCAGGCAATAACCGGTTCGAAGAAATCAAAGGAGTTTTCCGGATACGACTCACCTCTGATGCAGAGGGTGCTGGTGACCGGATCAAATTTAATCAGCGGTGTCGAAGGGGTCTGTTGAATATCGATAGGTTCCATGATGCCTCCGGGCTATATGGATGCAGTAAGTGTAAAAAAACTGTAGGTGTCATCAACCCTGCGAAGCGAGCAAACCAGTTTTTCGGATGTCCGTTTTGAAATTTCCAGAAAACCGAGGCCGGCGCCGAGCGCTCCCGGAGCGGTATCACGTCGTAATAATTCACGATATTGACGTTTTTGCTCTTCGGGAGTCATGCTGTTGACTTCGTTAACCCGTGTCAGAAGTGTTTCCCCGTCGCTGTTCAGCACCATGTTTCCGGAAGAGACGGCGTATTTTTCTCCCTGACGAGCAATAGCTATGATCGAAGACATCGCTTCAAGCGGTGATATCGCACGCACAGTAATGTAGTTGCGAACATTCTGGGCCAGCTCAATGTACACCGCAAACACATCCAGAACGGCGGCCTGGGCGATATTTTCAGCCACCAGATGGTTGCGCATCGCTTTCCCGGTCTCTTCGATAATACTGTGCGAAAACGGACCATTGAAACACATCATAATGCCAGACTTGTCAAACTCGTTCCTCAGATCATATAAATCCATGACACCCCCTTGTATCACCTCCGATCAGAGCCGAAACCCGACCATGGTGATATCGTCCCGTTGTTTTCGTGTAGCACGCCATGTGTTCAGTGTCTGTTCAAAAAACTCTTTTTGACGGTCAAGTGAAAAAGGTGCAGAGCGTTTCAGCATTTCTTTAAAATTCTGGCGACCGAAGCCATATCCTTTGGGACCGCCACTCTCGTCAAGAAAACCGTCGGTGATTGCGTAGCAGACCGTTCCCGTTCCCAGACTGCGAGTGTGGTTCGTGAATGTAAACTCTGGATTGCAGCTGCTGTAGCCGATTCCGGCGCGATCACCTTTGATCTCGATCAGCTCGCCGTTATCAGTCAGATACAGTGAAAGGCCGGCCCCGGCGCAGGTCACCTTCCGCTCAACCGGATCGATGCAACAGAGGATGATGTCGAGCCCCGCATCAACCGTACTCCCGCCATCACGGCGCAGATGAAGGGTTTCCTGCAGAACACGGTTGGTTTCATTGAGAATCCGGGCGGGATCATCCGAACAAATCATGTCAACAACATGATTAAGAACGGAGTTGACCGTCATGGTCATGATCGCTCCGGGGACACCATGCCCGGTACAGTCGATGACAGCCAGCAGAATGTGCCCGTTGATTTCCCGCAGCCAGTACAGATCACCGCCGACAATGTCACTGGGTCGATAGAGTGTAATCCATTCCGTGAACAGTCGTTCGAAAAGATCCGGACGGGGCAGTATTGAATTTTGAATGACGCGGGCGCAATTCAGGCTTTCCAGGATGCGCCCCTGCGATTCCTCCAGTTGAGCATTGGCAACGGTCAGTTTGCGCATCGATTCATCCAGCTGTTTGACCATGCTGTTGAATGACTCGGAAAAATCGCCCATAAAATCGACCCGCTGGCTGAAATCGCCAGATGCGATCATCTTGGTCTGCCAGGTCAAATGGTGGAGGGAACCCTGCAATGCCTTAATTGATCCAGGCATGTACCCTTTTTTCTGCACGCGATAGCTCAAATCACCGGAAACCAGCGCCATTATGGCGGTCCGAACTTCCAGCAGCGTTGTGTAGAGTGGCTCGAATCCCTCAACGGCAGCCAGTTCGACGGGCAGTTCTGCAGGAACGATGCGGGCGGTCAATAGGGCCTGCAGGTTTTCAATAGCTGCCTGAAGAAGTTGTGCATTGTTTTCAGACATAATTACTCTATTTCCGCTCTGGCTTCAAAACGGCAGGTACGATCGCCCGTACACCAGCAGTCGATCTCTTTTACCTTGAATTTGATTCCGGAAAAACATTCCAGTAGCGCCGAGATAAAGCCTTCGTCATAGCTGCAGATTTCATAGTCCAGTTCCGGCAGGCCGGAACAGTCAAGGTCTTCAGACACGGTCAGAATGATCTCCCCTTTTTCCATATCCGCCTTTTCAACCCGTAAGATTCCGATACCCAGATCTTTCAGGACCTCCTGCAGCTGACGGACAAATTCATTCAGGTCTTTGGTCGGCGTAAGCATATGTTCGTAAAACTGCTTTCCTGCCAGGGCACCGGCTTCAATAAATATTTTTTCGGTTTCTTCGCTCCCGACATGCTGCTCGATTACGTCACGAAAGGCAAACTGCAATAAACGGTATACTTCCACTCTGGTGCTGTTACCCAGATTGGGGCGACCAGCCTGAATGTCCCCCAACAGATCCCACGAAAATTTGTATTTACGATCATTTTCCATGTGTGACTCCTGTAAAACGTCATTACTTGCCGGGAAAATCCTTCTTGGTCGATATCACGAAATCTCTCTGGGATGCGTCTTTTTGATGGCAGCTAAAACAGGTGGAGACCGGATCAATACCGCTCGATTTACCGTCTGCACCAAAACCGGCAAACAGCCAGCCGCCGGTTGTTTTCTGGCGCTTATCCTTCTGCATCAGCACAATCATATTTTTAGGGCCGTCAACGCCGGGATTATCCTTAATGTTGAAAAATTCAACAACGATGCGACTTCCTTCGGCAAAGCGGTTATCGGCCAGATAGCCGCTCTGCGCTTTTTTGTCTGCATAGATATAATGAATGCCGTAGAAGAGTGAACTTTTGTCGGTCACAACCTTGCGGTCACTTTTCTTCCAGGTTGTATACCCCTTGGGAAGGACAGGGGAAGACGCTTCCGTAGTAAGAACAGTACAGCAAAGAAATAAAATGGTCAGCAGTACAACGGTTGATTTCATGAAAATATGCCTCCGTGTTTTGTTTGGCGGACACCATATAACGTGCAGCAGGGTTTGTCACGTATCAATAAATATTACAGTCTGAAAACATCGAAATTGAATTTTAACGGCCTATTCATGTTGACCTTGGTACGGGAAGTGGAGTATTTTGCAAGGCCGTACTTCACACAGATAGAGCATACGAAGGGACGTATATCATGCAGCGCCCATCCTGGGATCAGTATTTCATGGACATCACCCGTCTGGTAGCAACCCGCTCGACCTGCATGCGCAGGCAGGTGGGTGCCATACTGGTTAAAGAACGCAACATTCTGGCGACCGGTTACAACGGTGTCCCGTCAGGTATCACTCACTGCGACGCAGTTGGCTGTCTGCGTGAACGCCTCAAAGTGCCTTCCGGAGAACGTCATGAGCTCTGTCGCGGCCTGCATGCCGAACAGAATGCCATCATCCAGGCTGCCCGACACGGCATCAACATCGACCATGCCACGCTCTACTGTACGACCATGCCGTGTATTATCTGTACGAAAATGCTTATTAATGCCGGCATCACAACCGTTATCTACGCGGAAGGCTACGCCGATGACTTGGCGCGCGAGATGATGGGGGAGACCGGAATAATCGTGCAGCGCTTTACATCCGATTCTGACGGAGAGGCTGCATGAAGTGCCCCTTTTGCAACAATCTGGACAGCAAGGTAGTCGATTCCCGCCCTGACAAAGGTGGAGCGGCCATTCGCCGTCGGCGTGAATGCGAACAGTGCGCCAAGCGTTTCACCACCTTCGAACGAATCGAAGAGATGCTGCCGCAGGTTTGTAAAAAAGATGGTCGCCGCGAGCCGTTTGACCGGCTGAAAATTATTAACGGCATCGTTAAGGCCTGCGAAAAAAGACCGATCTCAAAACCCGAGATTGAGTCACTTGTTGACCGACTCGAAACCCGTCTGCAGGAATCAACCGAGCGTGAAATTTCGACCACAACCATCGGTGAATGGGTCATGAAGGAACTGCACGGCCTGGACGAAGTCGCATATGTCCGTTTCGCCTCGGTATACCGCTCGTTCCGCGATCTCAGTGAATTTATGCAGGAACTGCAGGAGCTGCTCAAGAAGTGATAAAGGGTTCCATGTCTAACGATACTACATACATGAAACGTGCTCTGACGCTGGCCAAAAAAGGTCTCGGTACGACTTCGCCCAATCCTGCTGTCGGCTGTGTTATTGTCAAGAACGGCATAATCATCGGTGAAGGATGGCATAAGCGCGCCGGCGGCCATCACGCGGAAGTGCATGCCCTGGAGATGGCCGGCAGTGACGCACGTGGAGCCGATGTCTTCGTAACGCTGGAGCCCTGCAATCATACCGGTAAAACGCCACCCTGCTCTGAAGCGCTGATCCGGGCTGATGTAAAACGCGTTGTAGCCGGCATGAGTGACCCCAATCCACGTGTGAATGGTGGTGGTTTGAACGCGTTGCAGCAGGCAGGAATTGTAACGGTGTGCGGAGTACTTGAGGAACAGTGCCGCCTGATCAATCGCCCGTTCATAAAATTCATCACGACCGGTCGGCCGTACGTCACCTATAAATGCGCTATGACGCTGGATGGCAAGATTGCCAGCATTACCGGCGAATCTCGCTGGATCAGCTGTGAAGCGTCACGTAAAATTGTGCATCGTATGCGGGCCGACAGTGATGCCATTATGGTCGGTGTCGATACGATCATCGCCGACAATCCCCAGCTGAATGTCCGCCATGTTACCGGGCGCGATCCGCTCAGGGTTATCGTCGATTCGCACCTGCGCACGCCGGAGAGCGTCGCTGTTCTGAGCTGCGGCATGGCCCAAGGGACTGTCATTGCAACGACAGAGACTAATCCGCGCGTTCACCTGCGCTACCTGCATACCGGTGCGACCCTGATGGTTTGCAAAGCCCTGAATGGCAAGGTAGATCTGCATGATCTCATGCTCAAACTGGGTCAGCGCGGCATTCAGTCACTTCTTCTGGAGGGTGGCAGCCATCTGGCCGGGGAAGCGCTCAAACAGGGGCTGATTGATGAATGTGTCTTTTTTTATGCCCCCAAGGTGATCGGCAGCGATGGATTTTCACCGTTCGCCATGACCGGCATTACCTCTATGGCTGAAGCGGTGCGCTTCTGTGATATTACTGTTCGACGGGTCGGGACCGATCTGATGATTAGCGCGCGTCCGGAGAAACCATGTTTACCGGCCTGATTGAAGATACCGGTCATATCGTTGCTTTTACGCGTCACTCCGAAGCTGGAGTACTGACTGTTGCAACTCTGTTGCCGCCGGCAGAAATTTCCCTCGGCGACTCCGTGGCAGTCAACGGTGCCTGTCTAACGGTAACTGCCAAGGGGAACGGTACGCTCTGCTTTGATGTATCTCCGGAAAGTATTTCCCGGACCACCGTGGGGGGACTGAAGAGCGGCAGTCGCGTTAATCTTGAGCGGGCGCTCAGGCTTGGCGACCGACTTGGGGGGCATATCGTCAGCGGGCATATTGACTGCTGTGGCCGCCTGACCCGTGCAGAAAACCGTTCCGGTAATCATCAACTGCAGTTTAGTCTGCCATCGGAACATGCCCGCTATCTGGTTGAAAAAGGGTCCGTTACCATTGATGGAATCAGTCTGACGGTTAATAGCGTCTCGCGTGACGGTTTTGCGGTGAATATTATTCCGCACACCTACAGCAGGACAACTCTTGAACATATTCGAGTCGGTGATCAGGTCAATCTGGAAACCGATATCATCGGGAAGTATGTAGAACGCCTGACAGCGCCCTGGAAACCGGAAGGTGGCCTGAGCATGAAAACACTGGCAGAGAACGGATTTTTGTAGAACGAAAGGGATTGTGTATGTCGGTAGCGACCATTGAAGAAGCCATTGAAGATATTCGCCAGGGAAAGATGGTAATCCTGGTTGACGACGAAGACCGCGAAAATGAAGGTGATCTGACGCTTGCTGCTGAAGCAGCCACTCCGGAAAACATCAATTTCATGGCCAAATACGGTCGCGGCCTGATTTGTCTGACACTGACCTCGGAAGCGTGTGATTCACTCGGTTTACGCCCGATGGTGCGCGACAACACTTCTCCCTTCGAGACCGCCTTTACCGTCTCAATTGAAGCCAAGCATGGGGTCACCACCGGCATCTCGGCAGCAGACCGTGCTCATACAATTGTGACAGCTGTGGCTGATGGAGCCGGTCCAAAAGACCTGGTCAGTCCGGGTCATATTTTTCCGCTCAAAGCCCGTAAAGGCGGTGTGCTGGTGCGTCTGGGGCAAACCGAAGGTTCCGTTGATCTGGCACGTCTGGCAGGCAAAAAGCCGGCCGGTGTCATCTGCGAGATCATGAACGACGACGGTTCTATGGCACGCATGCCGGAATTGAAAGTTTTTGCCCAGGAACATGGCATCAAGATCTGCACGATTGCCGATCTGGTTTCTTATCGGCTCAAGAACGAACGCCTGGTGCGGGTTGTGGCCGAGGCGCGTCTCCCCTCCTCTTTTGGTGGTGAATGGCGGGCGATCGGCTTTGAAAACAATATCGACAAGCTTGAACATATCGCACTGGTCAAGGGGGAACTGAAAAAGGACCAACCGGTTCTGGTCAGGGTCCATTCGGAATGCTTAACCGGAGATGTGCTGGGAAGTCAGCGCTGTGACTGCGGCGAACAGCTGCATCGTGCCATGAATCAGATTGCCGCTGTGGGAAGCGGTGTGATCCTGTATATGCGTCAGGAAGGGCGCGGCATCGGCCTGGTCAACAAACTGAAAGCCTATGAACTGCAGGACAATGGGCGCGATACAGTGGAGGCCAATCTGGAACTTGGTTTCAAGGCCGACCTTCGCGAATACGGTATTGGAGCCCAGATACTGCTGGCACTGGGTATCACCAAGATCCGCCTGTTGACCAATAACCCCAAAAAGCTGGTCGGTCTGCAGGGATACGGTATTGACATTGTCGAGCGCGTTTCGATCGAGGCCGTTCCGACTGAGAGCAATCGCGGCTATCTGAAGACTAAAAAGCAAAAGATGGGACACCTGCTGGAGAATTTGTAATGCGGATTCTGCTGCATACCTGCTGCGGACCCTGTGCGCTGTATCCACTGCTCACGCTGCGGGCGGCCGGTCACGACGTAACCGGTTTTTTTTACAACCACAACATCCACCCCTACCAGGAATACGCCCTTCGTCGTGACGCCGTTCTGCAGATGGCCGAACAGGAGACGATGCCGCTGATTATGCGCGACGACTACGACCTGGAGGGTTTTCTGGCCAACGTAGCCGCTGCTCCGCAGGAGCGCTGCAGCTACTGCTACACGTCGCGACTGAAGGCAACCGCCCAGATGGCTGCTGCAGAGGGGTTTGAAGCTTTCACTGCATCACTATTGTACAGCCGCTATCAGAAACATGACGAAATCAGAATTTCAGGTGAGAAACTCGGCAGTGAATACGGCGTACCATTTTATTATCAGGACTTCCGGCCCGGCTGGCAGGAGGGCATCAAAGTCTCCAAGGAACTGGGACTGTATCGCCAACAGTACTGCGGCTGTATTTATAGCGAGAAGGAACGTTACTGGCGGAAGAGTGAGGGGTGAAGAGGTATGACTAACCTTGGAAAGCCGCTGATCATTCTGGGGCTTGTGCTGGTTGCAGTCGGGGTGTTTATATCGTATGCCGGACGAATACCCTGGCTGGGGCGTTTGCCGGGTGATATCTACATCAGAAAAGATAATTTCAGTTTTTATTTTCCACTTGCAACCAGCATCCTGATTTCGGCTCTCCTGTCACTTATCCTCTGGTTATTCCGGCGATAGATCAACAGATCAGTAGATTAAAACAACGCATTAAAAAAGCCCGTGTCGCCACGGGCTTTTTTAATGCTGATCTGTACATCAATGCGTATTAGGCGTTGATAGCACTAACGGGACAGGTATCTACACAAGCGCCGCAATCGATGCAGGTATCGGCATCGATAATGCGTTTGCTGCCCTGTTCGCTGATAGCGTTCACAGGACAGGAATCTTCACAAGCCCCACAGTTTGTACAATCATCGGTAATTGAATGAGCCACAATTTCACCTCCTCTTTAGATTAGCCTTCCTGACTGGAAAACGTTACGAGAATGCCATACTGATTTTGAAATGTCCAGAAAAAGAATATGTCGAAATGCTATCCCGGAGCTGATCCGGATTTTTAATTTTGTTGATATAAATTTTGTTGAAATCAATTACCGTTCAGTGTATACATAAAAAACAGTTTTATTACAGCTAGTTGTTTTAGCGTGAGTGTTGTTTTTTACTGGCAGTATAGTCAATATTCTGTTTCATCGGAGGTAAAAGTTCATGATAATTATGGCTCTAAACTGCGGCAGTTCTTCGGTAAAGTATCAGCTTTTTGATTGGGATAAAATGGAGGTTGTAGCAAAGGGAATGGTAGAACGTGTTATTATCGGCGGCTCATTTATCATGCATGAAATTCCCGGGCGTGAAACCTACCATCATGAGCTTGACTGCGCCAATCATCAGGCTGCTATTGATCTGCTGATCAAAACGGTTACCGACCCGGTGCATGGCGTTTTGAAGAGTGTTGATCAAATTTCTGCTGTCGGACATCGTGTCGTGCATGGTGGTGAAAAATTCACTTGTTCCGTCATGATTGACGAAAGTGTTCTGGATGCCGTCAAAGAAGTTCAACATCTGGCACCGTTGCATAACCCCCCCAATATCGAAGGGATCGAAGCGGCCCAGGCTTTGATGCCGACGGTTCCGCATGTTGCCATTTTTGATACGGCTTTCCATCAGACCATGCCTGAAATGGCCTACATCTACCCCCTGCCCTACGAATGGTACGAAAAATATCAGGTTCGCCGCTACGGGTTTCACGGCACGTCGCATCTCTATGTTTCCAAACGAGCTGCCGTACTGTTGGGTAAAAAACCGCAGGACACCAATATCGTTACCATGCATATCGGTAACGGTGTTTCGCACTGCGCCATCAAAAACGGCATTTCCGTCGATACGACCATGGGACTGACTCCTCTGGAAGGTGCCGTAATGGGAACGCGCTGCGGTGATATTGATCCGGCTATTCCAGCCTTCATGATGCAGAAAGATAACCTTTCGGCCAAGGAAATCGATAGTATCCTCAACAAAAAGAGCGGTGTCATCGGAATTACCGGCCGCTTTACCGACCGCCGCGACGTAATTGAACATGCCAACTCCGGCGACAAACGCTGTCAACTGGCACTCGACATCGAGGCATATCGGCTTAAAAAATATATCGGCGCCTTCATGGCGGCTGTCGGCAAACTGGATGCCGTAGTTTTTACTGCCGGTGTCGGAGAAATGGGCGCTCCGATTCGTGAGCGTGCGATTGAAGGTCTTGAACACCTCGGCATCATCCTTGACCGCGAACGCAACAGAGGTGCAATGACCCGTAAGCGTGAAAGCCTGATCACCACTGATGATTCACCGGTCAAGGTCTATGTTATTCCGACTGATGAAGAGCTGGTGTTTACAGAAGATGTCGTTGGCATTCTTAATGGAACCTACACTGACCATATGAACTTTGAGTATTCATTTGCCCAAAAGGAATTTGAACGTAAATAGAAGGTTGCCAGTACGGGATCGGGTAGGAGGCGGAGGTACACCCGCCGTCCTCCTGCACCGCTCGTTTCGCTGTAGTCGAAAAGTTACCAGGTTTGAGTGGCCGACTCGATGGTAACGGCAATTGTGGCACGCAACCAGTCAAATTTTGTCTTGAGAACATCGAAATCCGGACCAGATGTTACAAATAGTGCTCTGCCTTTGATCAGATATCCTGCCCCCGGTCCATACAAGCCTTTGACCTTGCTGCTCCCCATGGTTATTAAAACTTCCGGATTAAAAGCAATATTGGCCTCTGTGCGATGCATGTAACCTGCAGGAATCAACAGACGACCATCTTCGGTTGTTCTCAGGTAGCTGTTCCAGGTGTTGACCATATGGGGTCCATCCTCTCCCAACGTTGCAATTGCAACCACTCCATCCTGATTCATAATTTCCAGCAATTTTTCCGGGATCATTGTAAATACCTCCTGTTGGTTGTGTTATACTACAGCTCGGTTTACACCATTGTTACCTGAGACAAAAGCTTATTTATTATTTGACATTTTATTATCTAATTACAGAGGAGTGTCTATGATTACGTACATGAAATATCTGCAGGAGGCTGTTAGTGCGGCACGGATAGCCGGGCAGTATCAAAAGTCCCGCTTTGCTTCATCTCTGAATATTGAAATGAAAGGTGATAAAAATCTTGTCACGGAAGTTGATAAGGAGTCAGAACGGTTGATTGTAGAACATCTGCTTTCCTGCTTTCCCGGACATGATATTATTGCCGAAGAGGGTGACTACCTTCAAAACGGTTCACCCTGCCGCTGGATTATTGATCCGGTTGACGGCACAACCAACTATGCCCACGGGTATCCCTGGTTCTGTTCATCGATCGCGCTTGAAGTAGAAGGTAATCTGGTTGCAGGTGTGATCTATAATCCGGTTTACGATGAACTCTTTACGGCCACCAAAGGCGGTGGCGCCAACCTAAACGGCAATCGCCTCACGGTGTCAGCAAAAATGCCGCTGAAGAACTCACTGCTCGGAACCGGGTTCCCCTATGATTGTGCAACGGACCCGGCCAACAATTTTAC
>Ga0194037_1002514_pt1 | contig 12075 bp, 10 predicted proteins | sample JunL306m_MetaG_FD_148653 | JGI IMG/M metagenome (GOLD analysis project Ga0194037, IMG submission 148653) | Anoxic zone freshwater microbial communities from boreal shield lake in IISD Experimental Lakes Area, Ontario, Canada - Jun2016-L304-6m | ecosystem: Environmental > Aquatic > Freshwater >...
TTAGAAAGATTTATTGACATGTTTGCCATTAAACCATACTTACTCAAAAATAACCAAAATGTCAAAGAGCTACTATTATACGGCACTATTGCCGCTTAAATGCTAATTATTTTTTACCGAACTATTGTTTTTATAAACATCGTATTAAATCAATCCTCAATATTACTATCAGGACTTAGTATATTTGATCATCAGGATTAACTCCGAGCAAGTATGTTACATCGAGTAACGATAAAACTTACTTTATTCAAGAACGATAACTCATAAGTGCTTACAATTTTATAACTTTGCAGTCCAAAACATTAGGTAACAATATTGCGTTACTAATGAGCTTGTATTCATCAATTTGTAGTTTCAAACTGAAATTATGAATTGTGCATTATTAATTATGAATTAATTTTAAAGATGGATTTTAAATACGACGTTATCGTCATAGGTGCTGGTCATGCGGGCAATGAAGCCGCTTGTGCAGCAGCCAATATGGGCTCAAAAACCTTGCTCATCACCATGGACATGAACAAGATTGGTCAGATGAGCTGTAATCCTGCCGTGGGTGGAATTGCCAAGGGACAAATAGTCCGTGAAATCGATGCATTGGGTGGCTATATGGGAATTGTTACCGACCGTAGCGCGATACAATTCCGCATGCTCAATCGCTCCAAAGGTCCAGCCATGTGGAGTCCACGCTCCCAAAGTGACCGCCATCAATTTATACAAGAATGGATAAAAACCGTTTCCAACACAGATAATCTATTTATCTGGCAAGATACCGTAAAGGAATTGGTGATTGAAAATGGTTTGGTTACTGGCTTGAAATCGGCAATGGGCATTCATTTTCGTGCCAAATGTGTCGTACTCACCGCCGGAACTTTTCTGAGTGGGCAAATTCACATTGGAAAAAATCAAATGACTGGAGGCAGAATTTCTGAACCAGCATCGTTTGGACTTACGGAACAGCTCAAATCCATCGGCTTTTCTACCGATAGAATGAAGACTGGAACACCTTGCCGTATTGATGGAAGAAGCATCGATTTCAGTAAAATGACTGAACAAATCGGAGAAACTGATTTTCATAAGTTTTCATTCTTGGAAGAATCAAAGCGTGAATTGAAACAAATGAGTTGTTGGATAACCAACACGAACGAAAAAACGCACGATGAGATAAGAAAAGGTATTGAATTCTCTCCCCTATTCAACGGACAAATTCAAAGCATTGGTCCGAGATACTGTCCGAGCATAGAAACAAAAATAGTGACTTTTGCAGACAAATTATCTCATCAACTATTCTTGGAACCGGAAGGCGTAGACTCAAGAGAATTCTACGTAAATGGATTTTCATCCTCGCTCCCACTCCAAACTCAAATTGCAGCCATTCAAACTGTGGAAGGTTTGGAAAATGCACAATTGTTTCGTCCTGGTTACGCTATCGAATATGATTTCTTCGACCCAACACAATTAAAACATACGCTGGAAACGAAACGAATCAAGAATCTTTTCTTCGCTGGTCAGATAAATGGAACTACTGGTTATGAGGAAGCAGGCGGACAAGGATTGATTGCAGGTATCAATGCACACATTAATTGCGTGGGCGGAAATGAATTTACCTTGGCGCGTAACGAAGCATACATTGGCGTACTCATCGACGATTTGGTTACCAAAGGGGTTGATGAACCCTACCGTATGTTTACCTCACGGGCAGAATATCGTTTGATACTTCGACAAGATGATGCAGATATGCGCCTGACCGAAAAAGGATATGCACTTGGTTTGGCAACGAAAAATCGGTTAAACCAATTAGAAACAAAAAAAGAGGCACAAGCAAGACTTACGAACTTCATCCAAAACACTTCGATAAAACCGAGCGATATAAATGATTTCCTTGTCTCGCGAGATTCTTCTGAATTAAAACACGGCTGCAAATTATCGGATTTGGTATTGCGTCCACAACTTGGCATTATCGATTTGGCGAAAGCAGTTCCGGCGTTGCAGGTTGAAATAGATTCAATTGCATCGAGAACGGAAGAAACGATTGAAGCTACCGAAGTTCTTTTGAAGTATGAGGGTTATATTGTCCGAGAGAAACTAATCGCCGAAAAGCTACAACGACTCGAAAACGTGCTGATAAAAGACCGAATTGATTATACAACCATTCAATCTTTATCAACCGAAGCACGCCAAAAACTCACGAAAATCGCTCCAGAAACCATCGGGCAAGCAAGCAGAATACCGGGCATTTCACCAAGTGATGTAAATATTTTACTAGTGTTGCTAGGCAGATAAATAGTACTTATGATTTTCGAATTACAATCAAAGACTAGACATCAAGCACTCTTTACAGAAGGAACAACGACTATGTTCCACGTGGAACTACCCTACATTGTTTTGAGTAAAGACGACCTTCAATTAAAGACTCAACCAGAAGTATAAAACACAAACAGCTCTGAAACAACAATTATAATACGTTCCACGTGGAACACTCGCAAACATGAAGCTCAATAAAACATTGATAGATGACGTAAAATCACTTCCGGACAAACCGGGAGTATATCAATATTACAATATAAACGATGAGCTAATATACGTTGGGAAAGCAAAGAATTTGAAGAAAAGAGTAAGTTCTTATTTCAATAAAATTCACGATTCGGGAAAGACAAATGTACTCGTAAAAAATATTGTGTCATTAAGATATATTGTTGTAGACACTGAGGAAGATGCATTGTTACTTGAAAACAACTTAATAAAACAATACCAACCACGATATAATGTTTTACTAAAAGATGGCAAGACTTATCCCAGTATTTGTATTACAAAAGAAGAATTTCCACGAATATTTAAAACCAGAAACATATATAAAAATGGAGCCACTTACTATGGTCCATACAGTTCAAATTACACTTTAAATTCAATTCTAGAAATTGTTCATGAACTTTTTCCTATACGAACTTGCAAATTAGCTTTAAACAAAGAAAATATTGAAGCAAAGAAATTCAAAGTGTGTTTGCAATATCACATACATAAATGCAAAGGACCTTGCGAAGGAAAAGAAACAGAAGAGGAATATCGAAAGTACATAGAGCAAATAAGCCAAATTATTAAAGGCGATGCCAATGAAATTAGCAAAATTTTATTGGAACAAATGAAAGTTTTAGCAACAGAATATAAATTTGAGGAAGCTAATTTAATCAAACAAAGATATGAATTGATGGAAAGCTATAAATCTAAATCAATTATAGCCAACACAATTGTAGAAAACACGGATGTATTTGCTTATGATGAAAATGATAATACAGCATTCGTAAATATACTTCGTATATCAAAAGGTTCAATTATTCAAGGTTACACAATTGAATATAAGAAAAGAATGGAGGAAGAGAAAGAGGAGATATTGGCTTTGGCAATTGTTGAATTAAGGGAACGATTTGGGAGTAATTCTAAGGAAATAATTGTGCCTTTTAAAATAGATTATCCTATTAAAGGAGCAAATATAGTGATTCCAGAACGTGGCGATAGGAAAAAATTATTGGAACTATCAATTCAAAATGTACGTCAATACAAACTTGACAAGTTGAAACAGGCAGAAAAATTGAATCCAGACCAACGCAATATGCAGCTGATAAAAAGTATTCAAGATATATTGCATTTAGAAAAAGCTCCTGTAACTATTGAATGTTTTGACAACTCTAACATATCGGGCACAGATGCTGTAGCAGCTTGCGTAGTTTTCAGAATGGGAAAACCATCGAAAAAAGATTATCGAAAATACAATATAAAAACTGTTATTGGACCAGATGATTATGCATCGATGAAAGAAGTTGTGCGACGAAGATATACTAGAATGCTAGAAGAAGAAACTCCATTGCCCAATTTGATTATTGCAGACGGTGGAATTGGTCAAATGGAAGTAATCAGACAAGTGATAGAAGATGAATTGAAAATCAATATTCCAATTGCTGGATTGGCAAAGGATAAAAAACATCAAACACGTGAATTGCTGTTTGGATTTCCACCAAAAGAGATCGGTTTGAAGCCAACAGACCAGCTTTTTAAATTATTGGCAAGTATGCAGGAAGAAGTGCATCGGTTTGCAATAACATTTCATCGCGACAAAAGAAGTAAGACTCAAATTGCATCAGAATTGGATTCCATACCAGGAATTGGTGAAAAAACAAAGAATAAGTTAATTTTGAAATATAAGAGCATAAAACGAATTAGATTGGCTAGTTTGGATGAACTTATTGAAACCATTGGAACTAACAGAGCTACAATTACTTACAACTATTTTCATGATGTTTTGAAGCCCTGAGAATCACATATTTATTATTTATTGTACCTTTGTGCTGAAATACAATAAGGAAAATGACAGTTATTATGCTAAAAATAAAATCACTCGATACAATTCAAGAAACAGCAAAAGAATTTATTAACCAAATAGGGAATAATACCATTTTTGCATTTAACGGATCAATGGGAGCTGGCAAAACAACTTTCATAAAAGCGATTTGCGAAGTGATGGGTGTGAAAGAAACGATTAACAGCCCTACATTTTCAATTGTAAATGAATATGAAGCAGCGGACGGTAGAATCATTTACCATTTCGATTGTTATCGCATTAATAAAATTCAGGAGGCGCTTGATTTGGGTGCAGAAGAGTATTTGTATAGTGGTAATTTGTGTTTTATAGAATGGGCGGAAAATATAGCTCCTCTCCTACCCGATTCGATTGTAAATGTAGACATAGAGGAAATAGAAAATGGAGAAAGAAATGTAAAAATGAAAGAATGTAGAATGTAAAAATGTAGAATGAAAACAAAAAAGAAAAGCTCTATTATGGAGCAAGTAAAAGCGGCTCGAAAGCAAAGCCGTGAAGAAGAGCTAAAGGCTCATGGAAAATCTATCAACTACCCGAAAGTAATAGATTCGAAAAATGTATATAACCGCAAAAAAAATAAGGCAGACGATGAGGTTCTGCCTTATTTGTTTTTAGGAAGACAGAATTCTGATTCTGTCAAAATGATATAGCGGAATTGGAATTCCACCCTCCCAAATCTTACCAAATACTCACTCGTTTTTCGACAGGAACAAACATCTTGTCGCCTTCTTTAATACCGAATGCTTCGTACCAAGCAGCTATTTGAGGTAAAGCACCATCCACACGCCATTTTCCGAGCGAATGCGGGTCTGATTTAGTCAATACGAGTATTTCTTCAGGACGAATGTTACTTGCCCATACAATGGCATAAGAAAGGAAAAAACGTTGTTCTGGTGTAAATCCATCTATCTTTGAAAGTGGCGCAGAAGCTGTAGCACTTTTAAAAGCTTGGTATGATACTTGCAAACCTCCATGATCAGCTATATTTTCACCAAGAGTGAATTTTCCATTACCATGCACTCCTGGAGCAACAAATATTGAATCAAAAAACGAAGCCATAACACCTGCTCGTTTATCAAAATTCTTTTTATCGGCAGCTGTCCACCAATTTTTCAAGTTACCTTCCTTATCAAACTGACAGCCTTGGTCATCAAAACCATGCGTCATTTCGTGACCAATCACCACGCCAATTGCACCGTAATTAAAGGCATCATCGGCACTTTGATCAAAGAAAGGATATTGTAAAATTCCAGCAGGGAAACAAATTTCGTTAGTGGAAGGGTTATAATAAGCATTTACGGTTTGAGGTGTCATTAGCCATTCAGATTTATCAACTTTCTTGCCCTCTTTTCCAAACATATAAGCATGTTCAAAACGATTAGCCCGTTGGATATTAGCAAAATAAGAATCCTTTTGAATGTTTAATTTTGAATAATCTCTCCATTTGTCAGGGTAGCCAATTTTTACATAGAAGGTATTTAGTTTTTCCTGAGCTTTTACTTTTGTAGAATCACCCATCCATGCCAGAGCTTTAATACGCTCACCAAGTGAAACTTGCAAGTTATGTACCAATTTCAACATACGTTCTTTTGATTCAGCAGGAAAATATTTTTTTACATACATTTGTCCAACTGCTTCACCCAATGAACCATCAACACTTGAAACGGCTCTTTTCCAGCGTGGCTTTTGCTCCTTCTTGCCAGACAAAGTTTTACCGTAAAAATCAAAGTTTTGAGCCGTTATTGCGTCACTTAAATATGACGCTGATTCATCTATCAATTTCCATTGCAAATAAGCAATTTGAGTTGCTATAGGCTCGGTTTCGATTATTTTACCCACCTCAATCAAAGATTCTTTTTGAGAAACACTTACATTTTTGGTATTTTTCAAACCCAGAGAAGTAAAATAAACATTCCAGTTAATAGCCGGAACCATTTTTTGTAAATCAGCAACTGACATTTTATTGTAATTGGCATGAGGATCACGCAATTTTACTTGATCGTAAGCTGCTTTGGCCAATCGTGTTTCAATTTTCATTACTGATTCCATGTTTTTTTGAGATTCAGCAGCTGTAAAACCAACCAATTGGAACATTTTTACAACATGAATTTTATATTTGTCACGGATTTCTTTTGTATGGGCATCATTATCCAAATAATATTCACGCTCTTCTAAACCTATACCACCTTGATGCGTTTGAACCAAATTATCATTGCTGCTCATAGCATCTGCATCTAGATAAACAGCAAAATAAGGAGTTAAACCTGACAGCAATAAATCGGGAAGCAAGGTTGATAATTCAGAAGTTTGTTTTAAATCAGCAATCTTTTTCAAATCTGCTTGAATTGGTTTATACCCATCGGCATTTAATTTTGTGCTGTCCATAGCAAGATTGTACAAATCGCCAATTTTTTGTTCAATAGTTGCATTATCAGCCTTCTTAGACGCAATTTCTTCAATCAAACTTCTTAATTGTTTATGGTTGTTTTCCGCCAATTTGTCGAAACTACCAAAACGTGAAAATTCACCAGTGAGTGGATTATTTTTCATCCAACCACCACAGGCATATTTATAAAAATCGTCTTTGGGGGATACTGTCGTATCAAGGCTAGCTAAATTGATACCAGCGCCTTTGGCCGTATCCTTTTTGCTATTACATGCTGTTGTCATAAGCGCTAAAGCAATAATTGGAAAAATTAGTTTATTCATTTTGAAAATGTTAGATGATTAAATAATGTGCAAAACTAAATAAAGTTTTTGGAATATAAATTTATACAGAAAATAATCATTAAGCTATGCGAATTATTTTTTGGGAATGTCAAAAATCAACCGATACATTTGATTCAACATTATCAATTATTCTAAAAAGTTCATTCAAAGTATCGGCTCTAAGCATGGCTATTCGTGTTTCTTTGAAGTTGGGAATTCCTTTAAAAGCTGGAGTTGCAGCAAGATGTCTACGGGTATGAGTAATGCCTTTAAGATGCTTGTTACTAATGCTTTCTATTGTAGTATTGTCATCAATATCTAACCATTTGATAGATTCAATAATGTGTTCCTTGAGAACAGCTTTTTGTTCTTCAAAATTTAGAAATGAATGATGTTCACCGGTTTCAAAATACTTCTTTATTTCTGCAAAAATCCAAGGTTGCCCAATGGCAGCGCGACCCATCATTACGCCATCAACTCCATATCGATTAAAACAGTCTTTTACACGTTCAGGAGTGGTTACATCACCATTTCCAATGATTGGGATATGCATACGTTGATTGTTTTTTACCTCAGCGATTAATGACCAATCAGCTTCGCCAGTATACATTTGAGCACGGGTACGACCATGAATAGTCAAGGCTGAAATTCCTACATCTTGCAGTCTTTCAGCCAGTTCTACAATAACTTTACTGTCTTCATCCCAGCCTAAACGGGTTTTGACAGTTACAGGAAGTTTTACAGCTTTTACAACATCGGACGTTATCTGAAGCATTCTGGGTAAATCACGCAAAAGCCCTGCTCCTGCCCCTTTACCAGCAACTTTTTTTACCGGACAACCAAAATTCAAATCAATAATGTCTGGTTGAGCTTGTTCGGCGATGATAGCCGCATTGGCCATTGACGCAGGATCATGACCGTAAATTTGTATAGCAATTGGGCGTTCTTGGTCATATATTTTTAGCTTTTGTTGCGTACGGTTTATACTACGGATTAAAGCTTCGGATGATACAAACTCAGTATAAAGCATATCAGCACCAAATCGCTTACAGAGTAGTCGAAAAGCAGGATCTGTAACGTCCTCCATGGGTGCTAAAAACAGAGGATATTCGGGAAATTGTATGTTTGCTATTTTCATTTAAGAGCTAAAAAATAAAAATACAAAGGTAAGAAAATATATTGGGCAAATATTAGCAAAGAAACTGAATGATTTGTAATTAGAATAGTGTAATGGTTATAAACTTAAAATAAATTTCAGTGCTAAAATACATTTGTTTACCTTTGCAAAAAATACAATAAATGATTAGAGAAGATATTGAAATAATGGCGCCTGCTGGTTCTTGGGAAAGTTTAAGTGCAGCCATAAATGCAGGTGCGGATTCAGTGTATTTTGGCATTGAAAAACTAAATATGCGCAGTAAATCGAGCAGTAATTTTACGACAGAAGATTTGCGCAAAATTGTAGCCGTTTGCAAAGAAAACAACGTAAAAAGCTATCTTACAGTCAATACCATTTTGTATGATGGTGACATGACTTTGATGCACGAAATTGTTGATGTGGCTAAAGATGCTGAAGTTTCAGCCATCATTGCAGCCGATGTAGCCGTAATGTTATATGCCAATAGTGTGGGTGTGGAAGTTCATTTATCAACTCAATTGAATATTTCAAACGTAGAATCATTGCGTTTTTATGCCCAATTTGCCGATGTGGTGGTATTAGCGCGCGAATTGAACATGGAGCAAGTGAGTGAGATTTTCCAAGCCATTGAAAAAGAAAATATTACAGGTAGGAGTGGCAAACAAATCCGCATAGAAATGTTCTGTCACGGAGCACTTTGTATGGCTGTTTCTGGGAAATGTTACCTCAGTTTGCACGAACAAAACGTGTCGGCCAACCGTGGTGCTTGTACGCAAATTTGCCGTAGAAGTTACACCGTTAAAGACAAAGAAACCAACATAGAGTTAGAAATTGAAGACCAAAATATCATGTCGCCCAAAGACTTGAAAACAATTGGTTTTGCTGATGAAATGTTGAAATCTGGCGTTCGGGTTTTCAAAATTGAGGGGCGTGCTCGCAGTGCCGAATATGTAAAAACGGTGGTTTCTTGCTACAGAGAAGCCATTGAATCATACATAGATGGCACATTTTCGGAAGAAAAAGTGGCAGCTTGGGATGTTCGCCTGAGCAAAGTTTTCAATCGTGGATTTTGGAACGGTTATTACCTGGGACAACGTCTCGGCGAATGGAGCAAAAATTACGGTTCGGGCGCCACACACACCAAAATTTACATTGGAAAAGTGACCAATTACTTTGTAAAACTTGGTGTTGCAGAATTTCTATTGGAAGCACAACATCTTGCTGTAGGCGACGAAATACTGATTACTGGTGAAACAACCGGAGCGTATGAAGACTTTGCAAAAGAAATAAGAGTGGAACTGAAACCGGTGGATATAGTTGAAAAAGGAACTTATTTTTCTTTGAAAACCAATGAATTGGTGCGGAGGAATGATAAATTATTTAAGGTGGTGCCCCAAACCCCTAAAGGGGCTTAAAAAAATAGTAACGGCTCTGAAAATATCTATTTCAGAGCCGTTACTTTTACAATACCTTTATCAAAACCTCCGAACTTGCATACAATTCACCAAAAGAAATCGCCTCAATATTATTGGCAACTAATAAAGCTTCTACTTCGGTAATAGCATGTTTTTCTACTGCTATTAATAATCCTCCGCTCGTTTGAGGGTCACACAAAATCAACTTATCACTCTCGTTTTTCAATTGCACCAAATGACCATAACTGTCCCAATTTCTGTGCGTTCCTCCCGGAATACAGCCCTGGTTGATATATTGCTGAACATCAGCAAAGACTGAAATTTTTTCAAATTCAATTTCAGCTGATAGATTACTTCCTTCGCACATTTCTGACAAATGCCCCAATAAACCAAAACCAGTTACATCCGTCATGGCAGAAATACCATAAATATTGGCCAACTCCTGCCCTATTTTGTTTAGTTTCGACATTGAGTTTGGAGCAATATCCGCATGTTCCGGAAGTAATTTTCCTTGCTTCTGAGCTGTTGTAAAAATGCCAACACCCAATGGTTTTGTAAGATAAAGCTTACATCCAGCAGTAGCTGTATCATTTCTCTTCAGTTTTTTGAGCTCAACGGTACCCGTAACTGCCAGTCCGAATATTGGCTCTGGACTATCAATGCTATGTCCACCTGCCAAAATAATACCCGCTTCCGAGCATATTTGTCGACCACCTTCCAGCACTTGTTGTGCAATTTCAGGCGCCAATTTATTGATGGGCCAACCCAAAATAGCAATGGCCAAAATAGGTTTTCCACCCATGGCATACACATCGCTTATGGCATTGGTAGCTGCAATTTGCCCAAAAGTAAACGGATTATCAACTATCGGCATAAAAAAATCAGTAGTACTAATAATTGCTGTTCCATCGCCCATATCATAAACAGCGGCATCATCACGACTGTCATTTCCAACAATTAAACGTGGATCGATAAGTGGTGTAAGATTCGTTTGGAGTATTGTAGTAAGTACTTTTGGAGAAATTTTGCAACCACAACCCGCACCATGGCTGTATTGCGTTAGTTTAATATCGTTCATTTTTTTTATTTGAGTTTTTCTATTTTCAACGCGTTTTCTAAATGATTTATTGAGGGAAGCGGAATTGTAATCACGTTTTTCCACTTTGGATTATTCATTCCTTTAGCGTATAATTTATCGTAATAATGTAAAGTTATCATCGCCACTTCGTAAAAATCATCTTGTTCCAAAGCAGCAATTGAATTTTTTACACTTAATCCACCAAGTCGTTGCGAAATTCTTAGAATAGAATCTGCTAACTTTTGCTTATCACAAATTCCATATTCTATTACCAAATGTTTTGCGCGCTCATATTGAGGTATTTCTATAAAATAAAGTTGCGAAGCTTGCATTTGTTCAAAAAACGGTTTGGGAATTTTCACTCGGCCAATGTCGTAACTTTCATCTTCCACCCAAATTGGTTTTGATAAATCAAGTTGCATAAATTCAGCATGAAGATTATTTTCAAATTGTTCAACCGTAGGTTGTTCAGGTTGTCCAATACCACCAAAAGCAGAACCTTTGTGATTTGCCAATCCCTCTAAATCAATTACTTGATTTCCCAATTTATTTAATTCCTCAAGGATATAGGTTTTTCCACTTCCTGTATAACCACCCAAAACTTTGATATGGGCAGGAGATGCCAAGTTATGTAACACATAATTTCTATATGCTTTATAACCTCCAATTATCAATTTTACTTCACTAAATCCATTATCAACCAAATGCTGGGCAAAAGCATGACTCCGCATCCCTCCTCTCCAGCAATGCACAATTACTTCGCCATTTGGAGCTACTTTGAAAGCATCATTTATAAAATTTTGCAGTTTGGGAGTCACATATTCATAGCCCAATTTGATGGCAACTTCCTGCGATTGTTGCACATAAACCGTTCCTACATGCGCCCGTTCATCGTCAGTAAACAAGGGAATATTGATGGCATTTGGTATGTGACCTTTGGCAAATTCGCCTGGCGAACGTACATCAATTATTGGTAAATGGAACGAAAAAACTTGTTCAATATTTATTTCAGAAAGCATTGTTGAAAATAATGAATTTAATACTAGCAAATACAAAAGTAATTCAATAAACGCATTTTGGTGAGTTCATTCACCAAATTAGGTCAATTTCAGTGAATCTAATTCACCGGAATTGACCTAATTTAAAATATATTTCTAGCAAATTACTTATTTATCCAAAACCAAATTGTTGAAATTATACCTAAAACCATTATTGAAATTACAAAAATACTCTGATATCTGCAAAGGGCAATAAAATTTTCTTTTGTAGTTTCTATTTTAAAAAGCCTGAGCCAAAACCAAGTAAATTTTTTATCTTTTACTTTTTCATACATTTTCTCTAAATTATTTTTCGAATAACTCAAAAC
>Ga0194037_1002515_pt1 | contig 12075 bp, 3 predicted proteins | sample JunL306m_MetaG_FD_148653 | JGI IMG/M metagenome (GOLD analysis project Ga0194037, IMG submission 148653) | Anoxic zone freshwater microbial communities from boreal shield lake in IISD Experimental Lakes Area, Ontario, Canada - Jun2016-L304-6m | ecosystem: Environmental > Aquatic > Freshwater >...
GTTAATTTAGTTAAACCATACTTCACTGAATCAATTGCTCCACGCCATGATGGATTATCGGTGAAAGTGATATTAATATTCCCATCTACAGTAGCTCCGCTTGCAGCTGTCAATGAAGGTGAAGCAACTAATGTTGTTGCATTTGCCAAAACAAAATCGCCTAAAGTGTTAAATGAATTAGTAGAAGTAATTGTACCAGTTACAGTCGCAGTTCCTGTTCCACCTAAATCGTCCCAACCACTACTACCCGCAATACGTAGGTTAGCAGCCGTAGTAACCGAGAATGCACCTCCACCATTAATTGAATCAACTGCATCATAAGCTAACTTAATTGAAGCAGTTGAAATATTTGCAGCACTTGAAGATAATGTATAATATTTATTACCTGAAATAGTTGACAAAGTACCAGGAATTGTATGTGTAGGAGTTGTTCCTCCTACAAGAACCTGGGCTTTATAGGTAGTTGCAGTTCCAGCTAATTGAGTAATTGTCAATGTTACTGGATTATAATCACTAGAAGCTCCTATTGGGAAAACTATTGGAGTAGATGCAGTACCAGAAATTGTATTCTGCATTGGTCCAGCAACATAACTTGTGGAAGAACCTCCACTAACAGATGCCCCACTTCCTAATGTCAACAAGTTTGAAGAAGTACTTGTCAAAATTCCACTTGTAAGTGTCAATACTCCACTAACATTTGTACTGCTTGTAAGAGAAAGTCCTGCACTGTTATTAACTGTCAAACCTGCAATAGTTGAAGGTAGTCCATTACCAGTAACTTGAGCAGCAGAACCAGCATAATTATATGAGGCTCCAGTGCTATAATTGCGAGTTGTGGTTTGAATTGGTCCTGTTGCACCAGAAGAGGTAATACCAGCAGTGTTGCCAATTTTCAAAATAGCTCCTGAGCGGATATTAACAGTACCAGCACCAGTAATTGCTTGAGTTGCATTTCTGAAATCAGCAATTGTATCAATATTGAATACTCCACCCGCTGCCACTGTAATTACAGACGCTGCACCTGTACCTGCGGTACCAGCACTAACAGTTCCATTTGGATAGAATTCAGTTGCATTTACAGTACCTGTTCCGCCAATTGCAAGCGTAAATGTATTTCCAGAAGCAGCATTACAAACCAAATAACCATTTCCAGATGTTCCTGCACCAGAGAATCCCCAAGTTGACACATTTCCACTTGGACGCCCAGGCATAAATGTCAAAGTTCCATTAACATTCAAATTAAAGTTTGTAGCAGGGTAGCTATGTGAACTAGAAGTATTACCTAAACTTGACCATTGAGCCATAGTAACTGTTTTACCGGCATTGATAGTTAACGTTTGACCAGCAGCATTTGCATACAAACCAAAAGCATTACCTGTAAATGTACTTCCGTGATAATGAATTTTAATATCATGATCTATTACAGTTGTAGAACTTGCAGTACCCAATATTAATTTAGATACTTCCAAAGTTCCTCCATTACCAGTAATTGTAGTAGTACCTGCATTATTTAATTGTAAGGAAATTGCATCGGCAGCATCTCCATCCAAACCATTTCCTACAGTACCACTTGTAGCAACTTCCACAGTTGTACCACTTACAGTAATAATTCCATTGTTTGTATTTGTTCCAGTACAAGTATTACCAGTTTTTAAAGTACCGTTAATCACATGCAGATCTTTACTTAATGCACCTACCGCAGCAACAGTAACTGTGTTACCACCTACAATCCAAACGGTAGTAGTAGCAGTAGGTACAGAGCCTGTAGTTAAAGATGTACCATTCCACGTATTCCATGTTCCTGCAACGGCATAGTTACCATTTGCAACACTTACTAAATCATTAATTCCATAAGGAACTGGAGTTGCAGAGGCACTAGTTACAGCGCTCCAATTACTACCATGTCGAACAAATACGCCATAATTATAAGGAGTCAGCCCTGTTAATCCTGTTACAGTAACGCCGGTGCTAGTACCCTTATACACTACATAACCACTACCAATAGCAGTACCACTACCATAAGCAGCATTTGCAGTATAGCTTGAACCATCACCTATAGGAGCAGTTACAGTACCTGTAGAAGCAACTACCAAAACCTCATTCCAATAATTATTTTGAGTCACATTATAAGTAGGATTTGTCCAAGCTAAAACACTTGAAGCTGCAGCAGAAGCTGTAAATGCAGTAACAGGTGAAACAGCAGTGGCACCATTTACTGTAGCAGAAGAAGAATAGCTACTTCCACTATAAGCCACTAATTGATAGTAATAAGTACTTGCATTTGACAATCCAGTCACTTCCACATTAGTACCTGTTCCTGCATATACCAAATGATAAGAAGAACCATAAGTTGATGCTGAACCATAGTTCGCATTTGAACCAGTATAAGTACTTCCTGCTCCTGTTGTAGTGTAAGCACTTGCAGAAGTACTTGCAAAAACCAATACGTTATCATAAGAGCCAGAAGGAGCTGTCCAACTTAAACGTTGAATATTATCTGAAGTATTTGTGATACTCAAACTAGTTGGAGCAGTTACAGCAATACCAGCACCAGTCAAAGCCAAGTTTTGAGAAGAAACACCTCCACCTGCGTAAGACAAATTAGCACTGTAAGATTGTATAGCAGTTGGATTGAACAATACATAGATTGTTTTACTAAATGACGAACCATATCCAGTAATATTTACTGAAGAAGCATAACCACTTCCGTTTGTCAAAGAAACTGTAAATCCAGTAGGTGCTGTTACTGTAACTGAAGACCCATCTAAATTTGAACCAGATAAATTGAAAGTATTTTGAAGAGTTTGATAAACGGTAATATTTCCGAATCCAGCAATAGTACCTGCACCAATTGCAGGAGCAATCGCTGGAATATTAAAGGAAGAAGAAGTTACACCTGTCAAACCAGTTGATGTGAAACTAATTGTAGCTCCGGTTACTGCAGAAACACTACTTGCTGTTAAATCAGTAAAAGTTGCAACACCTGCAACAGCAGAAATTGTAGTAGTACCTCCCATTGTCCAAGCACCTGCACCTTCATTAGCTATAATAGAGGCACTACTTGAAGTTGTATTTCCATACTGATCCTGAATAGCAACAACAGGCTGAGTCCCCAAAACAGCACCATTAATCGAAGGATTAGTAGGCTGTGTAGTCAAAGCTAGTTTTGTAGCTGTACCAGCTCCTATTGTCTGTGAAACAGTTGCATTTGAATACCCTGTTGCAATTACTACAATAGATTTTGAACCAGCAGATTGTAAGAGTGTAGAAACAGAAGGTGTGAATGTAATTTGTCCAGAAGTAGTTGTGCTGTATGCACCTCCTACCAAAGTTGTACCACCTACTGTAATGCTTGTTATCCTTGCCTTCCATGTATCATTTGTAGGATAAGTGACTGTAAATGCACCATCTACAGTCGCAGAAACTGCAGCAGTTAATGCAGGAGCTCCAGGAACTGCCAAAGCTAAATAAAATACACCCGCAGTGCCAGGAGTTGCAGTTACAGCTCCAGAAAGTCCGATTCCATTGATACCACCTACAGTAATTCCTGTATTACCACCAATTGTAGTATAGACTCCTGCAGCAGTTGTACTGCTCTTTCCAAGTGCAAAATTTGAACCCAAAGAAGATTTCCCTAAAGAAGCCTGTAAGCCTGACAATACAGTTCCTGTAGTAGTAACTGTCCAATATTCAGTATTACTAATACTACTCAATGTAGCATCTACAGTACCTGTTGCACCTGATGTTGCTTGAACTTTTACAGTTTCTCCAGTACCACTAGTTGTCACAGTGATATCTGCAGGAAGATAGGCAGCAGAAGCAGCGGAACCTACAGGGAATGTATATAGAGTAGGTGAAGCTACTGAAGGTAAATTCCAAGCCAATGGTCCAAAAACATAGGCTGAAGATGAAGCTCCAGAAATAGATGAGCTAGTACCAAGGGTCAAGAAATTAGTTGCAGTAGTAGTTACTATGCCTCCAAGAGTAAGTGCACCAGTCATTGAAATTGCTTTATCCAAGGTTGTATTCGCATTGAAAGTAACATTTGCAGGGTTTCCTGTAGTTAATGCAGCACCAAACGGAGTTGTAGTAGCTCCATTAAATACATAGTTTGCACCTGCAGTAAATGTTTTTGTTCCAAAAGTCAATACAACTGCAGCCAAACCACTAGTATTTGCAGTCTTTAAGGTTGCGCCACTAGCCAAAGTAAAGGTAGCAGCAGCATTACTTGCACCAGTAATCGTGAAAGTACTACAATCCAATATGCCATCATTTTCAAAAGTAGGATACAGAGAACTTGAATTCAGGGCGATATTTGCACCCAATGTATAAGAAGCAGAACTACCTATTTTCACTGCCCATTTTGCAAAATCATAAGTTGTATTAATTGTTTTGCCTACACCTGTTAAATTAAATGTAGTGGTAGTTGGACCACCTGGGCCAGTATTTGTACTAAATAATGCTCCTGAAATATTACCACCAACTGTTAGTGCTGAAATTCCAGATGATGAACTATTATCAAATTGCATAAAGTATGTTGCCCCGGTTGTGGTCAAATCTCCACCAATTGTAATATTTCTAGTTGCTGAACCTGTAGTATTGAAGAATTTCAATTTATTGGAAGTACTTCCAGTTGAAATCACATTTAAGTTGCCATCAATAAATAAAACAGGATTTGCACTTGCAGAAAAATAAATTGCCTGATTACAGTTCACTACTACATTTCCATAATGTGTATTATCAATCAGTAATGTATTAGCTGAACCACTAACACAAGCAGTAATTAATAAAGTAGCATTCGAATTCCATGTAGCAGTAGGCGGTGTACTTATTAAAGCATTATTCAATTCATGAACACTATAGTTTTCAAAAGTTAACGAGCCAGTCTTAACAATTGCAGTAGCATCCGAGTTTTTAAAATATCCACTCACGTCCATAGTTCCAGCCAATGTAAAAGTACCTGCAGTAATTTCCAATGTACCATTCGTTGCCCCTGCATTAGTAGCAACAGCACTTGCCGTATTTGCAATATTCAAATTACCACCTGAACTTACTGTTAAGTTAGCAGCAGTAGTCAAAGTTTTATTAGAAAGAATATTTAAGGTGCCTCCAATAGTAACAGTACCAGTGGTACTTATATAATTGGCATCCATATTGACAGTGCCACCACTCTGAATAACGATATTATTCGCTCCACTATTAGTAACCAATGCAGAAGTGAAAGGACCGCTTGGGCTAGTACTCCAAGTACTTGCTGACCAATTCATTGTTCCACTACTTTGGGAGTAATAGGTAGGAATGATGACGGCAAACGTCGCACTCGTTCCTGAGGTTAAGACTGGAGTACCTGAAGTTTGAGTGGCAGTAACGCTAACCCCTGCTTCTACAACAGAATAAGTAATCCCTGTAAACGTTACACTACTAGCACCATTTAAAATAGTACCAGTCAATGTTCCTCCAAGTGCTCCTGTTCCTGTAGCCAAAGACAATGTAATTAAATTATCACTTGAAACAGGTTGTGGATTTCCTCCACCATCTACAGATTGTACTGTAATGCTAAAAGGAGTACCTTGCGCTTGCCCACCAATAGTATTAATTTTCAAAGTCGTAGCAGAAGGTGTAGCCACTGCGAACACGTTACTAGTAATTACTGTAAGTGAAGGAGTTCCAGAAGTTTGAGTTGCGGTAATACTTGTATTTTCAACGGTACTATATGACAATCCACTAAAAGTTATGGAACTTGTACCATTAAGTATTGTTGCGGTTAAAGTGCCAGAAAGGCTACTTGCAGTTCCACTTGCCTGAGTAAGAGTAATTAAATTATCGCTTGTTACATTTGCTGCATTACCATTTGCATCAGTAGATGTAACCACTATACTGAAGGGTGTAAAGGCAGATTGAGTAGTAATTGTATTAATCTTTAATTTAGTGGCGGATCCTGCATTAGTAGTAAAGATATTACTATTTGCTACTGTTAAAGTCATACCACCACTTGCGGTAGCACTAAACTTAACGTTATTGACTGCACCGCTATATGTTACGCCACTAATAGTAACTGTATTAGTACCATTTGTTATCGTTCCTGTAATTGTACCTCCAATTGATCCTGTTGTTCCAGACACTTTAGCTAAAGTAATTAAAGTGCTACTTGTCACATTTGCTGCATTACCATAAGCATCTACAGCATTTACCACAACATTGAACGGAGTTCCAGCCACTTGAGTTGCAATAGTACCGACAGAAAGTGCAGAAGCAGTTGTTGCATTTATAGTAGTAGAAGTTCCAGTATTAGCTGTTAATGCTGTACCACTAGCCACTGTCGCAGTTGATGTAAAACTTCCTGCAGTCTTAAAAGTTACACTAAATGTCTTTGTTCCAGCAACCAAAGCAGCATTACTAGGTAGTGTTGCTGCGGCATCTGAACTAGTGATTGCTATTGTAGAAGTAATAGTATTTACCAAATTCCAGTTCGCATCTACTGCATTAACTGTAATAGTTGCTGCTGTTCCTGCAGTTTGAGCAGTAGGAGTTCCTGTTTTTCCGGTAGCTGTTCCCGGAGCAGCTGTTTCGCCTGGCATCAATAATTGAAGTTTAGCAGCAGCACCTATTGCAAAGGTTACAGAATTACTAGCAGAAGAACTTGTGAGTCCTGATGCAGAAGCTGTAAATGTAGTTGACTCTGCTTTTCCATAAGTAGCCGCAGAAATATTGACACTGCTACTACCGCTAGATATAGTACCTGTATTACCTGTCATAACACCAACTCCAGCTGCAGACAAGGTAACTAAAGTTCCAGAAGACACATTTGTTGTATTTCCATATTGATCTTGAGAAGTAACAGTTGCGCTAAAAGCTGTACCTGCTGTTTGAGAAGCAGAAATAGCCCCAATTGAAAGTTTTGTAGCAGTACCAGCAACATTTGTTTGCGTTACAGTAGCATCGTTATACCCTGTTGCCTTTACAACTATGGTATGACTACCTGCAGTTTGTAAGGCGGCAATAGACGAAGTTTTTACTGATAATGTGCCTGCAGCAGGTGTAGTTAAATAGGTGTTAGGGCCAGTAGCCAAAGAAAGTACACTGCCACCATCAACAGTAATACCTGTTACTGCATTATTCCAAGAATTATCATTTGTATAGGTAATTACTAAATTATTATCAACAGTTTGTCCTGCTGATGCGGATAGTGTAGGGGGAGTTGATGCACCTGCAGCCTGAATAGCCAAAGATGCAGATGAAGAGGTTGCAGTTGCACAAGGAGAAGCTCCTGTAATTACACATTTGTAATAGTCTGCTGTTCCTGCGGATGCTGTAGCACCTGCAGTGATACTTAAAGTAGCAGTTGTATTTCCAGTGTAAGTAACACCTGTAGGAGTACCATCAGCTACATTAGTGTATGTACCACCTGCAGAAGTGGAATGAGTCCATTGATAGGTAGGTGATGTTCCAGTTACAGATCCAACCGACATAGAAGTGGCAGAACCACTAATTGTTGCCGTTGTTGCTGAAGGACTTGTTCCTATTACAATTGGCTGATTTACAGTTAACTGAGCACCTGAAGAGGTAGCAGTACTTCCACCACCACACGCAACAGAGACAACGCATCTGTAATAACCACCCGCACCAGTAGTCGCACCTGTTGCAGGAGTGATGCTTAAAGTATTTGAGGTATTCCCTGTATATGTAATATTTGCAGGTGTGCCATCTGCGACACTTGCCCAACCTGTAGAATTGTTGGCACTATATTGCCATTGATAAGTAGGCGTAGTTCCTGTTGCAGTAACAGACATCGTAGCCGCAGTACCAATACAGGCTGAAGCTGCAGACGGATTAGAAGTTCCTGCAGCAGTACATGCAGCTGGACTTGTAATGACAATATCATCCAAATATATACCACTGCCACTAGCATTAAAAATACCCAATCGAGCATTACCAGTAAAATTACCAGTAAAGGTAAATTGTTGCATTGAAGTATTTCCTGCACTACCATTTGCAGCAAATGACTGCGTTTGATATGTAAAGCCAGCTGGAGCAACTGAAGCATTTGAGCTATAAGTAGGCAGGGCAGTTAGTGCAAAATTTGTAATATTCAAAGTTCCTGCTGCAGTTGAATTCGTATTAAGACCAACAACAAAATTTCCTGCTGGAGCCATCCAAAATGTAACAGTTGTTACTCCATTTAGGATAGGTGAAATTACATAACTACTAGCAGAATTATACTTAATTGAATGAGTTAAGGTACGTATTTTATTTAATTTAGTATCACTTGATGTGCTAACATTTGAGTAAAACCAAGTACCCGAATTTGGACTCGTGTTTGTACTAGTAGTACTAGCGGCAGCTAAGGTATAATAACTTTGAGTACAACTTACTGCATTTGAAGCCATTACTATACTTCCACTAGAAGTATTAGTTACAGTAGTCCAAGCTGCCTCTTCAAACCCTTCATTAATCACCTGTGCTTTTGAGGTATTTGTTACAAAAGACATTACTAACGACAAAATAATAATTGTCAAAGACTTTGGCAAGAAAGTAAATAGATTTTTCATTTGATTGTGTTTTGAGTGTAAACCAAACCCATTTTCCAAAGGCGAAGCTTTGATAGAATCAAGTCTTTGTGGTGAATCTAAAACGTTTTTCTGTGAAGAATTCGTTGCTTTTTTCATATAGTTGTTGTTGTTGTTATTTACAATATTTCTAGTTACGGAGCTCGTCATATTTGAGTGTTCCAATAAAGCAAGTAAACTTTTTCCCATGGTGCGAATCATTAATTATTATTTGAATTTGATGTGTTAATACAACACAATTCAATTATCCAAATTTATTATTTAGTCAACAAAAATAAATGCTAATAATGCATTACCATCCTGCACCATCCTGTCTGCATCGGTACTCAAGCAATCATTCCTCTTTCATTTGGTAATATTTCAATTATTTAAGAATACAGACCCAACAATTCTCTATCATTATTTGTGGAAAACTTCCATTAGCAAGCATGTTCGTAATTCACAACTAATGAAATAGAAAAAATAATGCTAGATTTATTAAGACTATAAATATTAATGTATTTCGAAAGCATGATTTGTATCACAATCGTAGAAACAGGAGATTGACTAGTAATATGAAATAATTGAGGTTTCATATTCATCTAAATATTAGTGAAGAGAAAAAGCTAAACACATAGCGAAATAAAAAGATAAACACATAGTGACTTAGCCACATAGGAAAGACATAGTTTTTTTTCTATGTTTTATTGAAAAGAAGGGCACAGAAGAATCCTACTTCGTAGCATTAGGAACGATTTTCTGAAAAGACGTAGAGACAAGGCATGCCTTGTCTCTACCCCCACAAAAAATGGTTGCAAACAGTTTTACCTATCTGCAACCAATTTCAATTATCAATTACGAATTATCAATTATTAATTATCAATTATCAATTATTAGATCATTGTAATTTGAATGCTTACCTCTGTTAACCCAGTATTTCTTGCAAACAGATGTCTTTTCGCATCGGTATATCCCATTGCTACAGGATTATAAACAGCATCGCTCTGTGGCGGCATCGTTACCTTCGGTGCACCTACCTCTGGAGTGGTCGCAATTCCATTTGTGAAAAATAATTCTACAGGATACTCACTATTATTCTGCCCCCTCAATTTGTCTTTGAGTATATCCTGTTTTCTTTTAAACACTTCATGAGACAATACATCAGACAATACCATCGTAAAATCTGTCTGTGCATGAATACTTATCAATTCAACAGGGAAATAATCAGCTACAGCAGAAGGTGTCTTAAAGAACTTCTTGATGAGCCCACCAAAAACACGGAATAAGGCATCAGCACAATTCGAAATCTCAGCATCAAGTGCAGTCAGTGCCAAATCGATACTATGAATTTGACTATTTTGCAGAGTCTTTGCATTAGTCAATAATGTTTGAAAAGCTACTACTTCTAACTTTATTGTTGCAAGGGTAGGATCCGAACCAATTGCTACAACTAGGTTATCAACAGCCTTCAATCTAAAAGCAACTTGTCCCGCCTGAAATGGAGTGCGTCGATGAGGAAAAAGCGTTTTGTATCTTGAGGAGGTACAATCATATTTACCTTGAATCGCAATATCCCAACCTCTGATTTTAGTTCCAGAGAGCTGTTCCAACAACTGTATCATTCCTAAGGTAGTTCCAGGATTACTACTTTTTAGGGAATCATACATTAAATACTTTGTTTCGAAAGAAACTTCATAATCATGAAAGAACGTGTATTCTTCCAAAATATCTGTGTCGGCGATGCCATTTTTGAGTTTGCCATCCACTGAGCTAATAATTGCCCTTGCTCCAACAATACTACGGGACAGAATAGCTTTAAAAAAATTAGAGGAATAAGACCACTCTTCATTTGAATACATAATAACATTTTTAAGTAGGCATGAATAATAATACCACTGGGAAATGATTTGTATGAAACTAAATGAATGAGATCCTTAATTTTTAGGATTCAATCTGTTTGTTTTAGCAAACTATTTTACGTTGAGTATTTCTTTAAATAATAAATTTCGTCAAAAGTCGTTAAACGATTCATATAACAATACTTTATTTTGTTTATTATCAAAATACTTTTCTTTTGAGTCACGTTTAACAGCAAATTGACCTAATAAGGTACTCAAAAGCTTGTTTTTATTTCTTGCTTCACTATTTAGGAAGGTAAATAACCTATCGAACATGCTAGTAATAAATTTATAAATTCCAAAAAACATCCAATACTCCTGTAGTTTACATTACTTATCCAGAAAAACCTCCGAGAGTCCTTATGAATTGATTGCCAACCTCATAAAACATTCAAGTGTTCTGTGGATACCACTTTCTACCCAGAAAAACCTCCGAGAGTCCTGATGAATTGATTACCTACCTCATAAAACATTCAAGTGTTCTGTGGATACCACTTTCTGCCTAGAAAAACCTCCGAGAGTCCTGATGAATTGATTGCCTACCTCATAAAACATTCAAGTTTTCTGTGGATACCACTTTCTGCCTAGAAAAACCTCCGAGAGTCCTGATGAATTGATTGTTGATCTCGAAAAACTTTCGAGAGCGTTGCGGATTCCATTGTACAGCTTGACAAACTTTCAAGAGTCTTGTAGAATTGATTGGCTATTACGATTAGTCATTTTGTTATCCTAATAAGATAATTGCTTCTATTAAATACCTTTCCTCGTTTTATCAGAAACATTTACTTATTTGAATGTGTATTTTGATTCATTTTTATCTGATTGACCATAAAAATTTATTTCAATTAGTTTTCCTTAATTAAAAAACTTAAGGATTGAAGAATATTATTTTATTAAACTCGGTTATCCTGTTATATATACTTGAATTGCTTTGGCAATAGAAAACTCCGCAAATGCCTGTTGAATACAATATTTAAAGAAATTAAATTGCCTTGCAGACATCTCCATAAATATTTTACCCTCAAGAGAAAGCATGATTGTCCTAAAATGAATGGAAGGACTTGGATCAAAAGGTTTATCGAATTCTAGGTAATAGGGTTCTCCATAAGCATCCTCCTGAAATTCTTCATAAAGTTTTTCGTCAGCCATTTCCATCCATTGTTCAGGCTTGGCAATTTTTAGCTTTTCAATTGTTTCTTTGTATGAGTCATCCTCGTCATTATATACTATGGGATAAAACTTCTCCAAAAATCGGATTAGTTGTGTTTCTAAAACTTCTTTTTTCAACGTGAATCGATACCGTTCATCCGTTTCTTCAAAATCATAGATAGCAGGTTCGAAATACTTTTGGGCAATCATTTCCGTGATTAACTCTTCTTTTGTGATATTGTATTTCTGTAAATACGTCTTAGATGTACCACAACTTGTAATAATGCCAATGGCGAGAAATTGTCCCATATTAATTTGTTTTATTCTATTTATTAATAATTAGAGTGATTGAAATGACTGATTCATTTTGAAAAAAACTATTCCTTACGATTTATTTGTCCCTTTAATGTTGCAATCAACTTTTCCATTTCATCAATTGCCTTATCCTTTTCTTCAATTGACTTATCTTTTTCTACAATTGA
>Ga0194037_1002516_pt1 | contig 12072 bp, 12 predicted proteins | sample JunL306m_MetaG_FD_148653 | JGI IMG/M metagenome (GOLD analysis project Ga0194037, IMG submission 148653) | Anoxic zone freshwater microbial communities from boreal shield lake in IISD Experimental Lakes Area, Ontario, Canada - Jun2016-L304-6m | ecosystem: Environmental > Aquatic > Freshwater >...
GTTTTTCCTGCGGCAAGGACTGTTTTCAGAAATTCGATATAGACCAGGGTTTTGCCGCTGCCGGTGACGCCGTGAAGAAGAAATGTGCGGTATTCCTGCGTTTCAAAAGCAGCTCGAAGCTGGTCAAGAGCCTGATTTTGTGACGTTGTAAGAGTTCTTTGCGCTTGAGGGTTTTCAGAAAATCCGGTTGAGTAGTTGCTGGTAACCTCTTTTTGGATTTTTTCTGCGAACCCTTTTTTTACCAGTATGTTTAGAGTCTCTCTTGATGCACCGATGGTTTTGGGAAAAGCCTCTTCAGGGTAAAGAGCAGCCAGTGCCGTCAGTGCGTCAAGCTGTTTTGGGGAGTTCTTGAGGCTTGTTTCGGCCTCTTCCGGCAATGAGGTGGTGAGAGAGTAAGCGGTTTTCTGTTTTGGTTTTGTGGATAAAAATTTTTTGGTCAGAAAAAGATGTCCGCCCCGTTCGAGTTCAGAGAGGGTGCGGTAAAGCTGTTTTTTGCCAAGTCGTCGTTGAAGCTGGGGAATAGTCAGCCGTTTCTCCGTGGTCATGATTTTCAGGATTGAACGCCGGAGAGCGGTGTTGATGATTTTCGGGACTTCAGCATTGAGCGCAAAGCCTGTTATTTCAACAACATCATGAACGGTGGTTCGAACTGCTGCCGGGAGGGCGCAGGTGAGAGTGTCGATTCTCCTGGTGAGATAATAGTCGGCCATCCACTCTGTCAGTTGCAGGAGGGAGTGGTTCAGAACGGGTTGACCGCCGTAAAGTACGTCAGAGATTTCTCTGTCGCTGGAGATCTCTTCGTCAGGTTCTGCCTTGAGACTCAGAATGTAGCCGATGGAAACCGTTCCATTGCCTTTTTGCAGGGAAAGCAGCACCATGGTTCCTGACTGAATGTCATGTTCCAGAGTATCCGGTACTAAAACAAGAAACGGTTCTCCCCTGAAAAATTTTTCCGAAACGGTCACAGCATACATGGTGGTGAAAGAAAAAAGCCAGTACCCCGGTACTGACTTTTTTTGATTGGAGACTTTTTATCGGATACTCAGGAAACAAGGGCTTCAAGAATCCTGTCGCGGATCTCCTCAACCTTTCCTGTTCCCTGAATTTCGTGAAAACGGGGAGTGTCAGAAGCCCCGTTCTTTGACAAGCCCATATAGTACTCAATCAGCGGTGCCGTTTGTGCATGATAGATCTCGAGACGTTTTTTAACGGTCTCCTCGTTATCGTCTTCCCTTTGGACAAGAGGTTCACCGGTTTCATCATCGATACCCTCTGTTTTTGGGGGATTAAAGCGTACATGATAGGTTCTTCCCGATGCAGGGTGTACACGGCGACCGCTCATCCGCTGAATTATGTCACCATCCTCAACACTTATTTCAACGACATGGTCAATGCTGATTCCATCACTTCTTAATGCCTCAGCCTGGGCAAGTGTCCGGGGAAAGCCGTCGAACAGGCATCCATTGGCACAGTCAGCCTTGGTCAGACGCTCTTTGACAAGACCGATAATAATCTCATCGGAGACAAGCTGTCCTGCGTCCATGACTTTTTTTGCGGCAATACCCAAAGGCGTCCCCTCGCTGACCGCAGAACGCAGCATGTCGCCGGTAGATATTTGCGGTATACCGAGGTTTTTTGAAATATAGTTTGACTGTGTGCCTTTTCCGGCTCCCGGTGCTCCAAGTAAAATAATTCTCATCAAACTTTATTTATTGGTTTTTTTTGGTGGTCACAATTATGATTTTTGGCTTCGATGGTTTTGTCTCATTTTCTGCTCTCTCGGTTTCATTGGCGTTTTCCGATGAAAGTTGAGTTTCCGGGAGAGGTTGTTCATCACTTTTTGGGGTTGGTTTGAGCAGGATGGTCTGAACAGCAGGTTTTTTCTTGAACTCGATTGTTGTGGATTTTGGGCTGCCTTCGGGTTTTGGTTGATGCTGCAACTGGACTTCATTAAACATCTGCTGCGAAGCAGCAGCAACTCCGAGAGTATCCAGCGAACGGTATTGGTAGTCCTCTTCCCTGATCTGCTCCTCCCTGAATTCGAAATCCAGTGCTCCCAGCATCATTCTGATAGCCCTGCGGCTTTCTCCGAGGTCTCCTCTGGATTCAATACGGGTTTCAGCTTTGGCATTAACCGTCGTGATGGGGCGGTCATTGATATCTTTTTCCTCAAGAAGTCCGAAGGTGACATTGATTTTTAAACCGAAAAGGATAAATGAACTTATCTCGGCGCGAATGGTGTTCATACCGCCTACAGCCGTTTTTTCGCTTATCAGAGTCCACCCTATCCAGTGATCAATTTTGTTGAGAATAAACTTTGAGATGTCGGATACCGGCTTGTCGTACCGCCGTACCTTCAGTTCCTCAAAAACAGGTTTTTCTGAGGTGTGCGTTGCATTGATGGTAAGGCCAAGGCAGGCTTTTTGAAATTCAGTTTTGAAAGGAATAAAATCGATCAACTCCATAATCTTAGACTGTTAAGAGATTATTGCGGTTCAGGATACCTCGTTGTAGCCAGTTGGCCGCATGCTGCATTAATGGTCGTTCCATAACTTTTTCTGACCGTGACATGCAGTCCTGAATTAAAGAGGTATTGCTGGAACTGCTCCCTGGTAGCATTGTAAACAGGATTGAAGTTGATATTAATGATTGAATTGTAATCAATCAAATTTATTTTGCATAAAAAGCTTCTTGAAAATCGTGCGAGCTTTTTTGCGTCGTCAAGAGAATCGTTGATTCCTTTGAGAAGCATATAGACAATGGTAACCGGCATTCCTGTTGATGCCGTATAATCAGCAAGCGATTTGTTCAGCTCATTCAGCGGGTATTGCCGCGCAGCGATGGGCATGAGTGATTCCCGTTTCTGCTGATCAGCGGAATGAAGTGAGACCGCAAGTTTGGTTTTCATGCCTGACTTTCCAAGTCGTTGAATTTCCGGAATTACGCCAACTGTTGAAATGGTTATTTTTTTCTGCGAAAGGCAAAAGCTGTAATTTCTCGAACTCAAGGTTTGAATGGCTTCAATAACGTTGTCCGAGTTCAGCAGAGGCTCTCCCATTCCCATAAAAACAATATTGGTAATGGCTGTGCCAGGCTCTTTGGCGGCAACCATCTCATTAAGGGTATATATTTGCCCGGTAATCTCTCCTGCACTGAGATTGCGACGGAATCCCATTTTTCCGGTTGCACAGAAATCGCATTGAAACGGGCAGCCGACCTGTGATGAGACACACGCGGTTCTTCTCCCCGAAGCGGTGATAAGTACACTTTCCACCATTTCATTATCGGGGAGTTTCAGCAGGATTTTTTTTGTTGCATTATCGCTGTTTTCTTCAAGACTCTCTTGTTGATCAATGAGTTCCGGATGATGGATGGAGTATCTTTCCGAAAGCTTTTTACGTAACGCAAGGCTCAGCGTTGTCATGTCATCAAAACTTGAAGCATAGTGGCTGAAAAGCCATTGATGAACCTGGGTTGCCCTGAATGCGGGTTCTCCCATCAGGCTCATTGCTTGCTGAAGTTCCTTGAGTGTCAGATCTGTTATGTTGGGCTGTGGTGCGGTCATTGATTGTTGTGTGCCGGATTTGTGAAAAAAAAGCAGTATAGCTTACAAATTATATAAAACGAGGAAAAAAGCATAGATTAGGTTTTTTGCTTATTAAAGTTATCACCAACTAATGATAGTTCCTGAGTATGGTCGGACGCTTACAGCCGAGGAATGGTCTCCGGTCATCGATATGCTGCTTGAAGGTCAGTATTTTATTATTACAACCCATGAAAATTCTGATGGTGATGGTCTCGGAAGCGAGGTTGCTCTTGCAACAGTGCTCAAGGCACTCGGCAAGGAGGTCTCCATCGTCAATCCAACGGAAGTTCCTCCCAACTATTTATTTCTCAAAAAGTTATATCCCATAACTCTTTTCGATAACAAGGATGAGGAGGCTATTCAGGAGCTCTCACTTTGTGACGTTGTCATTCTGCTCGACGCTAATTTACGGGATAGAATGGGTTCATTGTGGCCTCATGTGAGTTTTTCGAAAGAAATTGGTCGTTTGAAACTGCTTTGTGTTGATCATCATCTCGATGCAGATGATTTCTGTGATGTTATGGTCTGCGAAAATTATGCGTCATCGACAGGTGAACTTGTCTACGGTCTTATTTATGCGCTTCAGGAAAGGTTGGGTCGCGAGTTGTTTACGCCTGAAGTTGCCGAAGGGCTGTATGCTGCAGTCATGACGGATACCGGTTCATTCAGATTTCCAAAATCAACGCCCTATGTTTATCAGCTTGCAGGAGATCTCGTGAGCAAGGGAGCTGATGCGGCAGAGATTTACGACAGGATTTATAACTCACTGACGCCCCATGCACTCAAACTTCTTGGCGCAGCCCTGAGTGCCATCACTATTCTTGATAATGGCAATATTTCATGGCTTTTTATATCGCAGGATATGCTCAAGTCGACCGGCAGTAAACTGTTTGATACCGATCTTATCATCCGTTATCTGTTAAGTGTTCCATCGGTTCGTATTGCTGTTTTGATGGTTGAGATGCAGGATGGAAGAACCAAAGCGAGTTTCAGGTCGCGTGGCAACATTTATGTAAATCAGTTGGCAAAAAAGTATGGGGGTGGCGGCCACATGAATGCCGCTGGATGTCTTTTTCCGTTTTCTTCTGATAAAGCTCAGAAAATATTGCTGGAAGATCTCAGGATGTTCCTGAAAAATCAATACGATTAAGTGTCGTACCGTTAACATCCATTATTGAAGCTATGAAAGTAATAGTAACAAAAAGTGAACGTCAAAGTGTTTCTACCGATCTTCTTGTGCTCCCGTTCAGCACTGTTGAGCTGAAAAAAGCGGCAGGTAAGGCGCTTGCTGAAATCGGATTTGATGTTCAGGTATTGAAAGATTTTAAGGCGGAGGCTGGCGAGTTTGTTGTGTTTTATGGCGGCAGGACGGAGTATTCTGCAGCAAGGATTGCTTTGCTCGGAATTGGAGAAGGAAAAACGATTGATGACTGGCGCAAGGCGGCAGTTTCTTTTGCCTCCAAAGCTGTGGATTTGAAAATTGACAAAGTTGCCGTTGACTGTTCTGGTATTGAGGCGATCTCGGCATCCAGCGGGCAGCCCGTTTCGACGCTTGTCGCTGCCCTTGTTGAGAGCTGCTTTATTGGGTCATACCGGTTTGATTGCCTGAAAAGCGGCAAGCTGGATAAAAAAAGCTCTGGAGAGAAGTCGAAAGGTATTGCGGAACTGCTTATAAGGGTTGATTCCGGGGTTTGTGATGAGGCAGAAAAAGGAGCTGCCGACGGAAAAATTATTGCTTCATGCCAGAAGATGGCCAAGGATATGGTTAATCTTCCAGGAAATCATCTGCATGCCGGAGATATTGCAAAAGCTGCCATGGATTCCGGAAAAAAATATGGTTATGAGGTGACGGTTTTTCATAAAAAGGAGATTGAGACACTTGGTATGGGCGGTTTGCTTGCGGTGAACAAGGGCAGCCATCATCCCCCAACCTTCACCGTGCTTGATTATAAGCCTGAAGGAAAACCAAAGGCTGTCGTAGTCCTTGTAGGTAAAGGGGTTACCTTCGATTCTGGTGGCATTTCGCTCAAGCCTTCGGAAAATATGGGGGAAATGAAGTCCGATATGTCTGGCGCTGCCAGCGTGTTGGGTGCTGTTGAGGCTGTTGCTCGTCTTGCTCTTCCTCTTCATGTCATCGGGTTGATTCCGGCTACAGACAATATGCCTGGCAGTACGGCCCAGCAGCCCGGCGATGTTATTACCACCTACTCGGGAATTACGGTTGAAGTTGGCAATACTGATGCTGAAGGACGATTGATTCTGGCTGATGCTCTGAGCTATGCAAAAGAGAAGTACAACCCTGATGTCATTATTGATGTTGCGACACTGACAGGAGCCTGCATTGTTTCACTTGGTTATGCTGTAGCCGGTCTTTTCTGCAACAATGACAAGCTGGCTGAAGAGATTTATCAAGCCGGTCAGCAGTCAGGTGAAATGGTATGGAGGATGCCGCTTTGGGATCTTTATGGTGAACAGATAAAGTCTGATGTTGCTGATGTCAACAATACCGGAGGGCGTGGCGCCGGATCGGTTACTGCCGCCAAGTTTCTTGAGAAATTCATTGATGGACATAAGAACTGGGCTCATATCGATATTGCAGGTCCTTCTTTTACTCCAAAAGGTTCAGGAAAAGTAAATGGAGGGACTGGTTTTGGTGTAGCTCTTCTTGTTGAATTGCTGAAAAAATGGTCTTGACAGTACAAGCTTTGCAAGAGTAGATCATTAACCTGAACGACAATGACTGTACCTCACAATCCTGTAGTGATCATTCCTGGAGTGCTCTTTTGGGATACTCTGTACGATACAATGAAAGAGGCGATAGCAGTCTATATACCTCAGGAGAGAGTCGTTGTTGCGCCAGTATCTCTTGTCGACTGGATTGGATTTCCACCATCACCTGAAAGATCCACAAACCGGGTCATGAAAGTAGTTGATCGCACCGTCAGGGCAATGGAACGGAAATTTCCCGGTGAGCCCATAACCCTTGTGGCTCATAGCGGGGGAGGTACCGTTGCGATGGTTTACCTGCTCGAACAGACGTTTCAGGGGGATGTTTACCACCCAGGGTCGCGTGTTGGAAAGCTGATTACTCTCGGGACCCCTTTTCATACTCATGAACATTATGCGAAGATAAAGACAGATTTTATCTTCAGTCATCTGAGTGCGGATTTTTTTGAGCGTTGTCATGTTGTTTCTGTCGTCAGTGATAAGTATTATGGCAATCCTGACGGGAGTCTTGTCGAAAAAATGTGCTTCAGGTTTTATCAAAGCGTTCTTGAAGAGGGCAAGGTGAGAGGTGACGGGATTGTTCCCGCAAAAAGCTGTTTTCTTGAGGGTGCTGAAAATGTTACTATTCCGGATGCAGAACATCTGCCAACACCATATACCAGGTGGTATGGCACAAAAGAGGGGGTTAATCAATGGATTCAATGGCTTTAAGGGAGAGGAGACTCAGGGGTGCCGGGGTTGTTTTTTTTGTGTTCCTTCTGCTTCTCGCGTCTTGCAGTCCAGAGAAGCAAAAGCGTGATCCCCAGCAGGAGCATATTGAATCAATGATGGCGATTCTTGCCCAGGTACAGAAAAATCTTGGCCGGATTCAACAGAAAGAGTCGGTTGTTGAACGTCTTTCTTCCGGGATTGAGGGCAAGGAGAGTCAGAACGTTGAGCAGATCGGCAAGGATATTGCCTCCAGTATCCGGTTTATTGATTCAACGCTTGTGGCAAGCAAAAATCTTGTCCGAAAGCTTGAAGAGGAGAACAGATCCTCCTCCTATCGTGTCGAATCTCTTGATCGGCTTGTGTCGGAGCTGCAGGTTGCTCTCAATACAAAGGACAGTGAGGTGAACACCCTCAAGGGTAATGTTCAGAAGCTGAACAAGCAGCTCTCCTCTCTTATGGCAACCGTTGATGTTCTGGATGAGTATATCCAGGATCAGGAAGTTCAGCTCTATACAGCCTATTACATTTCCGGTACCTCTAATGAACTTGTGGACAAAGGTGTTCTTGTGCGTATCAATCCTATTGAGAAGCTTTTCGGCAGCGAGTATCGTCTTGCGCCGGATTTTAATGTCAATCGCTTCAAAAAAATTGATATTACGGAAACAAAAGATCTGTTTTTTGATAAGCCACTGAAGAGCCTGAAAATTATAACACCACATACAGTAGGTTCTTATGAACTGGTTGGTGGTAAAACCTCTTCGCTTCTCCTTATCCGCGATGAAAGTGCTTTCTGGCAAAAATCCCGGTGTCTGGTGATCATTGTAGAATAGATAAATAACTGGGTAACCATGAAAATAACCATATTCGGATCAGGTTATGTCGGGCTGGTGACCGGTGCCTGTTTTGCGGAAGTCGGTAATGACGTGCTTTGTGTTGATATTGACCAGCAGAAGATTGATGGTCTCAGGGAGGGCAAGATTCCTATCCACGAGCCAGGTCTGGATGAAATTGTTGTTGAAAACATCAGGGAAGGTCGTTTAAAGTTTACTTCGGATATTCGGGCAGGGGTTGAATTCGGGCTGTACCAAATCATTGCTGTTGGAACACCTGCTGATGAAGATGGTTCGGCGGATTTGCGACATGTCCTCAGTGTTGCCGAAAGTATTGGGACTTTGATGCAGGAGTACCGTATCGTGATCAATAAATCAACGGTACCAGTGGGTACGGCTGATCTTGTCCGGGAAAAAATAAGCTCGGTTCTTGCTGAAAGAAACGTGAATATTGATTTTGACGTTGTTTCAAACCCCGAGTTTCTCAAAGAGGGCGATGCGGTTAATGATTTCATGAAGCCGGAACGGATCATTGTCGGGGTTGATGATCCGCGAACCAAAGAGTTACTGCGTTTTCTCTATTCTCCTTTCAATCGCAGTCATGAGCGTTTTATCGCCATGGATATTCGTTCAGCCGAACTGACCAAGTATGCCGCAAACGCCATGCTTGCAACAAAAATCAGTTTTATGAACGAAATTGCCAACATTGCAGAACGCGTTGGCGCCGATGTTGAAGCCGTAAGAAGGGGTATAGGATCGGATTCAAGGATCGGATTCTCTTTTATTTATCCAGGCGTTGGGTATGGAGGTTCCTGTTTTCCCAAGGATGTGCAGGCGCTGGAAAGAACTGCCCACAAGCATGGTTATCATTCACGGATTCTACAGGCGGTCGAGGCGGTCAATCATGACCAGAAAAGCTCAATTGTCAGGAAAATCAGAAAGCATTACGGTGATGATATTACTGGTAAGGTTTTTGCTCTTTGGGGGCTTGCCTTCAAGCCGAATACTGACGACATGCGTGAAGCTCCAAGTCGCAGGGTGATTGCAGAACTTCTGGGGGAAGGTGCACAGGTAAGAGTCTATGACCCGGTTGCCATGGATGAGGTCAGAAGGATATACGGTGAGAGTGACGGGATTTTTTACGCATTGAACCCCGAGGATGCGGTTAAAGGTTCCGATGCGCTTGTGGTTCTGACCGAATGGCTTGTTTTCCGCAGTCCGGATTTTGATATGATTAAAAGAGATCTTCGCCACCCGGTCATTTTTGACGGCAGAAACATTTATAGCCCGGAATTTATGGAGCAGTTCGGATTTACCTATTATTCAATTGGTCGCCCACCCCGGGGAGTACAATAACTTATTGCCAAAGCCTGTAAAAGTGATGCAGGGGACCATTTCCGTTTCCGAGACGGTAGTTTTTCCCTGCATCCAGCGCTCCATCAAGATAGGTTTTAGCCTTTTTTACAGCGTTATCCGTGGTTTCTCCTTTGGCCATAAATGCGGCAATGGCTGATGAGAGCGTGCAGCCGGTACCATGACTGTTGCTGGTGATGATTTTTCTTGAGCTGAACCAGAAAAAGCGATTCTCATAGAAAAGACAGTCACGACACTCGTTGCTTTCTCCATGCCCCCCTTTTACAAGGACGGAGGCTGCTCCGCTTTTATGGAGTTGCCGAGCAGCCTCTTCTATCTCTTGCTGCGTTTCCGGCGGTTGTTTCATGCCTGTGAGGAGAGCTGTTTCCGGCAGGTTCGGGGTAATCAGTGTGGCAAGGGGGAAAAGTTCTGCTCTCATGAGAGGAAGAGACTCTGGAGGGAAAAAAGTGGCTCCACCGGAAGAGCTTAGAACAGTGTCCAGAATGATCGGAGGTTTATGCTTCAACTCCCTTAGTAATGACGACACGGTTTTGATAATGGCGGCACTTCCAAGCATACCGATTTTTACCGCACCGATTGATATATCAGCGCTAATGGCTCTGAATTGATCAATAACGCATGTTTCGTCAAGCGGGTATACGGCGCTGACTCCAGTGGTATTTTGGGCTGTCAGCGCGGTTATGACCGATAATCCATAACATTCAAGAGCTGCAAATGTTTTGATATCCGCCTGGATGCCAGCTCCTCCGCTGCCATCTGATCCTGCGATGGTGAGCACCGTCGTGTAGGCTCTTTTCATGATTTTTTCCTTTTTAAGGCGGCAACAAGCTCGCTTGCGGCCCTGGCGGGATCATCTGTTCTGCTGACTGCCGAGATGACCGCCACACCTGTGGCTCCACAGGAGATAAGGGATGAAGCGTTTTCAAGGCTCACACCTCCAATTGCTATAATGGGCAGAGAGATAAAGGCAGCGGCATTCAGCAGAGCTTCTGTTCCCAGTGGAGGAAATCCTTTCTCTTTTGAAAGGGTCGGATAGATATGACCGAACCCGATATAGTTGGCACCATCCTTTTCCGCCCGTAATGCCTCTTCAAGAGAGGAGGCGGAAATTCCGATAATGCATTCTTTTCCAAGGAGCTTCCGTGCGACAAGGGCAGGCAGGTCCTGCTGTCCGAGGTGCACGCCGTCAGCTTTGCTCGCCATGGCAATGTCTACGCGGTCGTTGATAATGAAGAGTGCCTGGTATTTCTGGCACTGGTTACGGATTTCAACAGCCCAGGCAAAGAGTTGGCTGCCGGATGCGCGTTTATGTCTGAGCTGTATCATGGCGGCCCCTCCTTTAAGGGCCTGTTCTGCAACGGCAACAGGACAAAGTGCTTCATCGGTAATGACGCAGAGAAAAGGAGATGAGGGAATCATGGTGAGACAATTCGATAAAATTGTTCAAGTGTGTCAACAAATCGGGAAGTGTCCTGAAAGATTGAGAGGCCGGCAATACCATAAGCGCCTTCGGCCATGCAGAGCGCTCCATTTTCAGGAGTTATGCCACCAAGGGCGAAGACGGGCAGTGTGGTTGACCGGCAAATCAGTCCAAGTTTTTCAAGTCCCTGTGGGGCACCATATTTGCGTTTTGAGGGGGTGTCGAAGACGGGCCCGAACAGCAGGTAATCAGCTCCGGATTCCGCTGCGATATTAAGAGATTCGGGAGAATGGACGCTGCATCCAAAGATCATGTTCGGAGCAAAAGGGCGAAGTTTATCGGGATAACAGCCGCTTTCCGGCAGATGAACGCCGTCAAGTCGGGCTGCAAGAGCAATATCAATCCGTTCATTGAGAAGAAGCCTTGAGCCTTCGGGCAAGTGGCATCCTCTTGCCTTTAATGCCAGCGTCAAAAGCTGTTTTGCATTGAGTTGTTTTTCGCGAATCTGCACCATACAGCACATAGTGCGTGGGAGAAGATTGAGCTGCTCAAGAAGCAGTGTTCCGTTATCAGGATTTTCCTGTCCGCTGCTTATCAGGTAGAGATGCGGAAGGGGAGTCCCTTGTACTTTATTATGCTCCATTATGACTAAAATGCTTTAATTTCTCTGGGACTATAAATAATTATAGCTGTAATTGCAACAAACACCGCAAAGGTCTGGTTTTTCTGCCATTAAACACTCCTCTTAACCTGGGTTACTCTTTTTTTATTATGGGCAGTATCGAAGAACAAATCATTAAGGCTGGTTTGACCCTGCCACAGCTAACCGCCGTTGCAGGTCTCTATTCTCCGGCTATGCGTACCGGCAACCTTGTCTATACCTCGGGTCAGCTTCCTCTTCGGAATGGCAAGCTGGTCGAGCCCGGCGGAAACGGAAAGGTTAATGATTCCAACATGCAGGACGCAGTCCAAGCTTCCAAAGTCGCGCTTCTCAATGCACTTGCCGCAATCAAATCAGTGACAGGAACGCTCGACAGTATTGAAAAAGTTGTCAAGCTCACCCTCTATGTTGCCAGCGAGTACCTCTTTTCCAGCCAGCATCTTGTTGCCAACGGCGCGTCATCTTTGCTGCATGAAATTTTCGGAGAGCAGGGGGCTCATGCAAGAAGTGCTGTAGGCGTCGCGGAATTACCTCTTGATGCAAGTGTTGAGATTGAACTGATAGTTCAATGTAAATTCCCGATCCTTCAATAGATTAAAATTGAATCTACCCCATCATATTTATTATAATATAGGCTTTATAATAAAATTATATCCTTTAATAAAATTAAAACAAATTACCTTATAGACTTATCAAAGTAAAGATGATAAGTTTATAAGGTAATTTATTTATTGCATTTAATAGATCTCAATAATTCTATTAT
>Ga0194037_1002517_pt1 | contig 12070 bp, 11 predicted proteins | sample JunL306m_MetaG_FD_148653 | JGI IMG/M metagenome (GOLD analysis project Ga0194037, IMG submission 148653) | Anoxic zone freshwater microbial communities from boreal shield lake in IISD Experimental Lakes Area, Ontario, Canada - Jun2016-L304-6m | ecosystem: Environmental > Aquatic > Freshwater >...
CAAAGCGAAAGTGACTACGAAAAAAGCCTACGGTTTTAAAAGCCTAGAAGTTGTGAAACTGGCATTATATCATACTCTTGGGAAGCTGCCTGAACCGGAGTCAACCCACAGATTCTGCTGAAGAGCCCTTTCGATGATCAGCTCTACCGATTTTATCCGGGTGCACCCGGTTGCGTCGTACCGGTAACGCACACAGACCAAGTCGTCGCCATACTTTTACACCAGAGCCTTGGTTCCTTTCTGGCCCGGTTTCAGTTTCAAGCGCGTTATTACTCTTTTCTCCATGGGTAATTTTAATTTTCGGCACTATATCATTTACATTTTGTTGTAATCAATATAAATAATGACCTGATGTCCATTACTAGAGGAATTCCGAGGACACCATATTTAATTGCCAGATGAATATCCGTGAATTGAGTATGGTGTCCCTGTAACTCCCCTCAGACGGAGCCGTGAGCACAATATGGGCATTGATCTGGACGATAGATTTCGGGGGTGAGGCGCATCGGTCACAGATGATCGACGAAGGAACGCATCCAGGGAGGATGAGGGTCACGGCGTGTCCACTGAACTCAGTCCCCGGAACTCCCACTGTCGGACGAACCGGCGCGAACCGCTATTGCAAAAAACTACTCCCAATTAAGGAGTGATACTTCTTACAAGTTCATTGGCGATAGTGGGGCTTTCGAGACGCATGACGCTTTCTTCGGCTCCGCCGAAACTCAACAGATTGATGCTTCCGTACCATACGATTCGCAGATCCATGATCGCGAATTTCTGGTGAATGTTTGGTCTGAAAATAAGATGTATGCCGGTGTCTCTCAACAGATTTAAAGCATCCTGGACCGCGGTTGAATTTTTGCTTCCGAGATCCTCAATCGGTCTGGTAACGACTTGGACTCTCACCTTTTTATCCACCGCGCACTTCAGGTAGGAGATCATTCCCGCGGTACGCTTTCCGGTGACAAAGGGGCTTACTATCAGAATCTCACGCGCCGCGTTCGTCATATCATTGGTATATACCGGCAAAAAATTGCTCTTATCAAAGATAAAATCTATAGGATCCGAAGCAATACTTTCGCCCTTCGCCTTGTAGCCGATGGAGGCGTAGCCGCTGAGCCGTTTGTTATACATCCGTTCCAACTTTTTAATGCGAATATCCACGTAATCGTAGATCCGCACCTCGCTCTTATCAGCGCATAACCGATGAAGTCTTCCGGCATACTGCTGCAATGTTCCCTTCCATGAGATGGGCATAGCCAGGAACAGGGTATCAAGCCGCGGTTCATCGAAACCTTCTCCTATGTACTTGCCGGTGGCGACCAAGGTCAGTGGTCTATCAGACGGCATATCCGCCAATGTTGCCATCACCTGTTTTGTTGCTTTTGCTCCCATCCCTCCGGTGAGAGATATGACGTCATGAATCTCTTTGCGCAAGCCTTTTGCCAGTAACTCCACATGCGCGGTTCGCTCAGTAAGTACAAGACAATTTCGACCATCGACATGGCTCTTGATTACATCATCAATAATAAGCTGATTACGCGATTCACTCATCACTATTTCTGAATAGAGATCCTGGATGCTCATCTCTTCCTCGGACTTTTCCAGGGGGACTCGCAGGCCGGTAAACCTTGGGATGATGTAGTGCTCAAAAGGTCTCTGTCGCGCCTGTTTTCTGGCGTCATCCCGGAAGCGTATGGGACCGCACCGCATGAAAATTATCGGATGATGGCCATCCTTCCTGACAGGCGTCGCGGTTAGACCACAGATATATTTCGCGGTTACGCACTTGAGAATTGCCTCAAAGTTGACGGCGGCGATATGATGACACTCATCGACGATGACCATCCCGTACGTGGCGACACACTCCCGTACGTCACCCTTTCTGTTCAAGGACTGCATCACCGCTATGTCGATGACCCCGCTCAGGTTGTCCTTTCCTCCCCTGAGATTCCCGATAATCCTCCCGAGCTTCTTTCGCCCTCTCCTCTTTGCTCCTACACCCTCGTCTTCCGGCGCGACCTCATGGAGTGTCAGGAATTCCGTCAGACGTTGTTCCCATTGTGTGACGAGATTGACCCGGTCCACCAGGATCAGGGTGTTGACTCGTCGTTCGGCAATCAACTTGATGGCCACGATCGTTTTGCCAAACGCGGTAGTTCCTGAAAGTACTCCGAGATCATGTCGGAGCAGTTGCTCCAACGCTTGGGGTTGTTCACCCCGCAGCGCGCCGTTGAATTCAACATCAATACTCCGTCCACTGTTCGTCTTGTCCAGGTAACGGACGACGATACCCTGTTTCTCCAGCAAAAGGTTCACGTCTGCTTCACAACCCCTTGGGAGGCAGAGATATTCTCCGGCGTCTTCCGCGCAGCAGACGACTCGGGACTTGCCGTAGGTCGACATACGGAGCGCCTGGTTTTTATAAAACTCCGGATTCTTGAAAGCCGCCAGACGTTTCAACTGATTCAGCGCCTTTTGGGAGACGCCGGTTTTCGGGACGAACAGCATGTTTGCCGTGACGATTTCAATTTCTGGAGGGAAATCATGGCGCGATAATGTGACGGTGCAGATTTCCCACGGTTTTTCCGTCTCTTCTTCGACCTGCCTCAGAACGCCGAGTTCGTTTCCCCGGCAGAGACGGGATGTGAGAGATGCAACGTCATCTCCCGAAAGTTTCGGGAGTGTGGTCAGATATGCCCACTGGTCGACATATGACGCAAAGTTTTCATCGATGAATTCACTGTTGCCGTTACTTCTGGCTGCTTTCTGCAAGGGAAGTGCAATCAGATTTCCCAAGCCACCCTTGGGCATCGTATCCTGACTCGGAAAAAATCGGTCATACGATTTGAAGGTTATCTCATGCCGTTTGTTAGTGGCGCGGGTGAGCAAGGCCGTGCCGAATTTGCGCGCCATCGCCGAGAGCAGCGGTTCCGTAAAGAAAAACCAGGCATGGGCGCCGCTGCCGGAACGTGATCGCTCTACCGCGACAGGGATGGCGAACTCCGAGCAGATATCCCGCAATGCGGAAATATCTTTTTGCCACCCCTCGTCATCAAAATCAATCGCCAGAAACCGGCACGTTTCATCAGGGAGCAGGGGGTATATCCCGACGACCAGATCATTGCGGCCACGAAGATGATCATCAATGACGCTTTCATCCAGGGGAAGGTAAGCCTTCGAGGCGCAACTACCGCATGACCCCCGCGGTTTAGCGCATACCCCTGACAGCCATTCGTTCCGGCAGACCGGAGCATACCCGAATGTTCGCTTTTTCCTGTTTTCCCACCGCCGCGCATGGACGTCTTCCCGTCCTCGGAACAGTGACATGAATAATCGAATCTTATCAATGGTGTCTGACTTGGCGGTTATGCCGGACGCGGCAACATCAACAGTGTTGTTCTTGGAGGGTGATGTCGATTCGAGCGAGGGAATTACTTCATCAGAGGATATCGGTGGCACAGAAATGCCCAGTCGCGCTTTCAGCGTGGCAAGTTCCGCCTTCAGGCATTCGTTTTCAGTCAATAAAGCCTGGTATCTGGCAAGAAGGTCGGTCTGATCCATTTTCGTCGTCAGGATATACTACGCGCCACGTTTCAGCGTCCGCGCCACCTCCGGCGCATGATAGGTGAGGATCAGGTCGGCGCCGGCCCGCTTGAACGACATCATCGTCTCCATAATCACCCGCTCTTCGTCGATCCAGCCGTTTCTAGCGGCGGCCTTGATCATGCTGTACTCGCCGGAGACGTTGTAGACCGCCACGGGAAGATCGAACTCATTACGCAGATCGCGGACGATATCCAGGTAGGGGAGACCCGGCTTGACCATGATGATGTCGGCCCCCTCTTCCACATCCATCCGGGCCTCGCGTAGCGCCTCCCGCCGGTTGGCCGGATCCATCTGGTAGGAGCGACGGTCGCCGAATTGGGGCGTCGACTCAGCCGCCTCCCGGAACGGGCCGTAGTAGCCGGAGGCGTACTTGGCTGCGTAACTCATGAGCGGGATGTGGTCAAAACCGTTTTCATCCAAAAGATTGCGAATGGCCGCCACCCGGCCGTCCATCATGTCCGACGGAGCAACCATGTCGGCCCCTGCCTGGGCGTGGGAAAGCGCTTCCCTGGCCAGCAACTCCAGGGTGGCGTCATTGTCCACATCGCCATTCTTGATGACACCGCAGTGGCCGTGGTCGGTGTACTCGCAGAGACAGACATCGGTAATGACCGCCAATCCCGGCACCGTTTCCTTGATCGCCCGGATCGTCTCCTGGATGATACCTCGGTCGGCGTAGGCGTCGCTTCCCACGGCATCCTTGCTCTGCGGGATGCCGAAAAGGATCACGGCCGGTACCCCGAGTTCATGGACAGCTTGCGCCTCTTCAACGATATACTCGATGGACTGCTGGTAGATTCCCGGCATGGAAGAGACCTCTTTGCGGATGCCTTTGCCGAACGCGGAGAACATCGGATAGATCAGGTCGTTGACGGAGAGCGAGGTCTCCCGGACCATCCGGCGAAAGACCTCCTTGCCTCTGATTCTGCGGGATCTGAAGGTGGGAAAGTACATGGAAACTCCTCTTGTACGGATATAAGATACCTGCTTTATTACACTTTTCAGAACAAGGTGTCAACGGGAAAGAACCAGAAAATGAAAAGTCGATGCTGATGCGTCGGGACTACCCAGAATAATATCATGTTGCTTTTGACTACCCCGTTCGGTAAAATGTTTGGCATAGACCCAAGGAGACACCCATGAAACTGCTGATACTCATCGCCGCATTGATTGTTTTTTGCTCACCACCACTACCCGCGGTATCCACGGCGGCCGCGGACGACATAAGCGCCGGCGAGGTCAGGCAGGATGTTGAAAAAACGCTTGATCTCTGGCGGGACGGGCGCTACGAGGAGGTCTATAGTCGGGTGATTGCGGGCAGCCACACCAAGGAGTATTTCATCTCCCACCTTGCCTCCGCGCCCCGCAGACCGGCCTGCTGCTGGGAAAAGCTACAGGAAGTCCGGGTGTCGCGGCGGGATGAATGGCGGGCGACGCTCCATGGGAAGCTGGGACTTGACGCCGGAACAGGCATCGAATTCATGACCAGACAACTAAAACTGGAGAAGGATGGCGAGGTCTGGAAGATGACGATGTCCGACGTATTGGCGCTGGCGGGAACGGGCAAGAAAGTGCGCGGTGGGAAAAAGAAGCGACCCTGACGGCGCTATTGGCAGGCTGGCCGACATCGCAAAAAAACGAAAACCGCCTGTTGTGGCGGTTTTCGTTTTTTTGCGGAGAGTGCTCGTCTCTGCCTCTTGATTTTAGTACTTCTTTTCTTGCCTCACCAGGAACAGGTCGTCGCCGATGAAAGAGCCTGCCCCGTCGTCGGCGATGTGGAAATCACCGTTCAGGATCGGGATAGCAATCCGGAGCAGCATGGTGAAGACGAACAGGCCGGTGGCCCAGATACCGATGCTGAGCAACAGCTCGGCGGATGTCGGCATGTACTCGTAAATTTCATGCAGGGTATCCGGGATAAATCCGGGAACGACCAACCCCATCCCTTTCTCGATATAGACCCCGATAAAAATCATGATGCAGCCGATGGTCAGGGTGACATTGTTGGTTCGCGTTTTGGGAATCAGAAAGAGAACGAACGCGGTGACGTTGAGGGTCATCGCCGTCCAGATGAAGGGGACGAGAGCATGATGGCCGTGCAGCCCCAGGAACAGATACTGCACGGGCGCCAGATGCGTTGAACCGGTATAAAACTCCTTGAACAGCTCGGCTCCGAGGAGGAGGAGGTTGATGGCCATCGAATAGGCGATCAGTTCGGCGACCTTATGGATAGCCTTGTCCTCGATCTTGAACTTCGTGTATTTACGTACCAGGAAAAAGATGATGATCATGAACGCCGGGCCGGAGCAAAAGGCGGATGCGAGAAAACGCGGAACCAGGATCGAGGCGTTCCAGAACGGCCGGGCGCCGAGACCGTTATAGAGACACGCGGTTACGGTGTGGATGGAAACCGCCGCCGGAATTGAAAAGAGGAGCAGCGGCAGGGTGAATTTTGAGTTAGGATGCCGTTTGTAGTAGAGACTGTACATATAGTAGGCGGCAATCGTCAGGTTCAGAATCATATAGGTATTGAGCACCACTACGTCCCAGGCAAGCATCGATTGCGGAAAGTTGAGACGGCCGATTAACGGCAACAGATGCCAGGCGCGTTCAGGGTGACCGAGATCGGCGGTCACGAAGAGCATGCACATGGTAATCGCCGACACCGCCAGCAGCTCCCCGAGCAGGGCGATCTCCTTGATCGGTTTCCAGTTATAGACATACGCCGGAATCACCAGGAGCACGGCGGCCGCGGCCACTCCGACCAGAAAGGTAAAGTTGGAGATGTAAAAGCCCCAGGAAACCTGATTGGCCATCGCGGTGATGCTGAGCCCCTCGTTCAGTTGCTTGAGATACGTAACAGCGCCGATGGCCATCAGGCTCAACAGACTGAGCAACCAGAGGTAGTATGACTTGCTTCCCTTGGTAAGCAGTATCAGGGCGCCGCTGATAAAGTAAAAAATGTTTTTCATCATGTGCTCCTGAGGACGGTTAGGTCGCGAAGAAATAATAGAACTTGGGTTTGGTGTTGAGATCTTGCTTGAGAATGAAAACCCGCTTATTTTGCATCAGATAACGCATCTCACTCGTCGGATCGAGGAGGTTGCCGAACTTGCGGGCGCCGACCGGGCAGATCTCCTCGCAGGCAGGGTAGCGGCCCGGCTGCTCGCGGGTCCGCTGGATGCAGAATGTGCATTTTTCCACCACCCCCTTGGGACGTGGGCGGTTGCCGAGGTAGTGGGTGTTGGGGTTCATCTCGTTGGCGGGCAATCCCGGCTTTGCCCAGTTAAACTTGCGAGCGCCGTAGGGACAGGCGGCCATGCAGTAACGACAACCGATACACCAGTTGTAATCGACCACGATGATGCCGTCGGGTTCCTTCCAGGTGGCCTGTACCGGGCACACCCTGGTGCAGGGAGGGTTCTCGCACTGTTGACACGCGACCGGCATATAGGTATGGCCTATTTCCGGCACCTTGTCGGGATTGTAATAGTGTTCGGCATACTGCAGGTCAAGACCCTGGTCCTTGTCCAGTTGCATCACCCGAATCCACTGAATCTGCGGCGTGCGAGACTGATTGTTCTCCCCCACGCAGGCGTAAACACAGCGACGACAGCCGATGCAGCGGGAGAGATCAAGTCCGTAGCCAAACAGCACTCCAGGGATCGGCGGCGTTGTTTTGACGGTGACCTGCTTGGCGTACTTCTGACTGTACTCTTTTTCAAATCTGGCTACGGTCTTTGCGAGGTCGCTCTTGGAAAGTTCTTTAAAATGCTTCTGAAAAAGATCTTCCCACACTGACGCCGCCGCGTTTCTGTCGGGAAGGGCAATCAGTCCGACACCGGCCGCCAGCCCCTTGAGAACCTTGCGACGGGCCTTATGTTGGACGTATTCATCATTCTTATTGGCATCGGACATGGATCTGTCTCCCTGATAATGAAGGTGGCAACTTCCGGATTAATGACGTGCAACGCCCGGTCGGATCGGGGGGGGCATCGGTTTGAGCTGCTTGAATTTCGGTGAGTGCGGGTTATGGCAGTGGACGCAGAGGAGATACTGCTTATCACCGTTCCAGTTACCGGTACGCTTGCCGTGTACCCCTGCCTTCCAGTCCCGGAACTTGTCGCCGTGACACTGTCCGCAGAGGCGGTACGACTCGGTAAAATCGATCAACTCCCCGGAAATCAGCCGCAGCTTGTCACGGTTGTCCGGATTGTGGCAGTCGGTACACCACCGCATACTTGCCGCATGACGCAAGACAATTTGCTGATGGTACTCGGTCATGGGCCGAATCGTCAAGTTGGGGGGCTGCATTTTGGAGTGACACTGGCTGCAGGGAAAAATCAGATCGTCGGACCAGGGGGGGCGCGGCACCGGGTATACTTTCTCCGGTACGCGGTTCGTGACGCTTTGGTTGGGGGCATCGGACGTCGATTTTTCACGTTGCGCCAGGCACGATGCCACGGAAAGAGACAGCACCGATACCAGTGCGACGAGAACCTTCAGTGAGCGACTAAAACTCGGTGTTTGCATCACACAACCTCAATGGTGTTTGATAGGGGCCATGAATCCATTGAACAGGTCCGGCATGGCAACCAATTCTTCGTTAGTATCATAAATTTAACCCCAAGCAGGGAATGCTGGGGACAAACGGAGAAATTAATACACGAATTATTGCCTGGTGTCCAGTATTAAATGAAATAGAAAGGGGCTTCGCTCGCGGAGGTTGTTGAGCGCCTTGCCGTCTACGGGCTTGAGAAAACCGCTGGGCAAGAAGAACTACATAGATTCGTTGGACAAATATAATTTATTCAGGAGATGTTTCGGTAATCGATACGTTTGAGGCCGCATCCAGATGCTTTTCAATCCTTGCCATCCGAATTCCCATTTTGGCAAGGGATTTTCGCATTTCGGGGAGATGTGGGAACACCGCCGCCGACCTGAGCCGAGCCTTGTGAGGCATCGCCGGTGTTCCGCTCAGGATTTCTCCCGGCGCCACGTCGGACATCACTCCGGATTTTCCCGAGATCATCGCGCCATCACCGACCGTGAGGTGACCGGCTATCGCCACCTGTCCTCCCAAGGTCACATGTTTACCCAGGCGTGTACTGCCGGCAATGCCGGCCTGACCGACGATGATACAGTCCTCGCCAATCAGGCAGTTGTGTCCAACCTGAACCAAATTGTCGATCTTCGTCCCCCGACCGACTCGGGTCACCTCCAGGGCCGCTCGATCAACGGCGGCATTGGCGCCGATCTCCACATCATCCTCGATAATGACGATGCCTATCTGCGGAATCTTGAAATAGGCGGCGCCATCCGGTGCGTACCCGAAACCGTCACCGCCGATCGTTGTCCCATTATGAATGATGACACGGTTCCCAATCCGGCACCTTTCCCGTACCGATACCCCGGAATGGAGCGTCACGTCGTCCCCCAGCACCACATCATCATACAGTGTGACGTTCGGGTGCAGGGTGACGCGTTTGCCGATGACGACTCGGTCGCCGACAACCGCTCCGGGATAAATCGACGCCTCTTCTCCGATAGCCACCTCCTCGCCGATAATCGCCCCCGGCATGATCCCTCGGTGCGACCGGGGGCGGGTGGTAAAAAACGTGAGGAGCTTCGCAAAGGCAAGGTACGGGTTTTCCACGACGATGGCGCTCAGTCCGAATGAATCAACGCCTGACGCGAGCACAATCGCTGACGCTCGGGTGTCGTTGACCTTGGCGGCATACCGGGGATTGGCGAGAAACGTGATCTGGCCTTCGCGAGCGGTTTCAAGTGTTCCGAGTCCCTTGATCACGATGCCGGGATCGCCTGCCACCACGCCACCAACCAGGTCCGCAAGTTCAAGTAATGTCTTTTCCACTCTGCTCCCGTTCCGGCGTTGGAGATATCGGTGATGGCACAACGGTTCCGTCGTCTTCCTGGTCGACGAGGGGGTCTGGACCCTTCTCCAGCTTGCGTTGCTGCTTTTCTTCCTTCTTCCGTTTGCGGTCCAGTTCCTTTTTCCGTTTATCGAACGAGTAGTTCGGCTTTCCCATACAGATACTCTCCCTGTGAGGCGAACAAAAAAAAACCCCGGAGTAGTCCCGGGGTTCTTTTCGTCGATAATTACCGGCTAGCTCCGCTTGACGTTCGCGGCCTGAAGCCCTTTCGGACCCTTGACAACGTCAAATGTAACTCTATCGCCTTCAGCAAGAGATTTGAAACCATCGCCTGCGATTGCGGAGAAGTGACAGAATACATCGTCACCGTTCTCCTGCTCAAGAAAACCAAACCCCTTGCTGTCATTAAACCATTTTACCGTGCCGTTTGCCATGTGTGCGTTTCTTCCTTTAACCACGTTGTGATATTCGCGATAATTCGCGTCGTGTGTACCTTATCAACTCCACGCGGGAATAGCAAGCAAATAAATGAATTAGAAATTAATAAATATGATCTGGTCTCGTACTTTGGGCCTTGCAACGAAAGATAGTTGCATACAAAGTCAAAAATGTGTGCTAGGATATGTCGTCTTCTAAATTTGGGGCCCCTGGAACATTGAAATGACGGGGGTTTTTTTGTGCGGACAAGGAGGGTACGAGTGATAATTACCGTTCACAACAACGATATAGAGAGAGCATTGCGCGATCTCAAGAGGATGGTGCAACGTGAAGGGCTCATACGGGAGCTGAAACGACGTACCGCCTACGAAAAGCCTTCGATTAAAAAGAAACGGAAGAGCTTGGAGGCTGAACGTCGTCGGCGCAAGGCTTTGCGCCGGAAGAGACCGGAGAGGGAGTAATAAATTTAGAGTTGCCGGCCACGACCACGTTTACCAGTCATCATGCACTGATTAGTACACAACCGTTGTTCCCGGAAAAAGACGACACCATGCGTAGGCCCCGGCAAACCACCGGGGCTTTTTTCGTGGAGAGCGCCAGAAAAAAGGAAATCATATATGCAGTTTAAGAAATTCAACCTCCACCCACGAGTAGCGGCCGGCATTACGGCCGCCGGGTACGTTACCCCCACGCCGATCCAGGAGCAGGCGATTCCTTCCGTCATGGCGGGGCGTGATGTCATGGGGCTGGCCCAGACCGGTACCGGCAAGACCGCCGCTTTTGCGCTACCGATCCTCCATCGGTTGGAGCAGGGAGAGCGTGGCGTGATCCGCGCCCTGGTTATTGCCCCCACCCGCGAACTGGCGGAGCAGATCAATGACGCCGTCACCGATCTCGGCGGGCAGACCCGCATCAGGTGTATGACAGTCTACGGCGGCGTCAACATCAAACAGCAGATCGAGAAACTGAAACGGGGGGTGGAGATTGTAGTGGCCTGTCCCGGCCGCCTGCTGGACCACATCGCCCAAGGGACGATCAACCTATCGCGACTGGAGATACTGGTGCTCGACGAGGCCGACCAGATGTTCGACATGGGGTTCCTCCCCGATATACGGCGCATCCTTGCCAGAATCCCCCGACAGCGTCAGACCCTCCTTTTTTCGGCCACCATGCCCACCGAGATACGGGGCTTGGCCCGGGAAATCCTCAGCGACCCGGTCACGATCCAGGTGGGGCAGACAGCGCCGCCGGTCACCGTCAGTCACGCCCTCTACCCGGTGGAGCAGCATCTCAAGACCCCCTTGCTCCTGGAACTCCTCCACGGCAGCGACACTGAGTCGGTGCTGATCTTTACCCGAACCAAGTATCGCGCCAAGCGGCTGGGGGAGCAGCTCGAAAAGGCCGGCTATCGAGCGGCCTCGCTCCAGGGGAATCTTTCCCAGAACCGGCGTCAGGCCGCGCTGGACGGTTTCCGGGACGGCACGTTCCGGATACTTGTGGCCACGGACATCGCGGCGCGGGGTATCGACGTCTCTCAGATCTCCCATGTGATCAACTACGACATCCCTGACACCCCCGAAGCCTACATCCACCGGATCGGCCGTACCGGACGGGCTGCCCGCACCGGGGACGCTTTCACCCTGGTAACCTCCGAGGACACGGCGATGGTGAAGGCCATTGAGCGGACCCTCAACTCACCGCTTGAGCGCCGCACAGTGCCCGGTTTCGACTACCATGTACCGGCCCCCCGGAAGGATGTAGAATTTGCCAGGCCACCCCGGCAACCACAGATTCGCAAACCGGCCGCACAGAAGAAGGGCGCCCCGACTTCGCCAAAGGGGACCGGTTCCGTCAGCCAGCGGCGCTCCGGGGGAGGACCAGGGAGTTCAAGCCCCCCCGCGATCCCGGAAGGTCGGTTTTCCCGAGTCCGGTTCTGACCCCGGTATATCATTGTATACCAGCCTTTATCAGGCGACTGAACGCAAGACACGTCCCCCTGATACGGGGGGGGGGATTGAAGGGGGATGGTTGTGCGTGTGACGGGAATCTCCCCGGAACTTGCCCGCGAGGCTTTCATTAATACTAAACTTGTAAGGTTTCCCGACAAGAATGTCGACATTCTTTACACA
>Ga0194037_1002518_pt1 | contig 12065 bp, 13 predicted proteins | sample JunL306m_MetaG_FD_148653 | JGI IMG/M metagenome (GOLD analysis project Ga0194037, IMG submission 148653) | Anoxic zone freshwater microbial communities from boreal shield lake in IISD Experimental Lakes Area, Ontario, Canada - Jun2016-L304-6m | ecosystem: Environmental > Aquatic > Freshwater >...
GCCTTCCACCACCCCTGGTCCTTGCCGTGCCAGATCATGATCCAAGTGGCATAAGTGGTGCCTTGCGCCGGGACTCCGGCAGCAAGAAAGGCTAGGCTGAGAATAGCGAGGATCCGGGTGGGGTTCATTTCAGGGAATCTTCAGGTTATTTTTGGCTGAGAATATGAGAACGAAATTGCTCATGTCCTGTTTTAGCGGCTTCGGATCAGACAGGCTGGAATGGCTATTTGATGTCGCCGGGACCCGGGTTGTCCTGCGGAATGGATCAGAACGAGGGCAAGGACGAGCCGGTGCATGCACTAGACTATGGCGGATTCATGCCCTCCAGCAATGACAAATTCGCAGATTCCGAGGGCTACGTGCGGATTGTGGCCGACGTCATCTACCAATGACTCATTTCCCGATGGTGGGTCGGATGAAAGTGAAAACGCCTTGTTTTCAGGTCATGCAAGTCTTGAGCCGGTACAAGTTATATTGCATAATACGGTTGCCGAACCACGGCAAAGGCCGCGAAAAAATCCGGACCTCGTTTCCATCAATCAATCAGCCCCCCACTATCATGTCCCCAGAAGACATCCGCCATTTCAATAATCTCCTGAAGAATTTCGAGGCCGAGCGCCTGGGTGAAGGCGATGCCGTAGTCGGTGCTAACGTGCTGGCTGCAATGGCCGTTTCCCTCGCAAATATCCAGCGGCCAGGCAGTGGCCTTACTACATGGCTGGGAGATACCATGGCCGTCGGATCCAGCATATTGGTTTCGGGCTCGTACAGCACCAGTTTGATTTCAGAGAAGATTCTCAGTGGCTTGGCCATGCGTCAAAACAATCTTACTGCCCGCTTCGGCCAGGGGAGCCGAGTCAGTGATCCGGAATTAGGTCGATTCAAATCAACTCATCCGGCCTCCGGCGACTTTGCTGGGAACTTGGCCGAAACCATCATGGACCAACTTGGGATGCCCGGCGCGATCACTGATCAACAGGCCATCGAATGCTGGGGATCGATCTTAAAGATTCCTGTGCAGACGAATTTGAGCTATCTTCGCGGTCACCCCATGGTATTCATCACGGGCACCAAGACTGCTGAATTGACCGGACAGTTGGAGCGCTGCCATTTACGTCGTCCACTCATTCATATCGGTATCGATGGCATCGGAGATTTCGCTCGATTGGATATCCTCAGCGACTTGCGAGGAGATGCTTCTCGATATGGAGGCCAGGGGGCAGGTGTTCCAGGTTGGGGGCCTCTGGGAGATTCGTCGAACCGGGCTCCTTGCGGCTGAAAAGGATCGGGAGTTGACGATTGATATTTGACTATTCTCCCGACCGGCTGGGCTGAGCAGTGACAAGATGACAGGCGCAGTGATAGTTGCAGCTTTTGGCAGTGGTGTCAGTGTGGCAGCGGGCTTTTTGGAGGAAATTAGTTAGAGCAAAGGGACTTGGCTTGCTGGACGCCCCCCAAATGCGAGCCTGCCACCGGCAAACGGGACGGCCATTAAGGACGGCGCAGGTCCGGTGCTTTATGACTTGCCGTTTCCCGCTCCGATGCAATCCTCCCGCGCATGAATTCCGCCGCTCAGATTTGCCGTTCTCTCTACAAGCAACCCACATGTCATGACCAAACCGCCGCGCATCAAGGAGTCCCCGTTTTCGGTGCTCGTCGAGACCAACCCTGATCTCAGGGAACTGCGACTGGAGCATGCCGGTTATACGGCGGAGGCTCGACAATGCGCCGCAGACTTCCTCTATTCCCAAGCGATCGCCTCGCGGTTGTTTCACGGGTTCGCTCCAGATGCGGGCGGTGGGGACGGGATTTCCGGAATCATGGCCGCCTTGGCGATTGATCCTGAATTCGCACCGGCCCTGCTCGCCGTCGGAAGCATTGAATATCAACTCGGCCGACATGGGGAGGCGATGAAACATTTCATTCACCTCACGGAATTGGACGCTGAAACCGAGGACTTGACCGACATCATCGACAAATCCGCACAGTTTCTAATTGACGCTGGAGACCTCTTACAGGCGGAATGCCTGTTTCGCGCGGCGGTCAGGGCTTCTCCGAGCGTCGCTTTGTATCATAGCGGCCTTGGCTACTGCGCCGGCAAACAAGGGCGGAAGACCGAGGCGCTCGTGCATGCTAGAAAGGCGGTGGAAATGGAACCGGACAACGCCGTGTATCTGGGTGACCTAGGTTGGGCGCTGATTGATGCATGGCACCTTGACGAAGCGGAAGCACCTATACGCAGGGCCATCGCCCTGGCACCCGGGAAAACCATGGCCGAAGGGAATCTGGCATATCTCGAAAGGCTGATCGGAAAGCGGCTTGGCAACAGCCCCGAATCACAAACGAGCTGAATCCTACGGCGCATGCCCTTGAAGGAGTTGGCGGTCGGGGTGATCGATCACATATCCGTGCAATCTGAAAGTTTTATGTTGGTTTTTAAAACTTTAGGGTCTAAAAGTGTAACCACCAGCCTAACTGCTCGAAAAGTTGGTTACACCTTGTCCCGGCAGCCCTAGAGCCGTAACATAAATCGGACTTTGCTAGGGTTTTATAAATTTGCTAGAGCCGAGTGATATTTTTGCTAGAGACGTCGCGTTGTACTAGTTACACTTTTTGACCTGAATCCCTAGAGCCGTATAGAAACTGAAATTTTTAAAACTTTCACTTTTTCTATCTGTTAATCGAGTTGCTAGAAAAAGTGCCTTGCTGGTTACACTTTACCTCGCGTGCTCGATTACAATCCGAGAGACTGTAAGAACAACCCTATTTTGATTTGGGTTGTTCACAGGTCCGTGCATTCCCAAATCAAAAAAACCAGAAATAAAAAAATTATGAACAAGAATCTGATCCAAAGTTTTATGTCGGGGATCTTCCCCATTTCTATCACCCGGGCAAACCTCCAGGCATCAGTTCTGGGGACCCTCGGACTCGTAGCCTCCGGCTGTCTGCCGGACCTGTCCCGGGTAGTGCTTGCGGTTGCTCTCATCCTCGTTGTTGCCTCCCTGACCGGTCCAGCCTTCCGCAGGGCCTTCCCCTTCCTATTCGATGTCGACACGTGTGGGCGGCTTCACCTTTGTTACCAGCTTACAAACAGGGCTGTGCGAAAAAATTCTTCGTGAAGGTCGCACTCAGCTGGGTAGATTGCGTCATGTGCAACAGCTATCGAATATGGGAACCGGGAGGTGGCTTGTCTGCGGGCTTTGTACCCGATTGGAACATCAGGATACCGAGCCGTTTGCCCGGTGATGTGGGACCGGAGATTCGCGAAAACCAAGTTGGGCAAGGCAGGCTGGGAGGGTCTAGAATCATGGAGGGAACGTGTCACGCGGCAAGTTGGAGGCCGGAGGACTATTTCAGAACCTTGCGCTTTTCTGTCTTGCATGGCCGAGACGAACAGCCATGGCATGGCTCAAGCGGTCTTCGGGTGATATTGACAATCATCGGGAGTAGGGATTCACCCTATAGCGGCTAACTGAATTTTCGCGCAGGGTGGAGTTGCAGGCGGCCCGCTCCTGGCGTCGAGAAAATGCAGGGCAGCCTTTCCTAAATCCAATGACAACCCACACCTCATGCCGCGACAATCGAAGCTATCCCTGAGCGGTTACAGAATGGACGATGACCTTCGGCGAAGCTGGCTTTTCCATCCGTTTGAGGAAGCCAGCTTCCCCCAAAGGCATGGCAGAGGCCATCGCGCCGGGTATGGCCATAATACTCTAGCAAACACAACATAACAAACAACAACGCGATGAAACACACCCCTCTGGGAATCCGCCTTATCATCCTGCCGATCCTCAGTTGTCTCGCTTCCTGCGGTCCATTTGAGCCGTCCGCTGTGCAAGATCCGCACCAACGAGATGCCGAGTCGCCCGCCAGTTTCCCCATTGCGTTAGGCAAGGCAGAACCAAACGATATCGGGCTGTTTCTAGCGGGAATGCCGGTGCGCAACGGTGCCACCTTGTCAGCCATCCAGCAGACGGAAGAATATCAGGCGCACCGCCGCGAAATGAGGGCCGTTTGGGGGTTGTCCACCTTGCGACTGAACCACATGCGCTCTTGGTCAAACAGCGAGCTTGCACCCAACTTCGGTGACGGCGAGACGGTGCTATATCCGTTCGGGGGGCCGGACCTGCTTCACGTGAGTGCCATGTTTCCGCAAGCGCGGACCTACGTGCTGATGGGACTGGAATCAGCGGGTGAGGTACCGGCGTTGGAATCGATGCCGCCCGGCGAGGTGTTAGCCGTGCTCGCGGCCTTCAGGCAGGCCACTCGCACACAATTAGAAAGCGGGTATTTCATCACCCAAGATATGCGTTCCGATCTTCATTGGATCGCCCTGCGGGGTGTGACACCGATTTTGCTCAGCACCGTGGCGCTTACCGGCGGCCGGGTTGAATCCGTCAACCGCTTCGCCGTCGGAGGCAAGCCAGGGGTTGAATTGCGGTTTTGCGATGCTGCGGGCCTATCCCATCGGGCCTGCTATATGGAGGCGGATTTGTCCAACGCCGGATTCAGTAGCGGGTGTCGCAAGTGGCTGGCTGGTCTCGGGGGAAACATCACATATTTCAAGGCCGCTTCGTACCTGATGCACAGCGACAGATTTTCGCAATCGCGGGAATTCTTTCTGACCCAATCACAGGTCATCCTGCAGGACGATTCTGGCATTCCTCTCCGCTGTTTCACAGAGGGCTGGACGATGCGGTATTTCGGGGTTTACGAACAGCCCATCGAGCTCTTCTCCAAGTACCAGCAGGACGACTTGCGACAAGCCTATGTCGCCACACAACCCACAAGTCCACTTCTCTTTGGGACCGGCTACCGTGTCAGTCAAATGGAGGGCAATCTGTTACTCGCTTCGAAGCACTGAACTTCAGCCCCAGAATGCTCAACGTGCGCCTGCCCAGTTCCTGCCGGGTACGCCAGCGCCTGTTCGAGGAGGGCGATCGCGCGGGGTATATCCGCATCCTCTTGCTTTGCCCGCCCCAATTCATCAGCCAACTCGATATAGCCGCAGGATTGCTCGGGATGCTCATTGATGATGGCTTGAAACATTGCCTGACCTTCCTCACAACGTCCAGCCCGGCATAGCAGCCGACCGAGGTCGCAGCGGAGGTTAAGGCGATGAACTGCGGGAAGAGCCCGAAGGCATCACCTTCACCACCCCCGGTGAGCCCATTGAGTTCCTTGGCCTGAGAGTTGAAACCACCCAGAGCCACTTCATCCCGCCCGTCGTTGGAGCACTCTCGCTGGTCGGTGGGACTTTGCTATTGATGGTGAAACCTAGGTCTACCTAGCAAAGCCAAGAACGACACGTGACGCCACCTTGCCATGCGCAAGGCGGTCGAGAACCTTGTTGATTGCAGAGAGAGGTTGCAATCCGATATCAGCCTTAACCATGCCTTCGGCGGCAAACGCCAGAGCCTCCGCCATATCTTGGCGCGAGCCGACAAACGATCCACGAATGGTGATGCAGTTTGCAACCACATCAAAGAGCGGAGTCGGAAATTCTCCGGGCGGCAACCCGATGAGCACGCAGGTTCCTCGCTTGCGTGTCATGCCAACGCCTTGTTTGAATGCGCTCAGCGAAGGGGCCGTAACCACCACGCCATGCGCACCGCCTGCGGTCCCGTCTCTCACCGCCGAGACCGGGTCAGCCTCCAAAGCACTAATGACTAGATCGGCGCCAAGACGTTTGGCATGTGTGAGCTTGCCGCCATCAACATCAATCGCGCAAACAAGCAGACCCATGGCCTTGGCATACTGGATCGCCAGATGCCCCAGTCCCCCGACGCCGGAGATGGCAACCCATTGGCCAGGCTTCGCTCTTGTTTCCTTGAGACCTTTGTAGGTAGTGATTCCGGCACGGATAATAGGGACCCTGAATTCCGGGGTTTACAAAGGGAACGGCTCATTAGCGATTTCGGGTTCTCTAACTCTCGATGCCCAAGGAGATCCAAATGCCATCTGTATTTTTCAGACAGCATCCACTCTCATCACCGCATCCGGTAGCAATATCATTCTCACTGGCGGCGCTCAGGCTAGTGATGTCTTTTGGCAGGTCGGAAGTTCGGCGACGCTTGGAACCTGAAGCTCACTACTTGCCACGTAGGATTTTATGCCAAACCTCAGCGGGCAAATAAATGCAGCGGCAGTCCGAAAACTGCCGCTGCGAAAACTAATATCGGGTCTGGAATGGCTATTTCGTATCAATAGTCATTTCATTTTCCACTTTGCCTACACCGTGAATGTCACCGGCCAGATTCGTGACTTGCTTCTTCTCGGCGGCGCTTCCGGCCACACCGCTTACCGTCACAACGCCGTCCCGTGTCTCGACTTTCGTGTTGATTGCGCTGGTTGACAGATGGACCAGCAGGGCAGCTTTCACCAATGCGGTGATTGACGCGTCATCGATTTTTTCGGTCAGTGTCCGGTGAGGTTCCACCGGTGCTTTCGAAATTGTCATTTCGTTCTTTACTAATTTGACACCTGCCACATCTTTGGCATATGCGGCTGCCAGATCCTTCTCGAGTCTGTCGGATGCCTCTCCGCTCAGGGTGACTGTCCCATCGACGGCCGTCACCGTGGTGGTGGAAGCATGTACGTTGCGATGGAACAGCAGCGCGGTTTCCACCTTGAGGCGCAGCCATCTGTCGGCATTGTCGATCGTGGTTTCTCCTTTCAGGACAATCTGGTTGTCCACGCTCTTCACACCTGGAAGCCCTCCCACTGTGTCCGCGGCCAACGACTTATGGTATCCCTCTTTCACCGTACCTGTGAGGGTGACCACGCCACTCTTAGATATAGTTTTGATTGAGTCATCCTTGAGGTAAGTCTTATAGACATAGGAGTTGGCTGCGGCAGATTCAATTCGGTCATCCGTTTCGGATGCGCGCATGGAAGTGCCGGTGAGAAGAAGCGAGCTTGTTGCTGCGAACAGCACCGATGGACACAATGATTTTAATTTCATAATATTTCGATTTGGTGATTGAGCGATTGTATGTCAACCGCCTTTACAGTGGCTCTTGATCCGGGAATTTACTATGGGGTGTTCACCTGCCGCCCGGGGGGGGCCTCAAGCTGCACCAAAGCGTCAACAGTCATCATCCGGGATATGATCGCCTCAAGAAGCCAGTCGGCTTGGAGAATAGAAGCCCCCTTTTCCCCTCAGGCTTCTCCCAGCATGTTGCCTGCCGATGGTGATCATTCTTTGACGACTTTGCCCTTCTTCGGAGTCAGCCAGAACTTGCCGAGCTTATTGGTGTTCGCCCCCATAAGCGCTAACTTAAGCCAGCGTATTAGTAAGTGAGCAAGCGTGGTCGAGGCGTTGCCAGGCACCAAGGTTGGCAATCACATCGCCAACTCGTTGATCCGCTCCGGAACCTCTGGGTAGGGTTTCACCCTATGGCAAGCGGATGTTGACATTGCTTAGATTGCACCGCATTCCGAGCGCTTCAGACAAGTGGCGAGGATCTGTTCTCTCCCCTATTCCAACATTCATCAACACCCAACTAACATTGAATTCATCGACGTCGCCGCAATGAAACATTCAACCTCAATCACCGGAGATGAACCGCACTGGGTGAGTCGCTCGGCCTTTCAAATCGTGATCATGCTTTTTGTCCTGGCCGAGTTTGGCATGGCGGCGGTTCTGCATGGCGGGGTGTCGCACTGGTGGGCTGTGCCGCTCGTGCTGATCATCGGCCATCTCATGCATGGAGCGGGGGTTGGCTTTCACGAGGCCTCCCATGGTTTGCTGCGGCGCAACCGCCGCTTCAACGAGTTTGACGGCGTGCTTATTGGGGTGATGAGCTTCATGAGTTTCAGCCTCTATCGAGCCGCACAAGGCTTTGAAAGCAATTGCAATTCCTGTCCCGGAAAGCCCAACAGGCTTGGCCTGCTGGGCATGCGAGAACGGGTCGAGATGCTCGGCGGCACGTTTGGTGTGGAGTCATTCCCTGGCCAAGCCAGGACCGTTCGCGTTGATGTTCCGCTACCGATGGGGTGTTCGCAAATCCCTTCGTCAACTATCTACGCCACCCCAAATATTCAATCCTCATGAATCCAATCACTGTTAGCTGAAGACCACTTGATTGTTCGCGATGGCCTACTGGCCTTGCTCAAGCTGGAGGCGGGCATCCGAGTCGTCGGCGAGGCGGAAAACGGTCGTCAGGCGGTGGCGCTTGCCGCATCACTCTCGCCGGACGTGGTGGTGATGGATATCGCCATGCCGCTGCTCAATGGTTTGGAAGCCACGCGGCAGATTCTCCACGCCTCGCCCAGCACGCGGGTACTGATTCTCTCAGCGCACGGAGATGATGCGTATGTTGAGCAGGCAATGGCCCTTGGCGCGGCGGGTTACTTAGTCAAACAAACCGCCTCGAATGTACTTGCCGCTGCAATCAGCGAAGTATGCAAAGGCCACCCGTTTTTCAGCCCCAGTGTCTCCAAGCGCCGCTTCCATCACCAACGCAAGGCCAAGGCCATGGGCGAAAAGCCGCGTAAAGATGCTGCCCACCTCACTTCCCGGGAGGTGGAAGTGCTACAACTCGTCGCCGAGGGCAAGGCAAACAAGGAGACCGCCGACGAGCTGAACATCTCCATCAAAACGGTGGAAAAACACCGCCAGAAGCTCATGGAAAAACTCAACATCCACGATACAGCCAGCCTCACCCGTTATGCCATCTCCGCCGGTATCATCGAGAGCAGCGTGCAAGTGACTATCCTGTAGCAACGCATGGCCGCCTTGACTGCATCGCTGTAAGCCCGCCACGTAGTCGCTGCCGTGTCCTTCTCCTTGATGTCCAACGCCCAACCCCATTTCAGCGGTTGGCATTGTGAATTTTCCCACAAGATGGCTTGGCAAACTGGGACGGGTGGCTATTTTCGAGCCGCAGATGTGAAGAGATTGGCGAAGTTCATCCGGCAGGTTGCTTGCCCGGCCATTGTGAATCGCCCCCACCCCCAACCACCGATGATCCCACTCACCAGCGCCAGCCAAAATTCTGAAGTCCGGGAATGGCCATTCCATCGGGCCTACATCTTCAGCATCTCGATGATCGCCGCCCTCGGCGGCCTGATGTTCGGCTACGACTGGGTCGTCATTGGCGGCGCGGAATTGTTCTACGAGAAATTTTTTACACTGACCACGGCCTGGCAGGTGGGCTGGGCGATGAGCAGTGCGTTGATTGGGGCGTTGTTCGGGGCGATGTTTTCGGGCGGCTTGAGCGACAAGTATGGGCGCAAGCCGCTGCTCCTGTTTTCGGGGTTTTTGTTTGTGGCGACCTCGATCGGCACCGGCCTCGCTGCTAACTTCTCCCTGTTCATTGCCAGCCGTTTGCTCGGCGGGGTGGCCATCGGTATCGCTTCCAACCTCTCGCCCCTCTACATCGCCGAAATCGCTCCGGCAGCCATGCGCGGCCGCTTGGTTGCGCTCAACCAGCTCGCCATCGCCTTCGGGGTCGTCGCCGCGCAAGTGGCTAACTGGGCGATCGCCAAGCCCATGCCGCTAGGCACTACCATTGCCCAACTTCCGCTGGATTCATGGAACGTGCAAGTCGCTTGGCGCTGGATGTTCGGCGTCACAGCCCTGCCGGCCACTGTGTTTTTTGTCGCAATGTTTTTCGCTGGCTCACTAAAAAGGGCCGTCCCGGGCGAGCTCGCGACGTTCTGGCAAAAATCGGTGGCAGTGCCTACGCGGAATATTCCGTGAAGGACATCGAGGCCACATTGGTCAATGAGATCGACCGTGTGGATCTGCGCGAGTTGCTAGATCCGAAGATGTTCAAAGTTCTCATGGTAGGGGTGGTGCTGGCAGTGTTCCAGCAATGGTGCGGCATCAACGTGATTTTCCAATACGGCTCACTCATCTTTTCCGAAGCCGGATATGCGGTGTCCGATATCCTCTTTAACATCGTCATCACCGGGGTGGTGGGCGTGCTGATGGCAGTGGTGGCGATCGCCACGGTGGACCGCTGGGGGCGGCGCTCGTTGATGTTGAGCGGTGCGCTGGGGCTGGCCGCGATCTATCTATTTACCGGATGGGCGTACCACGCCGGGCTCAAGGGCATCGTGCCGGTGGCACTGGTGGTGGCGGCGATTGCCTGTTACTGTTACTCCCTGGCACCGGTCACTTGGGTGATTCTTTCGGAAATTTTCCCTAACCGGATTCGTGGGGCCGCCATGTCGGTGTCGGTGGTGGCCTTATGGCTGGGCAATTTCCTGTTGTCCCAGACGTTTCCGAAGATGCGTCAGGGGCTGGGACTGGCAAATTGTTTTTGGGTGTACGCCATCATCTGCCTTGGCGGATTTTTGTTCATTTGGAAGTTTTTGCCAGAAACCAAAGGCAAAACTTTAGAGCAACTCGAACGCGAGCTGGTCGATTGACGATGTGCCCCTACACCGGGCTTGTCAGACCGGAGATGGCGGACGAACATCGGCCGCGATGAAATTGCTGTCATGGAATGTGAATGGCCTGCGGGCGGTGTTAGGCAAGGGTTTCGGGGAGTTCGTGACGACCGAGCAGCCGGACATCCTGTGCTTGCAGGAGACCAAGGCGCGGCCGGAGCAGGTGCCACTGCCCTTGGAGTTAGGGGGGTACCATGCCTTTTGGAATTCCGCCAACAAGCCGGGTTACTCTGGGGTGGCGGTGTTCAGCAGGCAGCAACCCATGGCTGTGACGTTGGGCATGGGCATCGACGAACACGATACCGAGGGGCGGGTGCTGACCTTGGAGTATCCGGAGTTTTTTTTGGTGAATGTTTACACGCCGAACGCGCAGGATGGCTTGCGGCGGCTGCCCTATCGGCTCGCCTGGGATCAGGCGTTCCGCCAGCACTTGTGCCTCCTCGCGATGCGCAAGCCGCTGGTATTTTGCGGCGACCTCAACGTCGCCCACCAGGAAATCGACATTGCCAGACCTCGCGAAAACCGCTTCAGCCCGGGATTTTCTGATGAGGAACGCAGCAGTTTCACAAACCTGTTGGACTGTGGATTTGTGGATACATTCCGGCATTTTCATCCCGATTTAGAGGGGGCGTACTCATGGTGGTCGTATCGGGCTGGAGCCCGGCCGCGCAACATTGGTTGGCGCATCGATTACTTTGGCGTCTCCACACCGTTCATCGAGCGGGTGGCATCCGCGGCGATTCTGCCACAAGTTCACGGCTCGGATCATTGCCCGGTGGAAATGGTCCTGAGTTAGTCAGGCGGTTTACTACGGAGGCAAACAGGGATTTTCAAATTCGATTTGCTTGAGTGCCCAAGCCGCGTGTTCGGCGACGAGCGGCTCCGGATCCAAAGCGGCAAGTCGCAAGGCGGGCACATCGTCGGGGCCGCCGGTATTGCCGAGGGCCACGCAGACGTTGCGTAGAAACCGCGGGCGTTTCAGCCGCGCAATGGGCGAACGGGCAAATAGCCGCCGGAAGCCGTCCTCGTCCAGCGTGAGAAAATCACGCAGCTGGTGATCGAAAATCTCAGCGCGCGCCTGAAACGTCAGATCGGCAGACGCCTGCGCAAAGCGATTCCACGGGCAAACCTCCAAGCACTCGTCGCAGCCGTAGATCCGATCCCCCATCGCACGGCGAAATTCCTCCGGGATGGGCCCCTTGTGCTCGATGCTCAGATAGGCCAGGCAGCGGCGCGCGTCGAGGCGGTGAGGCGCCGTGATGGCTTGGGTCGGACAGGCCGTGATGCAACGGGTGCAGTTGCCGCAGTGATCGGCGAGGGGCGCGTCCGGCGGCAGTTCAAGGGTGGTTAGCACTTCCGCCAGCAAAAACCAAGTGCCCAGCCGACGGTGGATCTGCAGGGTGGATTTGCCATTCCAGCCGAGGCCTGCGGCACTCGCAAAATCGCGCTCAAGCACCGGCCCTGTGTCGACATAACACCGTTGTACCCCGCCTAACGCCCGAAGCGCGCCGTCCAGAGCTGCCAGTTTCTTTTCAATCACCTCGTGATAGTCATCGTTCCATGCATAGCGGGCGATGCGGTAGCCGCCGTCGCTGCCTGCTGGAAATGGGCTACTGCCCGGATAGTAATTCAAGGCGAGGCAGATGATTGAGCGGCAGCCTGGC
>Ga0194037_1002519_pt1 | contig 12059 bp, 11 predicted proteins | sample JunL306m_MetaG_FD_148653 | JGI IMG/M metagenome (GOLD analysis project Ga0194037, IMG submission 148653) | Anoxic zone freshwater microbial communities from boreal shield lake in IISD Experimental Lakes Area, Ontario, Canada - Jun2016-L304-6m | ecosystem: Environmental > Aquatic > Freshwater >...
CAACACATCAGCAATATCTTCAGGAAGTAACCAACGATTCATGATCTGGATTATTCACTTTCGCTTATTTTTTGTGTAAGAACTTAAAGAACTCACCATTGGGCTCAACCACCATAATGTCTTTCTTATCTTTGAAAGAACTACGATAAGCCTCAAGACTCTGATAGAACTGTGCAAACTGTGGATCGCGACCAAAGGCTTCGGCATACAAGGCGGTTGCCCTAGCATCGCCCGCACCTTTAATCTTTTGCGCATCACGATAGGCTTCAGCCAAGATCGTATCGCGTTGACGTTCGGCATTGGCGCGAATCTTGTCAGACTCTGCAGCGCCAGTAGAGCGCAACTCGTTAGCAACGCGCTTACGCTCTGCTTCCATGCGGCGATAAACAGAATCACTAATCTCCGCCAAGAGGTCAACCCGCTTTAAACGTACGTCGACAATTTCTACGCCGATATCTGAGGCATCATCTGCCACCTTTTTACGGATGCCTTGCATGACCTGCTCACGCTGATCTGAAATCAATTCACGGACGGTACGTTTGGTGAACTCTTCATTTAGAGCAGAACGAATTAATTGAGTCAGACGATCTTCAGCTAAGCGCTCATCACCTTTAAAGCTGATGAAGAACTTACGGGGATCAACAATGCGCCACTTTACATAAGAATCTACTAAAAGATTCTTTTTCTCAGCAGTAATAAAACGCTCTGCTTCTGGATTATCAATCGTCAAAATGCGACGATCAAAGAAACGAACATTCTCAAAGGGTGCTGGATATTTCGCTTGCAGCCCAGGTTGTTCAATTACCCGCACAATCTGCCCAAAAGAAAACACTACGGCAAACTTGCGCTGATCGACAACAAAAATACTCGAAGAAAGAATATAGACAAAAGCAATCAGGGCTATTAGCCCTGCAATCAGACGATTCAAGTTCATTATCTGGACTCCCGATCGCGACTGCGTAAGCCGTCTCGTTTATCACCTACGCCACCGCTATTGATTACTGCGGGAGGAGCATTCACCGAAGGGCTAGGAGTATTTGTCACAGGACTAGGCGCTGCAGGGTTACCAGTCGCACCACCAACTGTAACTGAGCCTGTTGGAGTCGTTTGATTCGCTTGTGAGTTAGCAGCTTGGGCACTTTCAGCGCTGACCTGTGCGACGATTTTGTCGAGCGGCAAGTACAGCAAGCTATTACTCTTGGTGGTATCAACCAAAATCTTCGTCACGTTGTTGTACATATCGCGCATCGTGTCGATATACATGCGATCACGTGTGACTTGCGGTGCTTTGGAGTACTCGACCAAGATTTGCTTGAAGCGATTAGCATCGCCATCTGCTGTGGCAACGACGCGAGACTTATAGCCTTCAGCCTCTTGAATCAAACGTGCCGCAGTACCCTTAGCACGCGGAATGATGTCATTGGCATAAGCCTGTCCTTCACTCTTTAAGCGCTCTTGATCTTGACCAGCCTTCACCGCATCATCAAATGCTGCTTGCACTTGCTCTGGTGGCTGAACATTTTGTACTGTGACGCTAGTGACATAGATGCCCGACTTATAGCTATCAAGAATCTTCTGAATCGAGCCAGCCAAATCAATCGCAATTTTTTCTCGACCTTCATACAAGACAGTGTCCATCTTGCTACGAGCAACAATTTCACGAACTGCTGTTTCTGCTGCTTGAACAACAGAGGCGTCTGGGTCGCGATTATTAAATAAATAATCGGTTGGATCTTTTAAGCGGTACTGAACGGCAAAGCGCACGTCGATGATGTTTTCATCTTCGGTCAGCATGGATGAGTCTTTTTGATTGGTTGCTTTAATCAATACAGGGCGACCAACTTCAACCGAACGCACTCCTGAGAGATTCACTACTTCTTGTGACTGGATAGGCCAAGGCATGCGCCAGTTAATACCAGGCTTAGCGGTGTAGTCATATTTACCGAAAGTCAGAATCACGCCTGCTTGACCTTCTTGAATAATGAAAAATCCACTACAGATCCATATAAAGAAGACGCCAGCAGCTGCTAGCAAAATAGTGGCTTTAGAACTAAAGGGATTGGTGAAATGAAAGCTAGGAGTACCATTGCCACCGCCACTACCAGACCCGCCACCATTACTAGGTTTGTTGACGCGATCTTCAGGCTGCGGAATATCAGTGCTATTGGGCGGTCTACCGACTGGCTTACTTGCCGTCGGTCCGGGTTTTTTCTTGCCACCAAAAATACCTGCGATGCGGTCGTTGAAATCGCGCCACAACTCATCTAAGTCTGGTGGACCATCTGGTTTAGTTGGCTGCTGATTTGTTTGGGGGGTTTTGCTTGGATCCTGAGCCACAGGATCGACTTTGGGAGCTTGTTCGCTTCCCCGCTCGCCTTTAGCATCTTTGGATCCATCACTAGGATCGGTGACCGAAAACAGGCCGAGTAATTTACGCATCATTTGGTGTATAGCTTCGATTCGGGATTGAATTAAATTCAGAAGATTCTGGTCGTTGAGGTAAAGGGGCTAAAAACTCATCAGGAGCCAATTGCTTCTTCGCTCGGTTGTGCTCGACCCTTATTCTATCAGTCATTTGCGAGCATTCCGCTAGTGCTGAACGTAACAAATCGAGGCCCAAGCCAGTCTTGGCGGACAGGAAAACCTGACTCGGAATACCTTCAGCATCCCGCACCAAATGCGCTCCATTTAGGAAGGTTTGGGGCATCTGGTCGATCTTATTCATGATCTCAATTCGGGGGATGTCATCAGCCCCAATTTCCCGTAAAACTGCCTCAACTTCAGCCTGCTGCTCCCGAGCTACGGGGCTACACGCATCAATCACATGCAAAATCAGGTCTGCATGGATGGTTTCATCCAGGGTAGCTCTAAAGGCTTCAACCAGCTGGTGGGGTAATTCACGGATAAATCCTACGGTATCTGAGACCACAATAGATCCTACACCCTCCAAATGCACCTTTCTGGAGGTGGTATCTAGGGTGGCAAATAGCTGATCTGCAGCGTAAGCCCCTGCCTTGGTTAAGGCATTAAACAAGGTGGATTTGCCGGCATTGGTATAACCCACCAAAGAAACCGAGAAAACATCCTTACGGTTGCGGGCCCGTCTTTGAGTTCTTTGCTGGCGTTGCAGCTTTTCGAGCTCGTTTTCTAGGCGCTTCGCCTTGGTTGCCAGCATTCGACGATCCAACTCCATTTGGGTTTCACCAGGACCACCACGCACACCGATACCACCGCGTTGGCGTTCCAAGTGACTCCATGCTCTTACTAGGCGTGACATTCGGTATCTGACCTGCGCCAACTCAACCTGGGTCTTACCAATGTGACTTTGGGCTCTTTTACTAAAGATATCTAGAATCAGACCCGTTCGATCCATCACATGAAAACCAATCTGCCGCTCTAAGTTGCGTTGTTGGGTCGGTGACAGCGGATGATTAAAGATAGCCAATTCAGCGCCTTGCTCTTCCATCACCCTCTTGACCTCATTTGCCTTGCCTGAGCCGATGAATAAGGCTGGATCTGTTTTGCCTTTGCGGGCAATCACACTGGCTGCGGGAATGGATCCGGCGCTCTGCGCCAAAAGACTGAGCTCAGCCATACTATCTGCAAAATCTTCGCGCCCGGTCTCTACCCCAACCAGAACTGCGCGTGCCGCATCTACTCCGGTTTTATACAGGGCTAGGCTCTTCTATGCGGAATTCAACTGCGCGCGCTGGCACGATGGTAGAAATGGCGTGCTTGTAAACCATCTGAGTAACCGTATTGCGCAAAAGAACGACATATTGATCAAATGATTCAATATTGCCCTGCAGCTTAATACCGTTCACTAGATAGATTGACACCGGTACATGCTCTTTACGCAAGGTATTGAGAAATGGATCTTGAAGTAATTGGATCGCTTTGTTATTCATACTGCTCCTTATTCGTTTTTTAGTTAGGGAGTCTTGCTTTTTTATGTAAATAAAAACCTACTTTTTACGGCTAATACTGAAATCTTATCGCACAACATTTGGCTTGGCTACTTTTTACCTTTTTTGCCTTTATCAGCGTCTACATAAGGGTTTTTAGCGGTATTCATCTGAATGCGTAATGGAGTGCCGCGTAGCTTAAAGACATCCCTAAAGCGACCTTCTAAGTATCGCTTGTAGCTATCCGTTACGCCACTCAATGAAGTGCCATGAATCACCACAATCGGAGGATTCATGCCCCCTTGGTGCGCATAGCGAAGTTTTGGGCGACCCATGCCAACCCGTTTAGGCTGTTGATGTTCAATCGCCTCTTGCAGAATTCGAGTCAGACGCGGCGTTGGTAACTTCGCCATCGCTGCAGCGTAAGCAGCATCCACATCTTGAAAGAGTTCTTTTAAGCCCGTACCTTTTTTCGCGGAAATGGGATGTACGTTAGCAAAATCTAAGAATCGCAATTTTTGAGCGATTTCTAAACGAGCACGCTCTTTGACGTAGGAATCAATACCGTCCCACTTGTTCACAGCAACCACCAGTGCACGTCCTGCTTCAACGATAAATCCAGCAATATGCGCATCTTGCTCAGAGATGTCTTGTTGCGCATCGAGCATCAAAATTACCACGTTGCAATCAGCAATAGCTTGCAAGGTTTTCACGACTGAGAATTTCTCAATCGCTTCAAATACTTTTCCACGACGACGTAAACCTGCGGTATCCACCAAAATATACGGCTTGCCGTTACGCTCAAAAGGAACTTCAATCGCATCGCGTGTAGTGCCGGGCATATCGAATGCAATCACACGCTCTTCACCGATCAGCTTATTGATCAAAGTGGATTTACCAACGTTAGGACGACCCACTACCGCAATCTTCATGGGGCGATTTGGGTCGTTTACTAAATCTTCTTCATCAGGCTCTGCAATCCCCAATGCATCTAAAACATCATCGAGCATGCCACGGACACCATCGCCATGGGCAGATGAGATTGGAAAAGGTTCGCCTAAACCAAGCTCATGAAAGTCTGCAGTAACAATTCCCGCTTGCATGCCTTCCGTTTTATTGACAGCCAAAATGATGGGGCGACCAGTCTTGCGCAAGAAATCCGCAATCACACGATCTTGTGGGGCCATACCTAAACGACCATCCACCAAGAAAATCACTGCATCAGATTCGGCAACCGCTTGTTTCGTTTGCTTAGCCATCTCCGCGACGATGCCGATCTTCGCTACTGGCTCAAAACCACCGGTATCAACGCAAATAAATGCCCGCTCACCGATACGGCCTTTGCCGTAGTGACGATCTCGAGTGAGGCCAGAAAAATCGGCAACTAAGGCATCGCGTGAACGTGTTAGGCGATTAAAGAGTGTGGACTTCCCAACATTAGGGCGACCGACAATAGTGATGACTGGATTCATTTTGGACTGTACGCTGCTATTTTTCCACCCTGAGATTGAATCAGAATGAGGCCGTTAACTGCTATAGGGGCAGCGGTGATTGAACTACTATCGTGACGAATACGGGCAACCATCTGACCGTCTGCCTGTGAAAATGCATGCACGTAACCCTGCGCATCGCCCATGAGCAATACCTTACCAACAGCCAAAGGCTCTCCAACATCTCTAAAAGTGAGTTTGTCATTCTCCCAAACCTGAGTACCGTCTTTGGTGGCAAATGCTGTCACGTGAGATTTTTCATTAGCTGAGAAAACCATATCGGGACTTTGCGCAGTCCCTGTAAAGCTTGAGAAATCTTTAAACCAAATCAGATTACCGGTCCGGGCTTGGCCACAACCAATGCGACCTTGATAGGACACTGCACAGAGAATCTCGCCTTCCATGCTTGGCTTAGCCGTCACATCATTTAAACGCTCGATCTCAGAGAAGCCTTTAGGAAATGAGATGGGGCTTTCCCACACTAAGCCACCGTTAGCAATCGCAATCATGCCAAATCGTCCGCCAGCAAAACCCGTCACAATCACTTCATTACCAATAGCCAGCATGCCATAGCCTACGCGCAATGACAGTGCAGATTGCTGACGCTGATAGGTCCACTTACGTGTGCCGGTTTGCGCATCCAAACCGATAAAGCGATTATCTAATGCGCGAATAATGACAACACCACCGGCAACTACTGGTTCAGTTAATACTTCACTGCCAACGCTGACGTTCCAGATGGGTTTACCGGTATCGTCGTATGCGTAAACAGTACCTTTAGTGGTGACAACAGCAGTAACGCGACCATCAGAACCTGGGCCTACGGTAATGCGCTCTGGCACGGAAGCTTCCCATACCTTGTTGCCATTGGCTAAATCAATCTTCACTAGATTGCCGCGATGTGATGCCACATAGACTGCATCACCAGCAACCACTGGATGAAAGTTAAATGTCTCCGATGAACCAACGCTAGTTGACCAAACGGGTGCTAGATCAAATTGATTGGTCACTGGCAGCAGTTCAGCAGGTTTGCGCACGCGTGCACCACCAGAACACGCTACGAGAGCGGCAATGGCAGAGCCAATGATGAGGGCTTTTGTAGCGAACTTTGCTATGTTTACTAAGCGCAAGGTTTGAACCATCACTGAGCAACTCCTCCAACGGCATCTAATTTAACCTTCAAGAGGCGACGCGCCTCTTCAGGAAATTCTTTTGCTTGATCTAATTTCTTCCAAGCGTCTTGATAGCTCACCTTAGCTTGGGCAGTATTCTTCTGCGCCAAATACCAATCGCCGCGACGCTCTAACCACAGCGCCTCAAATCCACTGATGGGCTGCTCTTTCAAAATGGTATCCGCTTCGGCAAAGTCCTTCTCTGTACCCTGCTCAATCAACTGTGAAGCTAAACGCAATTTACCTAAAGCTGCATAACCATCGTTGGCAGCATTCTTTGCTGTCCAACGTAAATAATCAATTGCCTTAGGTGCGTCACCAGCATCTGAGGCAATTTTTGCGGCTACTAAGCTGGCCATCGATGCATAAGGGGTACGTCCAAATTGCTTTTGCAAATCATCTGCAGCGCGCAAGGTTTGATCTTTATCACCCTTACTAATGGCAACTATCATAGTGTCGTACAGTTGAGATGCTTGCGCAGCTTGGCTATTACGCCACCACTGATAACCACTATAGGCTGCATACACAAACAGGGCTGCTGTTAGAGCGCTCGTAATGAGATTGCGGTACTTTTGCCAAAATGCTTTGAACTGGTCAAGTTGTTCTTGTTCTTCTAGGTCTAAAGGCATATCAATCCAAGCTAATAAATATCGTTATAGGGTCATTCTATTCGGAGGAGCCAACCAAAGCATCAATTACCGCTTCGAGTACTTTATCAAGGGCTACAGCCTGCTGTTCGCCCGTCCCACGCAAGTCCTTGATTTGTGCTTCATCTTTAGCCAACTCATCAGGCCCAATAATGACTGCATAGGCAGCCCCACTGGCATCCGCCTTCTTCATTTGCGACTTAAAGCTAGCCGATTGGCCATCGGGCGGGCAAAAGAGGATAGTATCAATACCAGCACTGCGTAAACGCTCTGCAATGATCATGGCAGCAGTTAAAGTCTCACCGCCCTGATGTAGCACGAAAATATCGCAGCCAGGCCCAGCATCAGGCAATGAGCCCGATACTTTCATGAGCTCTAAAACACGCTCCATACCCATAGCCCAACCACAAGCAGGCGCTGCTTTGCCACCCATGCGTTCAATCAGCGGATCGTAGCGACCACCGCCAGCAATCGTACCTTGAGCGCCTAATTCATCGGTAATCCACTCAAATACAGTGAGGTTGTAATAATCAAGTCCGCGAACTAAGCGTGGATTGATCTTGCAGGGAATATTGTTTGCTTTAATTAGTGCTTGAACCGCAGCGAAGTGCTTGAGCGATTCTTCACCCAAGAAATCCAACAATTGAGGCGCGCCTTCAATCAACTCTTGCATCGCTGGATTTTTAGAATCCAAAATGCGCAAAGGATTGGTCAATAAGCGACGTTGTGAATCTTCATCGAGTTGCGCGACATTCTTCTCGAAATACGTAACCAGGGCAGCGCGGTGCACAGCGCGTTCATCAGCCTGTCCGAGTGAATTAATCTCTAAACGCACACCAATCAAACCGAGCTCATCCCAAAGGCGTTGACCCATGAGAATGATTTCAGCATCGATATCTGGACCAGCAAAGCCTAAGGCCTCAATCCCGAACTGATGGAACTGGCGGTAGCGACCACGCTGTGGGCGCTCATGACGGAACATTGGGCCGGTATACCAAAGACGCTTAGGTCCTTCGTAGATCAAATTATTCTCAATCACAGAGCGCACTATGGCAGCGGTACCTTCTGGGCGTAAAGTCAGCTGCTCACCATTGAGGCGATCCTCAAAGGAATACATTTCTTTTTCAACAATATCGGTCACTTCACCAATACCACGCTGAAACACTGCTGTTGATTCAACAATCGGAGTGCGTAAATACTCATAGCCATAAGCACGTGTCAGATCACGTAAGACGTGTTCAAGATGAGCCCACTGCGCAGCATCTGCTGGCAGCAAATCATTCATGCCACGTACGCCATTAATCTTGAGCGTTTTTTCAGTCTTCTTATTTTTATCTTCGGTCATTTTTATGAGTAATTTTTTTCGACGTATTCATCAACAATCATCTGAAACTCTTCTGCAATCTTTTCGCCCCGCAAGGTTCTGACCTTCACACCATCAACAAAGACAGGTGCCGATGGAGTCTCACCAGTACCAGGCAATGAAATACCGATATTGGCATGTTTACTTTCGCCAGGTCCATTCACAATACAGCCCATCACTGCAACGTTCATATTTTCAACGCCTGGATGGGTTTTCTTCCAAATGGGCATTTGTTGGCGCAAGTAGGACTGAATATTGGCAGCTAATTCTTGAAAGGTAGTACTGGTAGTTCTGCCGCAACCAGGGCAAGCAATCACCATGGGTGTGAAATTGCGCAAGCCCATGGTTTGCAATATCTCTTGAGCCACAATCACTTCATTCTCACGTGGTGCGCCTGGATCTGGCGTCAAGGAAACCCGAATCGTATCGCCAATACCCTCTTGCAAGAGAATGCCCATTGCAGCGGTAGAAGAAACAATCCCTTTGCTACCCATGCCGGCCTCGGTTAAACCCAAGTGCAGCGGATAGTCAGAGCGACGTGAAAGATCACGGTATACGGCAACTAAGTCTTGCACATTACTGACCTTGCAAGACAATACAATTTGATCAGGGTTCATGCCGAACTCCACTGCTTTTTCTGCAGACTGTAAAGCCGACTGAATCAAGGCTTCGATCATCACTTCTTGCGCAGTCTTTGGCACAGCTAAAGCAGCATTACTATCCATGATGCTGGCGAGCAGCTCTTGATCCAAGCTGCCCCAGTTCACGCCAATCCGAATCGGCTTGTCGTACTTGCAGGCCGCTTCAATCATTTGCGCAAACTGTGGATCGCGCTTGGCGCCCTTGCCCACATTACCTGGATTGATGCGGTATTTTGATAAGGCTTTAGCGCACCCTGGGTAATCGTTAAGGAGTGTGTGGCCGTTGTAATGAAAGTCACCAATCAGAGGGACTAAAACATCCATCTTGTCTAACTGCTCACGAATATACGGAACTGCTGCAGCAGCTTCTGGAGTATTAACAGTAATGCGCACCATCTCAGAACCAGCACGTGCTAATTCTTTTACTTGGATTGCGGTACCGACTGCATCAGCAGTATCGGTATTGGTCATCGACTGGATGCGCACAGGTGCATCGCCACCAATCGTGATGATGTTTGTTTTCCAAGCGACCGTTGCTTGGCGGGTGGCGCGCTTAGGTGCAGGACCTAATGGCAAAGGCGGCAAGGAATGATTGGAGCTCATGTTTAATTTAACTTATCGAGCCATTGAATGTTCTGAACTGACTCAGTTGGCTCATCTTTTGGCTGAATGATCTCGTTATCGTGCACGGCACGTTCGCGTACGCGCGTTCTATCAACTACGTCACCAGCCAACTGTCCGCAAGCGGCAGCAATATCATCACCGCGGGTCTTACGCACTGTTGCCACCATGCCAGCATCTAGCAAGATATTGGCAAAGGCTTGAATGCGTTGTGGTGGTGAACGCTTTAAACCAGACTCTGGGAATGGGTTAAATGGAATCAGGTTGACCTTGCATTTAATGTTGCTCAGCAAACGAATCAGTTCTTTTGCTTGTGCATCAGAATCATTTACGCCATCGAGCATGCAGTATTCAAAGGTTAAGAAATCTCTTGGCGCAAAAGGCAAATAACGCTCACAGGCACCAAGCAATTCTCGTAAAGGGTATTTTTGATTTAGTGGCACCAACTGATCGCGCAATGCATCGTTGGGCGCATGTAGTGAGACCGCTAGTGCTACTGGGCAATCTTGTGCCAAACGATCAATCATCGGCACGACACCAGAAGTCGATACCGTAACGCGACGACGCGACAAGCCATAGGCTCTGTCATCTAACATCAAGCGTAATGCGGTAACGACGTTGTCATAGTTGAGTAAGGGCTCGCCCATTCCCATCAAGACCACATTCGATATCACGCGGCCAGTATGTTCCCAGCCAGGCGTTGGAAATTTCTCAACACGACGTACTGCACCAGGCTCATTGCGCAAGAGATGTTCGGCAAACCACAATTGTCCAATGATTTCACCAGAGGTGAGATTGCGTGAGAAGCCTTGACGCCCGGTGGAGCAAAAACGGCAATTGACTGCACAGCCAGCTTGCGAAGAGATGCACAAAGTACCGCGATCATCTTCTGGAATGAAGACTGACTCCACCGCATTGCCAGCACCAACGTCAAGCAACCACTTGCGTGTGCCATCGCTAGCGAGTTCATCTTTTATTACTGGGAGAGAAACGACTTCTGCTTTATCTAGCAAATTCGCTCGGAAGCTTTTTGCTAAATCGCTCATGTCATTAATGTTTGATACACCACGCTGGTGTATCCACTGCATGAGTTGCTTTGCCCTAAAGGGCTTTTCATTCAACCCCGCGACATACGCTGCCATTTGGTCAGCATCAAAATCTAAGAGATTTACGCGCGGGGAGGTCAATACGCCTACTTATTTAGTAAATAGGTTTTGAATTAACGATTGAAAACGTTCATGCCAGGGAAGAAAAATGCAATTTCCACGGCAGCAGTTTCAGGAGCGTCAGAACCATGAACAGCATTCGCATCGATGCTGTCAGCAAAGTCAGCACGAATCGTTCCAGCATCGGCTTTCTTGGGATCGGTAGCGCCCATCAAATCGCGGTTCTTAGCAATAGCGCCTTCACCTTGCAATACCTGGATCATCACTGGGCCAGAAATCATGAAGCTCACCAAATCCTTGAAGAAAGGACGGGCTGCGTGAACAGCATAGAACTGCTCAGCTTCTGATTGGGACAAATGCGCCATTCTGGAGGCAATGATCTTCAAACCAGCAGATTCAAAACGGTCATAAATTTTGCCGATAACGTTTTTAGCTACAGCATCTGGTTTGATAATAGAAAGGGTGCGTTCAATTGCCATGCAAAACTCCAATAGTGATTTCAAGGGTATTAGTCGAAAAGGGTTTTAATAAGCCTGCCCTGATTCAACGACCCCCGAATTATACATCGCCTAAGGGTATTTACCCTTATAAAAATAGTCCTAAGCTATTGAATTTACAGGGCATAACCCCATTGTTTGTAGTCTTTTTAAGTAAGGCCTTGAAATTAGGCTGTTTTGTCTATACTTACTAGCAATAGCCCATTACGGGGCTTATCTATTTACTTTAAAAGAAGGAGTCCATATGAGCGATCTTAACTCTTACGGCTTTGGCCAATCTGGCTCAATTAGCACCCCTCAAGTACGCAACCGCGTACTGCGCAATACCTATGCTCTACTCGCCCTCTCCATGGTGCCAACCATCATCGGCGCCTGGCTTGGAGTCGCGATGGGTTTCACCATGTTTGCTGGTAGCCCTTTCATTGGCTTCATCGTCTTCATGGCTATTGCCTTTGGTTTTTTCTGGGCGATCGAGAAAAATAAAGAAACCGGCCTCGGGGTTCTCTTGCTGCTAGGTTTCACCTTCTTCATGGGCATCATGATGTCCCGTCTAGTGG
>Ga0194037_1002520_pt1 | contig 12043 bp, 5 predicted proteins | sample JunL306m_MetaG_FD_148653 | JGI IMG/M metagenome (GOLD analysis project Ga0194037, IMG submission 148653) | Anoxic zone freshwater microbial communities from boreal shield lake in IISD Experimental Lakes Area, Ontario, Canada - Jun2016-L304-6m | ecosystem: Environmental > Aquatic > Freshwater >...
GATCAAGGGTTCTGTCCTATCGTCGGCACTCTCGGGCGGCATGGGCGGACAAGTCGATCTGAGCAGCCCGCTGGATATTTTGATCGCGGCCCCGGGCACGGCATCACAGGCTGGGGTTCTGGTGCTTGATGCCAGCCAGTTGACGGCATTCGATGCCCAGAGCCTCTTGATCGGAGGCATGCGCCAAACCACTGCGGCAGGCACAACGGTCGAGGTGGCATCCAATTATGTGACGGTGGATAATGCGGGTGCCCCGCTGTCAGGACCTGACATCATACTGGTTGCAAGACAAGGCATCACCCTCACCTCCAATGCCGACTTGGAAAGCAGCGGCACGCTCACGGGTTCGGCGGACAAGCTGTTGCTTGGCACATCCGGATCAAGCGGCAGTGGTGACGGAGTATTGGTGCGCGTTTCCGCAGACTCAGGCACAGCGGTCCAGCGGTCAGGACTGTCCAACTCGATCACGCCGCTTCTCACCATTGCAGGAGGCGCCAAGCTCTCCGGAGTGGGCGTGATCATCGACTCCTCGGCGCGGACCACACTCGACCCAGCCGCATCTCTCAACGCCGTTGCCGCATCAATCAACACCGGGCTGATCAGCATCCAGCTTAACAATCCGGGATCGCTGACATCCGGCGGTGTGCTCGGCAACGGCCTGATCTTGTCCGGGGCGGCGCTACAGACATTGCAGACCTCGGCACACAGCCTGTCGTTGACGAGCTACACCTCCATCGACATCTATGGCAGTGGCCAAATCGGGGAGCTGAACGCTGATGGCACGCCGATTGCTAACAGCATATCCCTGCACACAGGGGAGATCCGCGGGTTCAACACGGCGGGTAACAAAGTCACGATCACCGCCAAGAGCATCACACTTGATAATGCCAACGCGTCCGCAGGTCCAGGAAGCGTGCCACCAGGAACCGGCACCCTTGAGTTCGACGCGAATACCATTCAAATCGGTCAGAACTTATTGTCTTTGGATCAATATGCGAATGTGGTCCTGCATTCGACCGGTGGCGTCGTTGCCGAAGGCAAGGGAACCTTTTCCACCTCCGGGGCGCTCACGGTTCTAGCCCCACTCATCACCACAGCCAAGGGGGCATCCTCATCATGGAAATCCGCTGGAGTAATGGATCTGGAAAACGGTCCATCCGGATCCCTGGCCACGGTCACTTCGGGATTGGGAGGGGGGCTCAGCCTGCAGGCATCTGGCTTGATAGCGGCAAGTAATGTGACATTGCCCGGTGGTAACATTAGCCTGCATGCCACGTCGGGTGATGTGCAGATATCAGGCACAATCGATGCGGGAGGCTACGGACAGGCATTCGGAAGCGTCGTGAAGTATGTCAACGGCGGCACGATCAGCCTCGTTTCGGACAGCGGAAATGTGCATGTGTTAACGGGTGGCACGCTGCGTGTGGCAGCGGCTACCGGGGGTGGTAACGCGGGCAATCTGTCGGCAAGCGCAGTGCAGGGTTCCATGCAAGTGGACGGAATCCTGTCAGGCACGGGTGGCATCGGCGGAGCAGGCGGAATATTCACACTTGATGTAGGGACTCTCGCTTCAACCGCTTCCCTCAACGCCGTGCTGGATCTGAGTTCCTTCTCCACATCCCGCTCCATCCGCGTGCGGGCTGGCAATGTGGTGGTGGATGGCACCGCCACCGCCCAGTCTTTCTCGCTGGCTGCGGACCACGGGTCGATCACCGCCACGGGAACCATCCATGCGTCCGGGAACACCGGCGGATCCATCTCGTTGCTTGCAAACGGCAGTGTCACTCTGCAAGGGGGATCAAAGCTTGACGTCTCAGGCATCCAATTTGACGATGCCGGAAAGGGCGGCATGATCGATCTTGAAGCGGGCGCGCAACAAAACGGAGTTGCCGGCAACGGCACGGTGGATATCCAGACGGGCTCAACGCTCGACCTTTCAATTGCCGCCAGCAATGCAAGCAGTGAGGCGGCAGGGCAATTCAGCGGCACACTCCATATCCGGGCACCTCAAAACATAGCAGGCACCGACCTACTGGTGAATCCCATCAACGGCAACATCACCGGAGCATCCAAAATCGAAGTCGAGGGCTTCAAAATCTACGACCTGACAGACTACGGCGGTCTGATCACCAGCACCGTGCAATCCACCATCAGCAACGATGCCACCAATTTCCTCGGTGCCTCAGGAACCATCACCGCAGGGTATCAGTCGATGGCCAGCCGCCTGCTTCAAAACAATTCCGGTCTTTCTTCCAAACTGTTGTTGATGCCAGGAGTGGAAATCATCAACCGCGCGGCCTCAACCCCGGCTAATTTCAAGCTGAGCGCCATGGGGGGCGCAATTTCGCTGCCAAGCTCAGGTGGAACGATCACCTTCCGGTCTGGCACTCCAGGCAATGACAAGATCAGCACATCTGTCGCTGGGACAATCACCACGGCGTCGGGCAGCACGCAAACCATCGCCGCCAATACTCCTACCCCGCTTGCCCCCGGCAGTTCGGTCTCACTCACCATCGCAGGATCGATTTCGTTTGCCAGTGGCAGTGACGGAGCCATCCCGGTGAGTCTGAATCCGAACTCCACCTACACCACCAGCACCACGGGCACCTCTGGCACAATCTCGACCGAGGGCAGCATGGTCTCACTCAACACGGCTGCCAGCAGTTCGATTACCCTCACGGCCGGCACGCGCATCACTCTGCCATCTGGAACCGCTGGCACGAACAAAATCAAATCGAGCGTGGCCGGTTCCATCATCTCCCCCACCGGAGTATTGACAACATTGACGGCCAACACCGCCACTGCCATCGCGGCGGGAAGTGCTGTCATTCTCCCTACGGCAGGAACCATCACCTTCGCCAGCGGAACAGGTGGCGCGATCCCTATCGCCCTTGCGTCCGGCAGCATCACCCCGGCAGGTCCCACCACCGTGACACCCACCTCCGGAAATCTGGTGCTCGGCAGCACCTCCTCCACGTCCACCTCGGACTGGAATCTATCAACCGCACGCTTTGGGCCGCTGGGAACTCCCGGAATGCTCACCATGCGTGCTTCCGGCAACCTGGTTTTCTATAACGCCCTGAGTGACGGATTCACCAGTTCGTCATACACGTCCGCGCTGGAAACGCCGAATTCCCTGCTGTCTGCTAATGCCCAGTCCTGGTCTTACCGACTAACGGCAGGAGCGGACCTGTCCGCAGCGGATTTTCGCAGCATGCAATCGCTGGCAGGTTTGGCGGCAGGCAGCGGATCGCTGGTGCTTGGTAAAAACGGCGGATTTCTGACAGCAACTGGCGGAATGACAGCCAAAACCTCCTCGGTGGTGCCCAATTTCTTCCAAGTCATCCGCACTGGCAGCGGGGACATCACGATCAACGCTGGGCGGGACGTGCAGTTGCTCAACCAGTTCGCCACGATTTATTCCGCCGGAACCCTGATCACAGATCCCTCACTCGGTGGAACCTTCCAGTCACCTAAACCTAGCTTCTCCAATTATTCATCCGCCGCCGGATTCCTCGGCGGAGTGCAGCAAACCTCCGCCTATCCCGTGCAATACGCGCTCGCCGGCGGCAATGTGGATGTTTCCGCACAGCAGGACATCACCCACCTCACAATTGACAAGAATGGAAACCTGGTCGCGGACTCGGAACGCGAAATGCCGGTGAACTGGCTTTACCGGCGCGGCTACGTGAACACATCCACCGGGATGTTCGGCACATCAAATTACGGCGATACGGCCTCCACCACCTGGTGGGTGGACTACAGCAACTTCTTTGAGGGAGTGGGTGCGCTCGGTGGTGGCAATATCGCGCTGCACGCCGGGCGGGACGTCAGCAATGTGGATGCGGTTGCCCCCACCAACGCGCGGATGCCCTCCGGGGTTCCATCCGCGAATGCCTTGGTGGAAAACGGCGGAGGCGACGTGAGCGTCACGGCGGGACACAACATCGACGCTGGCGTCTATTACGTCGAGCGCGGCAAAGGAACGCTTTCCGCTGGCAACGCAATCACCACCAACAGCACACGCTCACCATCGATGACATACTTCAGCACGCCCTCGGATGTGCTGGATTCCAAAACCTGGCTGCCCACCACCCTGTTTCTAGGGAAGGGATCGTTTGATGTTACCTCCGGAGGAGACCTGCTGCTGGGACCGGTGGTGAATGCGTTCCTTATGCCTCAGGGATACAATAACACTTATTGGTATAAAAGTTACTTTTCCACTTACGCAGCGAGTGACAGCGTCAACGTCACCTCGTTGGGTGGATTCATCACATTGCGCGAAAACGTGACCCTTCCATCATCAGGAGCATCCGTTCCGGGAACCGTCCCGGCGCTGCAGGCATGGTTCCAGCGCGAGCTGCTCCTGACACAGTCCCCAGCGAGCGTTTCCTACCTCCAGCCGTGGCTCAGACTGGCTGAAACCCAGGCAGCCCCCTTTGCAGCGGCTTTCTCACTGCTCCCGCCCACCCTGAGGGCCACGGCTTACACCGGCGATATCAACCTGGCTGGCAACTTGACCCTGTCCCCGGCACCCAACGCAACGCTCGATCTGCTCGCCATGGGCGCGGTCAATGGACTGCAAAACAATGGCAGCATCAAGCTCAACGGCACGACAGTTAGCGTCTGGGGTTCCAGCACCATCAATCTGTCCGATGCGGATCCGTCCCTGCTGCCGTCCGTGAGTTCGCCGATCTCCTATCAGCCCGCTGGAATCACCAAGGCCTATGTAACAGGCGCTGATTTCCTCCTGACTTTTGACAGTTTGTTCAAGGAAACCGGATCCACCAACGGCAACCTGCAGACCAAACAAGCCCTGCATGCCCAGGGAATCCTGCATGCCGGGGACACCCAACCGCTGCGTATCTACGCCGGCACCGGTGACATCTCGGACCTGACGCTTTACTCCGCCAAACCGGTGGACATCATCGCCGTGCAGGACATCCGCGACATTGGCCTCTACATTCAAAACGCCACGCCCGGTTCGCTAAGTGTGGTAAGCGCCGGACGTGATATCATCGCCTATGATGCCAACTCACCTCTTCTGGTCACCTCCCGAAGCAGTGGCAACGCCCTCTACGGCAGTCCGCAAAGCGGAGATATCCAGATCAGCGGCCCCGGCACGCTGGAGGTTATGACTGGCAGAAACCTCGATCTCGGAATCGGTGCTGGCAATTCCGACGGCACAGGTGCCGGTATCACCAGCATTGGCAACGCGCGCAATCCTTACCTTGATTTCGGCGGTGCCAACATCATCGCCGCGGTAGGCATTGGCACCGCATCGTCTCTCGACACAAGTAGCGCGGATTTTCCGGTATTCATCGCCAAATATGTCAAGGAGGGAATCGGAACCGCACATCTTCAGGAACTCGGGTATACCCAGAACGAGTTTGACGCCCTTGACTCCGAGATGCGGGACCAGATCGCGCTTCAGGTTTTCTATCTGGTGCTGCGTGACGCCGGCCGGGATCACAACAATCCAGACAGCCCGGGGTACAAAAAATACACATCAGGCACCGACGCGATTGCCATCCTGTTCCCTGGCACCCGGTGGAACGGCAATATCAACACGGAAGGCCGCGACATCCGCACCAAGAACGGCGGAGACATCAATCTGCTGATTCCCGGTGGCGGCCTGACACTCGCCACCACCACCATAGGAAACCCGCAGGCTCCTCCGGGCATCGTCACCGAAGGCGGTGGCAACATTGCGGTTTTCACCCATGCAAACGTGAGTTTGGGCATATCCCGGATCTTCACCCTGCGCGGTGGCAATGAAATCATCTGGTCCTCGGTTGGCAACATCGCGGCTGGTTCCTCATCCAAGACGGTGCAATCCGCGCCGCCCACACGGGTGTTGATAGATCCTCAGAGCGCCAACATCATCACCGACCTGGCGGGACTGGCCACCGGCGGTGGTATCGGCGTGCTGACATCCGTGGCTGGTGTGAAAGCGGGTGATGTGGACTTGATTGCCCCGGTCGGCACGATTGACGCCGGCGATGCGGGCATCCGCGTGTCGGGCAACCTGAATATTTCCGCAGCCGTTGTGGTCAACAGCGGCAACATCGCAGCAGGCGGATCCAGCACGGGAACGGCACCCTCCGCGCCATCCGCCCCAAGCGTGGGCAGCATCAGTGCCGCCTCAAGCACAGCGGGGGCCTCCACAGCGACCGTGGAAAACGCCTCCAAGCAGGACTCCGCCAAATCACCCTCGCCTGACGACGGGCAACCGTCTATCATCAGTGTGGAAGTCATCGGCTACGGCGGCGGTGATGGTGGAGGGGACGGTGATGGCAAAGAAGACAAACAGCAGGAAGATCAGCCTAAAACTTAACATTCACAATGAAATCCCCCACCATTATCGCAACTGGCAAGTATTTATCACCGGCTGTCCTGGTGGCAGTCGTCCTGACTCTCGGCGAGGCCCTACGCGCGGGTGAAACGGCCGCTTCGGGTGACCCTCCCGCGTCAGACAAGCCACTGGCCGCCCCGCCGGATAAGAATGACCCCGATGCCTTGTTCAAGCTGGGCAAGGCATACGCAACAGGCGTTGGAGTGAAGCCGGACGATGCGAAGGCATTCGATTACTATCGGAAATCTTCAGAGTTGGGCAATTCCAAAGCGCAACACAATCTTGGGGTGATGTATGCCAAGGGCACGGGTGTGAAGCAGGACGAGAAGGAGGCCCTGAAATGGTTCCGCAAAGCAGCTGAAGGGGGAGCCGTCCTGTCGCAATACACCTGCGGCTGTATGCTGGCCGATGGCAAGGGCACGGAGAAAAACGCCGCTGAAGCCGCCGTGTGGTGGCGCAAGGCGGCGGAGCAGGGATATGCGGAGGCACAGTTCAGCCTCGGACAGCTCTATTATTTGGGAGAAGACGGGGTGAAACAGGATCTGCCAGAGGCGGCAAAATGGCTAGAAAAAGCAGTGGCGAAAAACCATGCCGGTGCCGCCAACAATCTGGGATTGATGTATGAAGGAGGTGCCGCCGTCAAACCGTCCGCTAGCGAGGCATTCCGCCTGTTCCAGATTGCCGCGAACGGAGGAGATCTCAAAGGCCAGAGCAACCTGGGCAGATGTTATGCCCTGGGCCTCGGGGTGGGAAAAGACCCGTTACAGGCATACCGCTGGCTGAAGAGGGCATCCAACAAGAGAGAAGTCACCGCCAGCAACCTGCTGGCCGATTTCAAACAGGGTCTCAGCAAGGAACAGATCGCCGAGGGCGAAAGGTTGGCAGCAGGCGACGAGAAAATTCCATAGGAAACCGGGGATTACCGTGCTGGCGGAATGACGCGCGCGCCATGAGATTCCGCGTATTCGGCCTGCGCTTGTGCTTGGGAATACAGCAACCACCCCTGCCTGCCTAGGATCAGGTGAAGGCGCGAATCAGCAGCATTTTTGGCCTTGACCCAGCATTCGCGGTATTCTGGTGAGGATGGCTCGTAGCCGGTGCGGGAAGTGGCAGCGGCAAAATCCTCCTGAATCTTGCGCACGGCGAGCTGCTGGTCCGGTGTCAATGCGGAATCGGCAGCACCGCTGCCGCGAAACGCAAGTGGCAGGGTTACCTCATCACCCGCAGTGTGACGGGTTACAGGTGCAACGGATGGCAGCGGATTGCTTGCCGGGGCGCCGGAATCAGCAGTTCCTCCCTGCAACTCGGTTTCAGCATCGTGTGCGGAGGCCGATGAGTGAGCGCGGCCGCGCATGGGATGGCGTGGATCGGCTGCATCCGGGCGCTGCGGCACTGTCGTAGGGCTGATCCAAAATGAAATGCCGGCAATCACAGCCACACAGGCCGAAGCCATCACGAACCAGTGGCGGGGGGTCATTCAAATTGCTTTGGGAAATTCAAAAGAAAATGCCGGTGCGGGGGAAAACCACCGCACCGGCAAGTTGTCATATGTTCAATGCGGACTCCCAATGTCGGTTAGACCTTGGTGGTGCCGCAAGTGAGTTCTCAGTAGGTCACATAGCTGCCGTCGCCGGAACGGACCACGCTCATCGTGAAATAATTGAGTCCTGAGGCGGAGGCCGTGCCAGTTATACTGGTGGTTCCCTTGATGGCCGTTACCAATGCCGGAGCAAAGACAAAAGCTTGTGTGGTGCTGCCCTGGTTTGGATACAGCACGTGCTCATAGGACCAGAAGGTGTATTGGCCCGATGTGATAGCTGCGGTATTGAAAACGGCAGCGCCAGCGGCACCGGTATTGCCGGTATAGTAGTTCACGCCGTTCCATGCCAGACCAACCGCATTGCCTGTGCCGGTCGAGCCGGACTGGACCGCAGCCGTTGCGTCACCCTTGCTCAGATAGGTCACATAATAGCCAGCGAGATGGGTAAGCGTCTCATAGCGCATCATGCCGGCCAGTGTGCCACCGCTGTTGTAACCGGTGTTGCCGGGATCATAGGCGATGCCATTGATGGTGGCACCTGGATAGTAATCATGGCTGAGAACAGCGGTGGTGTCGGTCACTGGCTTGAATTGGGCCACTGTGGAAGTCGCACCATAACCCGCCTCGGCCATGGCGATCAGGCGGGTGCCCGAGTCAGCATCACGACCGATGGCAAACAAGCTCTTCGCGGCGTCGCCCGAGTTGCCGGTGATCTGGGCAAGTGGGGCAGAGCCACCCGAGAAGATCGCGTTGACCAGGTGGTTGTTCATGGAAAGGCCGGTAGGAACGTTGTTAAGGCTGGTTGATGCACCATAGCTGGCAACCCATTGGAACGGCACAACCCCCACCACGCCATCGTTCAGAGCCGTCGTGTTGAACGGAGTGGAAGATTGAAGGGTGTCGGACATTGCGATGGTCGGCACTTGGAAGTCATGATAGTAGGTCATGGTCGTGCTGCCGGCCACGAACGCTTCGCCTTGCGCCTGGGCGCTGGTGGCGCTGTCGATCAGGAACGGCCATGCAATGCTTTCCGAAACGGTTTGCACGCCACCGACCGAACCATAAAGGCTGATCTTGACGTTGATCGTGTGGCCGTTGTAGGTCACGCCCATCCAGTTGACCGCGGTGGAGCTGGTGAAGGCGGCATTCGACTGGGCGGTGGGATTGGCGTTGTTAAGCAGGCTCTTGACGGCGTTCAGGGTCGCCGCGCGGAACGCGGTCGATCCGGTGATATAGATGGTTTCAGTGGCATTGGCCGTGGCACCCATGGCAAGCAGGGCCATGGTGGCGACAAGTGATTTGGTGATTTTCATGATAGTTTGTTTTGGTGTTTGGTTGTTTATTGGTCGTTATGGGGAAATGAATTCTATTTTCAAGCGATCATTAGCGACGGCGGCGGCGCGCCACCATCAGCACCGTGCCGAGCAGGCCGAGCGCGGCGGAGGTCGGCTCAGGCACGCTGGTGAAGGAAACCGTGCCACCGGAGCTGATGGAGAATGTTCCTTCCGGCGAGGACGGAGCCGATGCTCCGGCGGCCAAACGAAACAGCGCAAGATTGTCGCTCGAAATTCCGCTACCCCCGCCCGCCAGAATCGTCGGGGTGAAGTAGGCGAACGACAAGTTAGATGCCGCGCCGGTGGCGTTGGCACCGCCAGGTTGATAGGATGCAAACGCGCCGTTACTAGCGGTGCCGATATTGCTCTGGATCAGACCCACATTGCTGTTCGCGGTGCTGGTTTTGCTGTTGTAGTTCGATGCCATGGTGGCGATCTTGGCGTCAGCCGTGGACAGGGTGCCGGACGAGCCAGTGGTCCATGGGGTTGCGGTCAATGCATCACCCGCCCTGCTGGCGTAGATCGTATGAGCCGGATCGCTGCCGACCGTGGACAGACGGGTGGTGCCGATCACACCCCACTGGACGGTGCTGTCAGTGGCGTAGCCGCTGCCAAAGATCGCCTTAAGGTCGGTGTCGATGTTGCCGATACTCAGGGTGACCGTGGTGCTGGGAGTCTGGCTGGTGTAGTTTGATGCCTGGCCGATGTTCACAAGGTAGTCCTGGGTGGAACCTGTCTTGGTGAAACCGATGAACAGGTCATCGGCGGTGTAGGAGGTGGTGGCCGCATTGGCCGCCATCGTCATCGCCGCGCCTACCAAGGTAGCGCCTGCGAATCGTGTCAATCTTTTGTTAGTCATATTGTGTTTGTTTTTTGCTAGATAATACAAATGCCTTCATTTGCATCGGGCGTAGAATGTTGCGAGGCGGTGTTTCCGTGAATCCGCATATTGAAACAATTTCGTCACACGTCCCGCGATGCGCCGGTGGAGGTTATTTCGGACTCACGCTCAGGCGGGCGAACATTTTCGTCGCTCCGTTGAGCGGGATGATGTAGGTGGAAGTCGGGCTGCTCAGGCTGCCCGATGCCGGCGTCCAGGTGGCCAGGTCGGTGCTGTATTGCACAGCGGTGGTGTATTCCGCGGTGGAATCCGAGTTGAATGGGAAGCTGAATACATAATTGGAGCCACTGATAACCGCAGTCGGCGTGTTTTGCGCCACGCCTGAGCTGGGATTAGTGACACCCAGGGCGAACTTCACCATGTTCTGAATGCCGTCATTGGCAGGGGTGGCGGCGGGCAGGGCGTTCGCACCGCTGAGTGAATGGGCGGATGCCCAGGTGTTAAACGCCGAGGTAGTGGCCGCCGTGAAGGTCACCGTGCCGCTGGAATTTATCGAGAATGTGCCAAATGCGGTGGCCGGAGCAACCGCGCCGGGCGCAAGGCGATAGACCGCGAGCGACGCGGAGCTGTCCGTGATGCCGGAGGCGCTGCTGGCTTCAATGCTAGGGGTGAAAAGAGCGAACGACAAGTTAGCCGCCGCTCCGGTGGCATTGGCACCGCCCGTTTGGTAAGAGGCGTATGCGGTGTTAGCAGCGGTGCCGATATTGTTTTGGATCAGTCCGACGGTGCTGTTGGCCGTGGATGTTTTGCTAATGTATGCCGAAGCCATGGAGGCGATTTTGGCGTCAGCCGTGGTCAAGTAGTTGATTGAACCGGTGTTCCAAGGAGTGGCCGTGGAGGCGTTTCCTTGCCTGCTGGCGTAAATCGTGTGGGCGGGATCGCTCCCGACCGTGGACAGGCGGGTGGTTCCGATCACGCCCCACTTGAGGGTGGAATCGGACGCCCAGCCACTGCCAAAGACGGCGGTAAGGTCCAGCGCGATGCTTCCTATCGAAAGGGTTCGGGTGGTGGTGAAGGTCGACGCCTGACCGATCTTCACCAGATAGTCGGAGGTGCTACCGGCTGAGTGGAATCCTATGAACAGATCGTCTGCGGTGTATGTGGTGGCGGTGGGGGTGCCGGCATAGGCGATTGATCCGATGGCAAGAAAAGCCATGGGGGCGAGAAAGGTGAGGATATTTCGGGTTGCTGATTTCATAAATGACTATTTCTGATTGTTTGAGGATGGAGTTGTATCCGTGGCACGGTCGACCGCACATATTCCGCTCCAGTCCCGGCGGGTTGAGGGAGGATTCATTTGTGACGTTTCCGTCACAAAACCCGCGCCCGATGCCGGCAACCGCCTGAGCGGCAAGGGGTTCCTCGGCGCTTGCGCGACGCAGCAAGCGGCGGTCCGCCAGGACGCGTTTTTTTCACAGCCCTCCCGACAAGCCCCTTTCCGCCCTGCGGGAAGGGGTTTTTGGTGTCCTGCAGCTCCGGCGGCGGAGGGCGCGGATGGCGGCGGCCGCGCTGTCCGCCAATGAAACGACAGGCTGGAAGCCCGTCGGCCAAGACAGGCGGGACGCCTGTCCTCCTGCCGCGCGCCGGAGTGATGGAAACAACCGGTTTTTATTCGGATTTATCTTAAGAAACAACGCGTTTATTTCATGATCCGGCCATGAACCGGGCGGTATATGAGGATCTGCGGGAGTGGCTGGCGGACGAGCGGCGGAGGCCCTTGATCTTGCGGGGTGCACGCCAGGTTGGGAAAACCTGGCTGGTCAGGGAATTGGCGCGGGAGCGGAAGCTGCCGGAGTTGCCGGTGGTGGCGGTGGTGGCGGCCGGTTCGCTGCTGGAATTCGCGCTGGCGGATTTTTCGCACAGCATGCCGGCGGGCCGGGTGAGTTATGCCTATGTGGAGCCGTTGGGATTTC
>Ga0194037_1002521_pt1 | contig 12042 bp, 13 predicted proteins | sample JunL306m_MetaG_FD_148653 | JGI IMG/M metagenome (GOLD analysis project Ga0194037, IMG submission 148653) | Anoxic zone freshwater microbial communities from boreal shield lake in IISD Experimental Lakes Area, Ontario, Canada - Jun2016-L304-6m | ecosystem: Environmental > Aquatic > Freshwater >...
GCAAGGTCGAGTTTCATGCGGCGGCTTTCGGGGTGGTGTTGCGGTTGCGGGCCATGGTCATGGCGGTGTCTTCAATCATGTCTTCCTGGCCGCCGACCATGCCGCGGCGGCCGAGTTCGACCAGCAGGTCGCGCGAGGGCACACCGTACTTGGCGCCTGCGCGCTTGGCAAACAGCAAGAAGCTGGAATACACCCCGGCGTAGCCCAGGGTGAGCGAGTCACGGTCGATGCGGATGATGTGGTCCATGATGGGCACGACCAGGTCTTCGGCCACGTCCTGGATCTTGAACACGTCCACGCCGGTCTCGATGCCCATGCGTGCGCACACGGCAATAAACACTTCCATCGGCGTGTTGCCCGCGCCGGCGCCCAGGCCTGCGGCGGCGGCGTCAATGCGGTTGGCGCCTGCGGCCACCGCGGCAATCGAGTTGGCAATGCCCATGGCCATATTGTGGTGGCCGTGAAAGCCCAGTTCGGTCTCGGGTTGGATGGCGTCGCGCACCGCCGACAGGCGGGCGGTCACGTCGTCGGGCAGCATATAGCCGGCCGAGTCGGTGACGTAAATGCAGTTGGCGCCGTAGCTTTGCATGAGCAGCGCCTGGCTGACCAGCTTCTCGGGGCTGGCCATGTGCGCCATCATCAAAAAACCCACAGTGTCCAAGCCCAGCGCGCGCGCCTTGCTGATGTGCTGCTCCGAGACGTCGGCCTCGGTGCAATGGGTGGCCACGCGGATGGTGCCCACGCCCAGGTCTTTGGCCATGAGCAGGTGGTCCACGGTGCCGATGCCCGGAATCAAAAGGGCCGAGATCTTGGCCTGCTTCATCAGTGGAATCACGGCGCCCAGGTATTCCTCGTCGGTGTGGGCGGGGAATCCGTAGTTGACCGAGCTGCCGCCCAGGCCGTCGCCATGGGTGACTTCAATTAGCCGCACGCCAGCGGCGTCCAGGCCGCAGGCAATGCTCTTCATTTGGTCGAGCGTCATCAAATGGCGCTTGGGGTGCATGCCGTCGCGCAGCGTCATGTCGTGGACGGTGATTTTTTTACCTTGCAGTGTCATGGTGGTTCTCGGTAGGGGTTTCAGGCGACTGCGGGCTCGGCGCTTCTCTGCAGCGTGAGCCGGCCAGCAATGATTTCTTCGGCAAACATCTCGGCGGTGCGGGCGGCCGCAGCGGTCATGATGTCGAGGTTGCCCGCGTACTTGGGCAGGTAGTCGCCCAGGCCCTCGACTTCGAGGAATACCGAGACACGGTTGCCATCAAACACCGGGCCGTTGACCAGGCGGTAGCCGGGCACGTACTTTTGCACCTCGGCGAGCATCTGGTGGATGGAGGCGGTGATTTTTTCCTGGTCGGGCGTGGTCTCGGTCAGGCAGTGCACCGTGTCGCGCATCATCAGCGGCGGCTCGGCCGGGTTGATGATGATGATGGCCTTGCCCTTGGCAGCGCCGCCCACTTTTTCCACTGCACCGGCCGTGGTGCGGGTGAATTCGTCAATGTTCTTGCGCGTGCCCGGACCCACCGAGCGGCTCGATACCGTGGCGACGATCTCGCCATAGGCCACGGGCTGCACCCGGCTCACCGCTGCGACCATAGGAATGGTGGCCTGGCCGCCGCAGGTGACCATGTTGACGTTCATCTCGCCCTTGCCCAATTGCTCCATCAGGTTGACCGGTGGCACGCAAAACGGGCCGATGGCCGCAGGGGTCAGGTCGATCATGAGCACGCCCAGGGCGTTGAGCTTGCGCGAGTTTTCGGCATGCACATAGGCGCTGGTGGCGTCAAAGGCGATTTGCACGCCGTCGGCCAGCACGTGGGGCAGCAAGCCGTCCACGCCGTCGGCGGTGGTTTTGATGCCCATTTCGCGGGCACGTTTGAGGCCGTCGGACTCGGGGTCAATGCCCACCATCCACACCGGCTCGAGGACCGGGCTGCGCTGCAACTTGGCCAGCAGGTCGGTGCCGATGTTGCCGGGCCCGATCAGGGCACATTTGATTTTTTTCATGAAGACTCCGTAAGTTGAAAGCTAAATAAGAGAGCGCACCACGCCGCCCTCAACGCGCAGGGCTGCGCCATTGGTGGCAGCAGCGCGCGGGCTGCAAACGTAGGCGACCATGGCCGCCACTTCGACCGGTTCGATAAAGCGCTGCAGCAGCGATGTTGGGCGGGCGTGCTTGAAAAAGTCCGCTTCGGCCTCTTGCAGGGTTTGACCGGCGTTTTGCGCCAGCGTGGTGAAGAAGTCAACCGCGCCCTCGGTGCGGGTGGGCCCGGGCAGCACCGAATTCACCGTCACACCAGTACCGGCACAGGTTTCCGCCAGGCCGCGCGACACCGACAGTTGCGCCGACTTGCTCATGCCGTAATGCACCATGTCGCCCGGCGGGCAAATGCCTGATTCGCTGGAGATAAACACCACTCGGCCCCAGCCACGCTCTTGCATGCGCGCCAGAAAGTGGCGAGCCAGGCGAACGCCGCTGAGCACATTGACTTCAAAGAAGCGCAGCCAGTCGGCGTCGGTGATCTGCGCAAAGGCTTTGGGCTCGAAGATGCCCAGGTTGTTGACCAAGATATCCTGCTCGGGCGCCGCGTCCAGCAGCGCCTGGCAACCGGCCGCAGTGGCCAAATCCGCCGCCACACCGTGCACCGTGGCGCCTGGCACCTGGGCGCGCAAGCGCTCCAGGGCGGCGGCCACCCGCGCAGGGTCGCGGCCGTTGAGCGTGACGTGCGCGCCCTCAGCGGCCAGCTCGCAGGCAATGGCCCAGCCAATGCCTGCGGTGGAGCCGGTCACCAGCGCGCGTTTTCCTGAAAGTTGAAGATCCATCCCGATTCCTCTTCACTGCCCGTGCAAGGCAGCACAGATTGTTAAACGATGCAACTCAAACAAAGCGCACCGAGCAGCTGCCCAGGCCACCGATGGAGACGCGAAAGTTGTCCCCGGCTTTGGCCGGGTGCATGGCGGCCAGCGCCCCCGAGAGGACGACTTCGCCGGCTTTGAGGCCAATGCCCAGGCGCCCCAGGGTGTTGGCCAACCAAGCCACCGCATTTACCGGTGAACCCAGGGCAGCGGCACCCGCGCCGGTGCCGATGATGTCACCATTCTTTTCAAAAACCATACCGCAAACGGACAAGTCGACCCGGCGCGGGTCCACCGCGCAGTCGCCCAGCACAAACACGCCGCACGAGGCGTTGTCGGCCACGGTGTCCTGGATCTTGATCTTCCAGTCGCGGATGCGGGAGTCCACAATTTCAAAGCAAGGCATCACGCATTCGGTGGCGGCCAGCACGTCGGCGTTGCTGATGCCGGGGCCCATCAGGTCTTTTTTCAGGATGAAGGCGATCTCGCCCTCGGCCTTGGGCTGGATCAGGGTGCGGGTGTCAATCGACTGGCCTTCGTTGTAGATCATGCCGTCGAGCAGGTAGCCAAAGTCGGGCTGGTAGACGCCCAGCATGTTCATCACCGCCGCCGAGGTGACGCCAATCTTCTTGCCCACCACACGCTCGCCGGCCTGCAGGCGGCGCGAAAGCATGCGCTGCTGGATGTGGTACGCGTTCTCGATGGTGATATCGGGGTAGCGGGTGGTGAGCGGGTCCACCACGGCCTGGGTCGACATGGCGTGGTAGAGCTCGTCGCCCAGGGTTTCGATCAGGGAAGTTTGCATGAGTTTGGAGGTCCTGCGGGTGGTAGATGAATTGGGGTTGGCGTCGTGGCCTGTCAGGCCGCCGCGCTGGCGTCGGCCTCGGCAAAAAAGTTTTCCAGCAACTGCGCAAAGCGGGCGGCGTGTTCAATCTGCGTCCAGTGGCCGCATTGGCCAAACACGTGCAGCTGCGAGCGCGGAATTTGCTGCGCCAGCGCCAAAGAGGTAGCCACGGGAATGACCGCGTCCTCGCGCCCATGCACCACCAGCGTGGGGTGCGGCAAGGCGCGAATGGCGTGTTCCGGGCTGGTCATGGCGTCCACCCAGCGCTGGCGCGGGGCCGGAAACATGGCGCCAAACGACTCTTGAAAACCTGGCTGGATACTGGCCTGGTAGCGCAGCTGCGCCAGCTCATCGGTGACGCGGCTGCGGTCAAAGGCAAAGACGTCGAGCAAGCGGCGCATGTTCTCGAGCGATGGCGTGTAGCCCCAGGCTGCCTCCAACCCCGGCGTGATCTCAAAGGGCACGCCCACGCTGCCCATGAGCACCAGGCGGCGCACCCGCGTGGGGTGCGCAATGGCCAGCGCTAGCGCCAGCGCGCCGCCAAAGGAATTGCCCACCACATCGGCCTGCGCTATCCCCAAGGCGTCGAGCAAGTCCACCGCCTGCTGCACCCAGGCTTCCATGCGGTAGTGCGCGTTGTTGCCGGCGTCGGCCGGGCGGTCGGTATAGCCAAAACCAAACAAGTCGGGCGCCACCACGCGCCGACCTTGCGAGAGCACCGGCAGCAACAGCCGCCAGTTGGCCCAGGCGCTCACACCTGCGCCAGAGCCATGCAAGAGCAGCACGGGCGGGCCGCTGCCTTGGTCGTGCACATTGCTGAAGAAGGCGCCGGTGCGTACGCGTTGGCCGATTTCGGGATTGCTGGCTTGGCTCATGGTCTGCCTTTAGAGTTTGATGCAGACGTTGCGCAGTTCGGTATAGAACTCCAGCGAATGCACGCCACCTTCGCGGCCAATGCCCGAGGCCTTGGCGCCACCAAAGGCGGTGCGCAGGTCGCGCAGGAACCAGCTGTTGATCCAGCAAATACCCACTTCCACCCGCTTGGCCACGCGGTGGGCGCAGCCCAGGTTTTCGGTCCACACCGTAGTTGCCAGACCGTAGTCGGTGGCGTTGGCCAGGGCGATGACTTCTTCTTCGGTGTCAAAGGGCGCGATATGGCAGCAGGGGCCAAACACCTCTTCGCGCACCACGGCCGCGCTCTCGGGCAGGCCGATCCAAATGGTGGGCTGCACCCAGTGGCCTTGCGCCAGCTCAGAAGGCATATCGGGCACGCCGCCGCCGGTAACCAGGGTGGCGCCTTCGTCCATCGCCTTTTGGTAATAAGACAGCACTTTTTGCTTGTGCTCGGCCGAAATCAGCGGCCCGAGATTGACACCAGGCGCGTTGGGCGGGCCGATGATCAGGGCTTCTGCCTTGGCTTTGAGGGCTGCGACAAATTTGTCAAAAATCGGGCGCTGCACATAGACGCGCTCGGTGCCCAGGCAGACCTGGCCGCAGTTCTCAAAGGCGCTGCGGGTGATGCCTGCGATGGCTTTGTCAAAGTCGGCGTCGGCAAACACAATGCCGGCGTTCTTGCCGCCAAGCTCAAACGAGACCGGGCGCACGCCTTTGGCAGCGGCGGCCATGATGGCTTCGCCGGTGCGCGTTTCACCGGTGAAGGTGATGGCGTTGACGCCAGGGTGGCGGGTCAGGTATTCGCCGGCCGACTGCGGGCCAAAGCCGTGCACCACGTTGTAAACGCCCGGCGGAATGCCCACGGCGCTCATCACCTCGCCCAGCAGGGTGGCGGTGGCGGGGGTTTCTTCCGAGGGTTTGACCACCACGGTGTTGCCGCAGGCCAGCGCCGGGCCGACCTTCCAGGTCATCAGCAGCAGCGGCAGGTTCCAGGGGCACACCACGCCGACCACGCCCACGGGCGAACGGGTGGCGTAGTTGATGGCCTGGCCGCCGTCGGGCGTGGCCATCTCGAAGCTTTCAGTGGGAACGTTTTTGATGATGTCGGCAAACACCTTGAAGTTGGCCGCACCACGGGGAATGTCGATGTGCGATGCCAGGCTGCGGGGCTTGCCGGTGTCGGCAATTTCGGCTTCCAAAAACTCATCGGAGCGGCGGATGATCTCATCGGCCACGGCGTGCAGCAGCTCGGTGCGCTTGACCAGCGTCATGCGGCCCCAGTCGCCGTGCAAGGCGGCGCGGGCGGCGCGTACGGCGGCATCGACTTCGGCCTGCCCGGCCTCGTGCACCAGACCCAAGACATGGTTGTCGGCGGGCGCCCGGTTTTCGAAGGTCTTGTCGGTGGCAACAAATTCGCCGTTGATGTAATTGAGGAAGTGTTTCATCGTAGTTTTTTCAAATCAAAATCAAGCCAGACCCAGCGCATTCAGGCCGGCCTGAGCAATCGCCTCGTCCTGCGCCTCGCTGGCGCCAGACACGCCTATGGCACCGATGCGCTGGCCCTGGTCCACAATGGCCAGGCCCCCGCCAAAGGCCACAAAACGGGGCCTGCGCACGATGCCTTCACGCACCGCCTGCGAATGCTCTTGCAAGGCCGCGTGCCACTGGCTGGTGGCCAGGCCAAAGCTCACGGCGGTATAGGCCTTGTCCATGGCAATTTCCACCGAATGCAGTGGCGCGCCGGGCATGCGCAAAAACGCCGCCAGCACGCCGCTGGCATCCAGCACTGCCACGTTCACACACAGCCCCTGAGATTGCGCTGCCTTGACGGCGGCGCCCACACAGGCGTGCGCCGCCTCGGCGCTGATCACGGCCTGACTTACATGCAAGGGTGCGGTGTTCATGGCGGCGCTCCGGGCTTCAGGTGTACACGTCGGTGAAAGACGCGGGCAACACACCGGTGTGGTAGAAAATTGCGCGCCCCGCCTCGTCCTCGGTCCAGGTGGTCACCGGACGGTCGCGTTGGGCCTGGTAGCCCAAACCGGCGAAGGTCTCATTGCGGTTGCCACTGGGGTCAAAGAAGTAAATCGTCTCGCCGCGCGTGATGCCGTGGCGGGTAGGCGCCACGTCAATACGCACTTTGTTCTTGGCCATCACGTCGCCGGCCTTGAGCACGTCGTGCCAAGAGTCCAGGAAGTAGGAAATGTGGTGCAGGCCAGGAGTGGGACCGCCCACAAAGGCGATGTCGTGCGGCTTGCTCGAGCACGACAGAAACGACGCCAGCTGGAACGCACCCTCGGGGCCCACGGTCAGCTGCTCGGTCTGGAAAAAGTTGAGCACGTCAATGAAAAAGCGCGTGTTTTCTGCGACCTTGTTGATGCCTTCACCCGGATTGAATTCACACATCAGAAGCACGTGGTCGAGCCAATGCGCGGCCGCACCTTTGGCGCCATCGGGCCAAGGATCGGGATTGAGAGAGCCCACGTCCGTTCCGACGCATTCCTTCATGGCAAAGAGGCGCATTTCGTGGCCGCTGGGAAGATTGAAAATCAGCATACGACCGGTCGAAGGCATGGTGCCTTCGGGCACCAGGGTGGTGGCCGTGCCTGCGGCTTCAATGGCGGTTTGCAGGCGGTCCAGATCGCTGTCTTTTTCGACCTTGTAGCCGACGTGGTTGACGCCGGCGCGGTCTGACGGGGTCAGGATCAGCGAGTATTTGTCCCACTCATCCCAGCATTTCATGTAGACCTTGCCGGTCTTGTCCTGCATGGTGGATTTCAGGCCCAGCACGTTTTCGTAGTGCTTCACTGCGGCTGCCATGTCCATCACATTGATGTCAACGTGGCCAATTCTCATAATGCTCATGGTTGTCTCCTTACTTGTTGAAAATTTCGCTCTTGGGTGCAGCGAACCCTTTGGAAAAAAGCTTCTCCAGCTTGCATGCCACTTCGAGCCACACCTCATCGGTGGGCGCCACCCGGCATGCCAAGGTGTATCCCTGCGCATCCTCTTGCGCGCTGACGTGGGCCCGGCTGACCGGCCCGAGCTTGTTCACCTGCCCCTTGACCACGCGCACCTTGCACACACCGCAGCCGCCGTTGACGCAGCCCACCGGTATGCACTTGCGCCCGAGCTTGAGCATTCCCTGCAGCAGGCTCTGGCTTTCACAGCATGCATAGGACTCTTCGGTTTGCACAACGTGCACCGTATGCTTGGTGATAGGTTGATCGGCCATGGCGGTTGGAGCTATACGCGTTTGAACAGCGGGCTGCGCTGCTGGTTGGCGTCGGCGGCCGAGAGGAATTTCTCGGTAAAGATGTCACGCTCGTACAAGCGCCCTTGCATCAGGGTGCTGATGCAGGCCTCCACCATCACCGGCGGGCCGCACAGATAGGCGGTGTGGCCGGCAAAGTTGTTGTGGAAATGGGCCTTGGCCGCGTCGTGCGCAAAGCCGCGCGCGCCAGTCCAGTCGCTGCCTGCGGGCTCGTCAGACAAGGCCGGCACATAGGTGAAATGTGCGTGCTGCGCCGCCAGGGCGCGGAACTCGGCGTCGTAGTACAGCTCGTCGCGGCCGCGCTGGCCATAGACCAGGGTAATGGGCGTGGTGCTGCCGCCCTCGAGCAGGTCCAGAATCATGGAGCGCGGGCTTGACAGGCCCGAGCCGCCGGCCATGAACACCATGGGCTGCTGGACCGACTTGCGCACAAAGAAGCGGCCATAAGGGCCGGCAATGCGCAGCTTGGATCCCACCGACAGGTTCTGGTGCAGCCAGGTGGTGCCTGCGCCGTCCTTGACGATGCGCACATTGAGTTCGACCTCGCCGCTGACCGTCACCTGCGCAGGCGAATTGGCAACCGAAAACGCCCGCCCACCCTCCACGCCAGGAATGACCAGCTGCACGTACTGGCCGGCCTGGAAGTGCATGGGTGTGGCCAGCTTGAGGAAGATGGCCTTGATGGTGGGTGTGAGTTGTTCGATGCGCGAAACCGTGGTCTCAAAGTCGCGCACCGGGATGATCTCAGCGTCGGGCTCTTCGTCGATGTCGGCCTCGATGGTGGCGTCGCTTTGCAGCGTGGCGCAGCAGGCCAGGGTTTTGCCCTGGTCGCGCTCAAACTCCATCAGGGCAAAGGGGTTGGCGTGGCCATGGTCCACCTCGCCGCCGCTCACCTCCACTTTGCAGGTGCCGCACAGGCCGTGGCCGCAGGCGTGGGGAATATAGATGCCCTGGCGCAGGGCGGCGTCGAGCAGGGTCTGGCCTTCTTCCACCTCGATGGTGGCGCCCAGGGGTTCGATCGTCAGTTGGTAGCTCATGCGTGCCTTAAAAAGCCTGGCGGCCGGGGCTGGTGCTGCGCTTGATGCCTTCAAGCGCCGGCGTGCGAAAACGGATCAGGGACTTGTGCGTCAGCCCGTGCTGCTCCAGCGATTTGCCAAAGTCGGGGCGAAAACGCAGCTTCGAGTTAAACCACTGCGTGCGCTCCCAGTCAATTTGCTCGAACTCCGGGTGCTCGCCATAGATCTCCGGCAGCACCACCCGCACCAGCGCGCCAAAGGGCAGCGTGGGCGGCAGCGGCAGGCAAAAGGGCGCGGCGTACATCAAATGGTTTTCCCAGCTGGTGTAAATCAGCCGGTTGCCATAAAAGCGCTCTTCGCTGTCGGCCACGTGAAGGGGGTAGGGCCCGAGCGAGCGCAGCATGACGTCGGTGACCAGTGCGTTCATGCCGCGTCTCCGGGTTTGCGCTTGTCGCCCCGCCATTTGGCAAAGTTGCTGCGGTCCGGGCTGGTGCTGAAGTCGCCGTTGTCTTCGCCGGGGTTCACGCCGTAGTAGCGCAAAACCTCGCGCACCGGGCTGTCGCCGGGCGACGCTGGGTTGATGTCGTCGGGGTAGCACGAGCCCTGGTAGATCTGGTGCACCGGCATCCAGGCTTGCACGTACTTTTTGGGCTCATTCTGGAAGATTTCCTTGCAGTGCACGCTGCAAAAGTGGTGCTTCATTCCGTGGTAGCTGGTCTCGTGAAAGTCAATTTGCGTCGGGTCACCCGGCTCGGTAAACATCATCGGCACCTGGCACACCTGGCACAGCATGGGTAGGGTCTGGTTGAACCAGCGGCCATCGGTTTTTTGCACCTCAGCCCAATGGTCAAAGCGGCCCTTGTAGTAGCGGTCAAAGGTGTCCGGGTACTTCTCGGACAGCCATTTCATCTCGGACTGCTCGGGCAGCCAGGTGTGAAAGGCCGCCGCGTGCCCGTATTGGTAAAACGTGGCCCAGGCCTGGTGGCTGATGTGGTCTTTGCCGACGCAAGCGTCTTTCCAGCCCTTGGGCTCGCGGATGCCATAGCGCGCCAGGTCTTTGAACAAGGCCCCGCCATTGCTCTCGGCGTACATCTCCCAGGCCTCTTTCCAGCTCATCACGCGCTTGGGCAGCATGTAGTCTTGCATCATGGCCACCAGCGTGAGCAGGCGGTAGCCGCGCCAAAACCATTTATCCATCCAGCGCTGGACGATCGGCACGTTGTCCGGGTCTTGTTCGAGCATGAACTTGATGCACTCAATGCCCAGTGTCATGTGGCGCGACTCGTCGCTTTGCGCCGAGAAGCCGAAGGTGACGGTGGAGATGTCACCGTTGTGCGCTGCGCCCGACATAAAGGGCACGAACAGCAGATTGGTCAGCAGGTACTCAAACGAGAAGCTGATGGCGGTCAAAAATTCGAAGGGACCGCCGCTGTAAGCGTCCTCGAAAAATGACTTGGGCACCGAGAGGTACCAGATGTTCTCGTTCCAATGGCTGGTGTTGTGCATGCCATTGAAGTACTTGTTGTAGTGCGAGATGGCGTGCGTCTCGGTCTGGTAGTGGCGCAGCTCATCAATGGCCTGCAACTGCGACGCAACGCGGGCACCCGCGCCGGTGAACTGCCGCCCCACGTGGGCGTACCCCCGGTGCGCGTAGTACTCCAGCGGCGTCACTCCCTGGATGAAGAGCTTGAGCGCGTTGACATAGCGCGCATCACTGATACCAAGCTGGCCGTTGTTTTGCGCAAAGGCGTCAATTACTGCGTAAAGCTTGCGGTCTTTCTCGCCCTGGTATTTCCAGTAGGCGTCCATGGTCAGGCGAAACGGGTCTTCCCATTTGTCCCAGTCATGGATCTTGATGCCCTCGTAGGCGTCATAGGGAAACACCTTGTCCATAGGCTGGTAGGTGGTATCCCAATGCAGGCCGCGCGTCATGGCGGTATAGCGGTCTTTGAGGCCTAGTTTCTTTTTCACGACACGGGTGTCCATAGCGTCTCCTTTGAAAAATTTTTATGCCAGGCCAACGGCCTCGCGCGAGTTAACGGGAAAATAGGCGCGGTGCAGGATGTCGGGGTCGCTGATGAGCTTGTCAGGCCCCCCGTCATAAGACACTTCGCCACGCGACATCACATAAGCATGGTCGGCCAGGCCCAGGGCCAGCTGGGTGAACTGCTCAATCAACAAGACGCCAATGCCGTCGGCGGCGATCTTGCGAATCACCGGCACCAGGCGCGCCACGATCAGTGGGGCCAGGCCAAAGGACAGTTCGTCGATGACGAGGAACCGGGGTTTGACCATCAGCGCCTGCGCAATTGCCACCATTTGCTGCTGGCCGCCCGACAGATCGCCCGCAGCCATGCCTAAGCGCGATTGCAGTTCGGGAAACAGTGCCAGCGTCTGCTCCATGGCGGCGCTCAAGGCGCCGCGCGACAGATCGCCCCCAGCCACGCGCAGGTTGTCCTGCACGCTCATTTCGCGCAGCACCTGGTGGCCTTCGGGCACGGTGGCAATGCCACGGCGGCGGATCTCGTCCGGGTCTTTGCCCTTGAGGTCTACGCCGTCGAGCCAGATTTCGCCAAACTCAGGCTCCACCACGCCGGCGATACCCAGCACGGTGCTGGTCTTGCCCGCACCGTTGGGGCCGAGCAAGGCGGTAATGCGCCCGGGCTCCACTTTGAGCTTGATGGAGTTGACCGCAATCTTGGTGCCACGCACCATGACCAGGTTTTCAATCGTCAGTGCTTGGCTCATGCTGCGGTCCCCATGGCTTCAAAATCACCCAGGTAGGCGCGGCGCACCTCGGCTTGCTCCAGCACGTCTTTGGTCGGGCCCAGGGCCAGCAGCTTGCCAAAGTCCAGCACCATGGTTTCTTCGCAGCAGGCCACGATCAGGGCCACGTCGTGGTCAATCAAGAACACCTGCGCGCCGCAATAGGCCGGAATGCCGCGGATAACTGCCTCCAAGTGCTGCGTCTCGGACTCGGACATGCCCGCACCGGGCTCGTCGAGCATCACCAGCTGGGGCTTGCCAATCAGTGCCTTGGCGATTTCTGTCAGATGCCGCTCGCCGGTGGTCAGGTTGCTGCCCTTGCGGTGGATGCGCTTGCCCAGGCCCACGTAGTCAATGGCGCGCTGCACATCGTGCTGCGCCTCGGCGCGGGTGCTGTA
>Ga0194037_1002522_pt1 | contig 12039 bp, 6 predicted proteins | sample JunL306m_MetaG_FD_148653 | JGI IMG/M metagenome (GOLD analysis project Ga0194037, IMG submission 148653) | Anoxic zone freshwater microbial communities from boreal shield lake in IISD Experimental Lakes Area, Ontario, Canada - Jun2016-L304-6m | ecosystem: Environmental > Aquatic > Freshwater >...
CTTTATAGGGTTAAGACTCAACAATTAATGATTAACCAGAACCCAGAACAGCAAGCCAGAGATAACATTGACAAGCAGCTGAATGCTTGTGGCTGGATTATCCAAAATAAGAGCAATATTAACCTCTCTAGTGGGGTTGGTGTGGCAGTAAGAGAATATTCTACAGAAGTGGGGCCAGCTGATTATGTTTTATTTGTAAACAAGGAGCCTGTTGGCATTATAGAGGCTAAAAGAGAGGAGGAAGCTGTTAAATTCTCTGTTCATGAACAGCAGGTTGAGGATTATGCAACTGCCAAGCTTAAGTACATTGACCAAAAGCTACTACCATTTCTTTACCTGAGTACTGGGGCATTAACAAGATTTACAGATACTAGAGATCCAAATCCACGTTATAGGGAAGTGTTTACCTTCCATAGACCAGAAACTCTAGCAAAATGGATTAGGAAGGACAAATCATTAAGAACAAGAATGGCTCAAGATTTCCCAGTATTAGATACTTCTGGACTTAGGGATTGTCAAATTGATGCTATTAATAACCTTGAAACTTCTTTTAAGAAGAATAGGCCAAAGGCTTTAGTTCAAATGGCAACAGGCTCTGGTAAAACATTTACAGCAATTACATCAGTTTATAGATTACTAAAGCATGTCAAAGCAGAGCGTATTTTATTTATTGTAGATACTAAAAACTTAGGTGAACAAGCTGAAGGAGAGTTTAGGAAATATCAACCACAGGATGACAATAGATTATTCCCTGAGTTATATGGGGTTAGCAGATTAACAAGCTCTTTTATTCCAGAAGATAATCAAGTTTATATTAGTACTATTCAACGCTTATACAGCATTTTAAAAGGGGTTGATTTGGATGAAAGTGCTGAGGTGGACAATCCAAATGAGCAAAGTTCTTATGCAAAGGAGGCTTTGCCTGTAGTTTATAATGAGAGATTGCCAATTGAGTTTTTTGATTATATAGTGATAGATGAATGCCACAGAAGCATCTATAATTTGTGGAAGCAAGTACTAGATTATTTTGATGCATTTCAAATTGGACTAACAGCAACACCAGATAATAGAACTTTTGGCTATTTCAACCAGAATATTGTTTCTGATTATGGATATGAAAAAGCAGTAATTGATGGGGTCTTGGTACCTTATAATGTTTACACTATAGAAACCCAGATAACTAGAGATGGTGCAGCTATTAAAATGGGGGAGTTTGTTGATAAGCGTGAAAAGCTAACACGTAAAAAGTTCTGGGAGTCTGTGGATGAGGATGTTGAATATACTGGCAAACAGTTGGATAAGGATATTGTTAACCCAAGCACGATTCGTACTATTATCAAAGAAGTGAAACAACAACTGCCTAGTATGTTTCCTGATAGGCATGATGATAAAGGAGTATTTGAGGTTCCTAAGATGTTAATATTTGCTAAGACAGATAGTCATGCTGAAGATATTATTGAAATAGTGCGTGAGGAGTTTGATGAACGTAGTGATTTTTGTAAAAAGATTACTTATCAAAGTAGTGAAGATCCTAAAACAATTTTATCACAGTTCAGAAATGACTATTATCCTAGAATTGCAGTAACAGTTGACATGATTGCTACAGGAACAGATATAAGACCCTTGGAGGTACTTTTATTTATGCGTGATGTAAAGAGTAGAAGTTACTATGAGCAAATGAAAGGGAGAGGTACTAGAACATGTTCATTGGAAGAGTTAAAAGCAAAAGGAACACCTAGTGCAAAGTTTGCAAAGGATCATTTTGTTATAATTGATGCCATTGGAGTGGAGCAATCACAAAAGACAGACAGTAGACCTTTGGAAAAGGCGCCATCAGTATCATTAAAGGAAGTTTTGCAAAGAGTTGCTGTGGGAGATAGAAGTGAAGAAATGATGTCAACTCTTGCCAATAGGTTACTACGATTAGATAAGCAGATTAATGACTATGAAAAGCAAACCTTTGTTGAAAAAGCTGATGGGAAGGGTATTTCAGAGGTAGTTAGACAGTTACTTTATGCTCATGATCCAGATACCAAAGAGAGTCTGGAACAAAATATTAAGCAAGATAATCCTGGGATATCATCACAAGAGATTGAGGAAAAAGTTAAGGAGCATCATAATGCAATATTAGAACATGCAGTCAAAGTTTTTCATAATCCAGAATTAAGGGAATTTATTATTGATGTACGTAAAAAGTATGATCAGATAATTGATAATTTGAATCTAGATACTGTTTCAAAAAGTGGTTGGGTTAAGGATCAACAAGCAGAATCAGAGAAATTAATTCAAGATTTTAAAACTTGGATTGAAGAAAACAAAGATGAAATTACAGCTTTGCAAATTTTCTATGATCAACCATTTAGGAGAAGGGAGTTGACTTACAAAATGCTAAAAGACCTTAGTGAACAAATCATAAGAAATAAGCCTACTATAGCACCTTTAAAAGTATGGAAAGCCTACGAGCAACTTGAATCAGTTTCTGGACAACCTAAAAATGAATTAATAGCCTTGGTTTCATTAATTAGAAGAGTTGCAGGAATTGATGTTGTATTAACTACTTTTGACAAAACAGTAGATAAAAACTTTGCTGAGTGGGTTTGGAAGAAACAGCAAGGAGCTACTTATAAATTTACTAAGGAGCAAATGAACTGGCTATATCTTATTAGGGATCATATTGCAACAAGTGTACATTTAGACTTAGAAGACCTAGATTATACTCCTTTTGATTCCTTAGGTGGCAAAGGGAAGTTGAATCAACTTTTTGGAGCAGAAATGGAAACAATTATTGAAGAATTAAATGAGGCGTTAGTAGCATGATAGTTAATAAATTATTGCCTTTAGGATGGTGTTTATCTATTTCATCTGAAATATTAGATATTAGAGATGGCACACACGATACCCCTAAATATGTAGAAAAAGGGTTCCCTTTGATAACTTCAAAGAATTTGAAAGATGGCAAAATTGACTTTGAAAAAATTTCATACATTACCTTTGAGGATCATCAAGAAATCTCAAAAAGATCTGGTGTTGAAAATGGCGATGTTCTTTTTGCAATGATTGGAACAATAGGAAATCCAGTGGTAATTAATGGCGATAAAAAATTTAGTATAAAGAATGTAGGTCTTTTCAAAAAAAATCCTCTTGTTATTAATTCTAATTTCCTTTGTTTTTATTTATATTCAAAAAATTTTGAAAGACAGCTCCAAGAAAGACAATTATTAAAAGGAACTACTCAAAGATTTATTCCTCTTGGCCATCTTAGAAATTTATTTATTCCTTTAGCCCCTTTAGCTGAGCAATTAAGAATTGTTGCCAAAATTGAGGAACTTTTTAGTGAATTAGATAAAGGAATTGAAACTCTGAAGACTGCTCAACAGCAATTAAAGGTTTATAGGCAAGCTGTGTTGAAGTATGCTTTTGAAGGAAGGCTTACTAACCCAGAAGTGAAAGAAGGAGAATTACCTGAGGGGTGGGAAAAATCAACATTTGGTAAAGAGTGTGATTTTTCTCAAGGTATACAAGTTGATGTTGGGTTACAATCAGAAAGTAAAGGAGATACACAAGTCAGATTTCTTAGAATAGTAGATTTCACCAAGGGTGATGAGCCACCAAGATATATTGACCACCCAGGTGAAAGATATTTCCTGTGCAAAGATGAAATTGCAATGGTTAGATATGGAACTGTTGGATTTGTTTGTACAGGTAAAGAAGGTGTAATTGCAAATAATTTATTTAAAATTTTACCTTCTGTTAGGATGTCTAATAAATACTTGATTCATTTTCTTCAATCTGATTTATTTAGAAGTAAATTAGAAACAAAAGGTGCAACTATGCAAGCTTTGAGTTTTGGGCTGATAAAACCTATTTCAATGCCTGTTCCAACAATCAAGGAGCAAATGCAAATAGTTCAAGAAATTGAATCACGTCTTTCAGTTTGTGATAAAATAGAAGAAAGTATTGAGCAAGGCCTGCAACAAGCAGAGGCTTTGAGACAAAGCATTTTAAAGAAAGCATTTGAAGGGAAATTAGTTCCACAAGACCCAAATGATGAGCCTGCAAGTGTTTTATTAGAACGTATCAAAGCAGAACGTCAAAGCGCACAACCAAAAAAGAAATTAAAAACTAAGAAAGTAAAAGCATAATATGAGCACAGAAGCAAATAATACATCAAGCATCATTAGCAAGGTCTGGAGCTTTGCAACAGTATTAAGGGATGATGGGGTTGGTTATGGGGATTATTTGGAGCAATTGACTTATCTATTGTTCTTAAAGATGGCTGATGAATTTAGTAAGCCTCCTTATAATAGACCTTTAAATATTCCAAAGGGTTATGATTGGCAAGTTTTAACTGACAAGCGTGGTGCTGAACTAGAATCTCATTATAATGAAACACTAAGACAGCTAGCTAATGCAAAGGGCTTCTTAGGGCAAATCTTCACTAAGAGTCAAAATAAGATTCAAGACCCTGCTAAGCTTTACAAGCTAGTGGATATGATAGACAAGGAGAAGTGGAGTACAATGGGTGCTGATATTAAGGGTAAAATTTATGAAGGATTATTAGAGAAGAATGCAGAAGATACAAAAAGTGGTGCAGGACAATACTTCACCCCAAGGGCACTTATTAGAGCCATGGTTGCTTGTATTAGACCTGAACCAATGAAGACTATTGCTGATCCATCTTGTGGTACAGGAGGGTTCTTTTTAGCTGCTTATGACTTCATAGCTAATCCTGATAATTACTCTCTTGATAAAGAGCAGAAGCAATTCCTAAAGATGAAAACATTTTATGGGAATGAGATTGTAGCTAGTACAAGAAGAATGGCTTTAATGAATTTGTTTTTGCACAATATTGGTGATTTTAATACTGATAGTCATATTTCACCAGCAGATGCTTTGATATCTGATCCAGGTTACAGAGTTGACTATGTGTTAGCTAACCCTCCTTTTGGCAAGAAAAGTAGCATGACAGTTACTAATGAGGAGGGAGAACAAGATTCTGAGGATCTAACTTATAATAGACAAGATTTTTATGTTACTACCAGCAATAAGCAACTGAACTTTATGCAACATATTTTGACCATGCTGAAAACAGATGGCAAAGGTGCAGTGGTATTACCTGATAATGTATTATTTGAAGGTGGGGTTGGAGAGACTGTTCGTAAGAAATTACTAGAGAGCACAAACCTTCATACAATCTTACGTCTTCCAACAGGTATTTTTTATAAGCAAGGTGTAAAAGCAAATGTCTTATTTTTTGATAATAAGCCTGCTTCCAAGGATCCTTGGACTAAAGAGGTGTGGTTTTATGATTTTAGAACAAATGTCCATTTTACATTAAAGAAGAACCCACTTAAGTTAGAGGACTTATCAGATTTTATTAGCTGTTATAATGCTAGTAACATCAATAAAAGAAAAGAAACCTACCACCCAGACACAAATCCAGAGGGCAAATGGAGAAAGTTTACTTATGAGGAAATCATTGAAAGGGATAAAACAAGCTTGGATATCTCATGGGTTAAGGACAAGAGCCTTACAGACCTTGATAATTTACCTGATCCTGACGTCTTAGCAGAAGAGATTATTGAAAACCTACAGGCTGGAATAGAAAGCTTTAAAGAGATTATGTTGAATTTAAAATAGAATAAGGGCTCATTATTACAATATTTTCGTCTAATCTTCCTTGTGGAGAAGAAATAGAATTATTTTTCACAATTACTCCCCATTTGTTGAAAAAATTTGGAATTTGTTTGAATTTCATTTTAAATTTGCATTACAAATCCTTCTAAATAATAAAAGAAGGTATGAGCAGAGAAATTCTTGCTTATCACAACCTGGTGTTTACACCCTACTTTTTTCCATTCAATTTGAATGAATCTAAAGTTATTTTATGGTTGTTACATAAATAGAAACATTGCTTTCTGTTGTTATAATTCATTCAATAGCCATCAGCTGTTAGGTCATTTTATTTCCTAAGCAGTCTTGGTACAATACAATTTTGTACCATGAATTTAATAATGCCAAAACATTTTTAAAATGGCAAAATCAACTATTGAGTGGACAGAGTCCACATGGAATCCTATTACAGGATGTACAAAAATTTCTGCAGGATGTAAAAACTGCTATGCATCAATTTTAGCAAAGCGATTGCAAGCTATGGGTCAAAAGAAGTATCAAAATGGATTTGCACCAACAATGCATCCAGACACTTTGGACGACCCTTTTAAATGGAAAAATGGGAAATTAGTATTTGTTAATTCAATGAGCGATTCATTTCACAAAGAATTTCCATTGACTTTTATCCAGCAAATGTTTAGTGTAATGAATGAAACACCACGTCATACTTATCAAGTGCTAACTAAGCGTGCTGAAAGATTAGAAGAGTTAAGTACTTTTTTAAATTGGACTGATAACATTTGGATGGGTGTTTCTGTTGAGAATGAAAAGACAATTGACAGAATAGATCACCTAAGAAAAACAAGTGCAAAGGTCAAATTCCTTTCTTGTGAGCCACTTATTGGGCCATTACCCAACATTAATCTTGAAGGAATTGATTGGGTGATTGTTGGTGGTGAATCTGGGCCAAATTCTCGTCCAATGGAAAAAGAATGGGTTGATGATATTCAACAACAATGTGAAAAAGCAGGCGTTGCATTTTTCTTCAAACAATGGGGAGGGGTAAACAAAAAGAAAACAGGAAGACTATTGAATGGTAGAACATACGATGAAATGCCTTCTATTGCTTAACTAAATGCCCCCTGTAATGGGGGGCTTTATTTTTATGAATAAACCAACAATAATAGTGCCAAACATAATTGCACTAAATAAAATATTTGAAAATGATCCACCTGCAAGAAGTGGACTAAATCAAGAGAAACTTCTTTACATCATTAGTTTTGTATTTAATCACCAAATGAAAAGTCATGAATCTGATTATGGCGATGATGACTATGCAGTTACAATTAGTTCCAAAATGTTTCAAAGTGTTTTAGGACGTACTTATAAAAGAAGCTTTAACTATTTATGTAATAATGGGATTCTTGAATTAGTTTCAAAACATTTTTCTGGAGTGACGTGCAGAAAATACGTATTAAAAGCAAAGTTCTCAATTGAACCAAGTTTTTATACAATTAAAAACTTTGCTTTTGGTAAGACGTTAAAAGGAAGACTGAATAAGAAAGAAAAAATCAAGTACCCTTATTTCAATAAATGGCTAAAATTGATTGAATTTGACGCTGAATACGCAACTGTTTTTAATAACTTATTATTTGAATCAAGGAAAAACTATTTACCATTTCAAACAATATCAAAAAAAAACAGAAAGAATCTATCTAATCCCTTAAATCAATTTACACATGGCCAAACTAGTATATTAAAGCTTCAAAATAAATACGACAAAACAACTGTTGATGAAAAAGGAATGAGGCTTCATTCATCATTAACAAGTTGCCCTAAGCTATTAAGAAACTTCATTACAATTGGTGGACAACACTTGGTAAGTATAGATCTAAAAAACAGCCAACCCTACATGTTATTAGCTCTTCTAGATCCAAATAACTTCAAAAAAAAGAGTGTTGCATCCAACCCCCACCTTTCTATACCTATATCCCTTCTTTCTACCTATAACATCCCTTCTATTATTTTAAGACATTCTTCTGTAATCCAATACAGTAAAGAGTTTCAGGAGTATAAAATGCTAGTAACTTCAGGTAAAATCTATGATGATTTTGTAAAACTAACCCAAATAGACAAGAAGGAGTTGGATTATGGTTTTAGCAAGAGGAATATCGTGAAATTTAGGTTCATGCTTTGTTTTTACAGTGCAAATAATGCTAACAGTCAAGGAATGAAAACCTTATTTAGGTCAAAATTCCCCAAGATTTATGCCCTTATGTGTGATTTAAAACAAAAAGACCATTCAACTTTGTCAATTTTGTTACAAAGGGTGGAGAGTACATTGATTTTGGACAAAATATGTGGGCGAATTTCTTCTGAATTTCCTAAAATACCTCTTTTTACAATTCATGATAGCATTCTCACTACCCCTATTAATGTTGAATACGTAAAAAGCATTATTGAAGAAGAGTGTGAAAAGTACATTGGTATTGCTCCAATGTTAAGCATAGAACCATGTTCGCCTCAAGAAAACAAAAAGCTATTGGAAGACATGGACAAGGAGCTTGTGCTTAAATTTCAGGCAAATTCTTAGGTATTTGAATTTGATGAGTGTAATTCTTAAGAGCAACCTCTGGGCTGTTACCCATCAAAAATGCTGTCATTACAGGAGATAAACCACTATCAATGCATCTACTTCCAAATGTGTGTCTGCAAGCATAAAGAACGCGAGGGGGTATTCCTAATTTATTAAGCACTTGTCTAAAAATTCTTGATTGGAAGTTTTTATCATCTATTGCTTTACCCTTTGGAGATAGAAAGACTAAATCATCAGCTATTTTATTATCAATTAAGGGCTTTAGAACATCAATTAAGTCTTGAGTTAAAGGAAGAGATCTAATCTTCCCATTCTTTGTTTCCTTTCTTACCCTATGTAAAGAGCTAGTATGTTTTAAAGTTCTTGCAAGTACTTCTTTAATGGTTATGACCTCATTTTTAAAATCTATACTACTTACTCTTAATCCAACTGCTTCTGATGGCCTACAGCCTGTTTTAAAGATAAAATAGATAAAAGGGTAATAGTGAATATGCTTGAAATTAGAGTGGCTAGAACAGGCTGTATTTAGCTTAAAAGCACTAAGAATTTTATGTATCTCTTCTTCAGTAAATGGTGTTCTATTTGGGTTTTTGATTGTCTTATTTTTTTTGTTATCAACAGATAAAAGGGGGTTAAATGTCCATATATTTTGTTCAATAAGCCAGTTAACAAAGCTTTTAAGAATTGTTAGCCTCCTGTTATAGGTTTTGGAGCAGAAAGTTTCAGCATTAAACTTCTTAACAATATTTTCTTGTGTGATTTTCCCCCACTTTCTAAGCATGTTTCTGGTAGAATTGTAGTTAGTGTGCTTCTCACAGTCCATTTGCTTGTAAAAAGATACCCAATCTTCAAAATTAGCTACTATTGACTTTGATTTTTTATTAGAATTAGCATCTTTACCACCATATTTTATTAAGGTAAAATCAAACATATTCGTTAAAATATCCTGTTCAATTTCTAAAGCCAAAATTCTTGCTTGATATAGATTCTGCTTGGAATAGGCAGTAAGACTTAGGGAGTATCTTTTAGCCTGATATCTCCACCTAAGCCTTATTCTTCCCTTGTAGTTTTCCACTGAAACTGTTCCCTTTTGATTCTTAATACCCATTTGATACCCAAATTTGTGTTTTAGGGCTGTTTTGAGTACTTTTTAACGTGTTTTTTAAAAATCTAAAGCAAACTAAAACTTTGCTGCTAAGCTTACTACCATTACTTTTGCACCCTTCAGGGGAATTAGCTCAGTTGGTAGAGTACTTGCATGGCATGCAAGAGGTCAGCGGTTCGAACCCGCTATTCTCCACATATTATATTATTTAATGCCTTCTATATTCAGGCTTTCGCTTATTTTACTGTTTTCAAGTTTTACCCTCTTTTTATTCGCGCAGCAATCTTCTATTTTGATTAAAGTAGTGGATGCGAAAAACAATCCCGTAGGTTTTGCAAATATTTCTGTTGCCAATAAAACGGACACGACTAAAAGAATCAATGCGATTACAGATAGTTTTGGGCTTGCTAAAATTAGTTTGACTACAAAAAATTCCTATCAAATAAAAGTTTCGGCTATTGGCTATAATAAGTTCATCAAGGATTATGCATTGAATGAACAAACTACCATTGCAATTAAACTTAGCGAAGACCCTACTCAATTAAAGGAAGTGGTCGTAAAATCTAATAAGGCCTTAATTCGTCAAGAAGATGATAAGTCGGTGGTAGATCCAGAGCCCTTGGCAGCAAGCTCTACCAATGCTTATGAAACCGTAGAAAAAGTGCCAGGTATTTTTATAGACCAGGATGGAAATATCTATTTAAATGGGCTATCACCTGCCGGCGTTCAAATCAATGGACGCGATTTAAAAATGAGCACGGCAGATGTAGCTATTTTATTAAAAAGTTTACCGCCCAATGCCATACAAAAAATTGAATTAATCAGAACGCCTTCAGCAAAATACGATGCTTCAGGTGGAGGAGGATTGGTGAATATTGTTTTAATGAAAGGCGTAAAATTGGGTATGAATGGTTCATTTAATAGTGGGTTTGCTCAAGGTAAATATGGTAACCAATTCATTGGATTTAATTTGAACAACAACAACGATAAATTAAGTTCTTATATTAATGCACAGTTCAGTAACAACGATGGCTATACCATTACTAATACCGACAGAAACATCACTCCAGATTCAGTATTAAGGCAGTTGGCTACTGCAGTCTCACCCAATACTTCTATCAATATGGGTTATGGTTTTGGCAAAACACTCAAAGAAAAATGGGACTTCAATTATGACGGAAGAATGAGTCAGAATAAATTTGACAATACCAGTAATAGCGAATCTTTCTTACATCAAATCTCTAGCAATCAAAATAGCGGTAATTTAAAATCCTTGGTAGAAAATAAAGGTAAAACTAATTTCATCAATCAATCTTTTAGAGCAAAATTAAAATTAGATACCATTGGCGGAGAATGGGTGAATGATGTATCCTTTAATTTTTCAAACAGTAGTACCGATCAAAATTATAATAATGTATTGGTGAGCAATAATTCAAATACCGGAGGTAACGGCAATTATGGCAATGACAGAAATTATTTTACATATCAATCCGATGTTAAGAGAAAGGCTTTAGGATTAATGATAGAATCTGGATTTAAAACTTCGGTATTAAATTTTAACAATCATTCCGATTATACTAAAACAATTTTAGGGCAAACTATAGCAGATCCTTTTCGTACCAGTAGTTTTAAATACACTGAGCAGATCAATGCGGGTTATCTGCAAGCTTCTAAAACCTGGGGTCCAGTTATTTTAAAAGTAGGTTCAAGAGTTGAACAAACCATCATGCAGGGACATCAACTTATTCCAAAGGATACCACCTTTTCTTTGAATAGGGTGGACGCATTTCCTTATGTGTATTTGAGTAGAAAGATTATCATGATCATGAATTATGAATTGCGTGGATTTTTAGTGTATCGAAAATCTATCAGCAGGCCATCCTACGATTACTTAAATCCTTTTGCAAAATACGTAGACCCATTTTTATACGAAATGGGTAATCCAAAATTGAAACCTCAATTTACTACCAATTACGAAGCCAATATTAGTGTGGATGACAAACCATTGTTTGCTTATGGGGTGAATGAGACCACCGATATTTTTACGAGTGTAGTGTATCAATCTCCCACCAACAAACAAGTGAGTTACCGTACTTACGATAATTTGGGAAAAAGTAGAGAAACTTATTTTAGAGTGATAGGCGTAATACCACCAGGTAAGAAATATTTTGCTGTCTTGGGTACCCAATACAATCGAAATGAATACACTGGCTTTTACGAAGGGAAGCCCATAGTTTTTAACAGAGGTACTTGGTCCATCTTTTCTTTTCAATCTTATAAAATTGATGCTTTGTCCACCCTCACCTTCAATGGGTTTTGGAGAATCAAAGGCCAGCAACAATTTTATGAGTTATCCGATTTTGGCTCGCTCAATACCTCTATTAATAGACAATTTTTAAAGAAAAAACTTGTCATCACTGCTAGCTACAACGACTTTTTATTCACCAATAATAATCATTTCGAGTTACATCAAGGCACACAAAATGCAATAGGGTATAGAGCAACTGATTCAAGAAGATGGGGCATTTCTTTGCGTTATAATTTTGGTTTTAAGCCTAAGGAAAATAAAATGGAGATACTCGAGCAAGCCAGTTCAGATAAAAATTAGTAAATACTTTTTTTGTACTTATTAAAGTTGTTGGGTCAAGGCCAATACACTCATCGTGCCCATCATTACTACGACCATCCAGCCCATGGCTTCTATCCAAATAGGATATTTGTATTG
>Ga0194037_1002523_pt1 | contig 12036 bp, 9 predicted proteins | sample JunL306m_MetaG_FD_148653 | JGI IMG/M metagenome (GOLD analysis project Ga0194037, IMG submission 148653) | Anoxic zone freshwater microbial communities from boreal shield lake in IISD Experimental Lakes Area, Ontario, Canada - Jun2016-L304-6m | ecosystem: Environmental > Aquatic > Freshwater >...
ACTGAAGGAGGTCTTGATTTTAAATTAAACATGACTAATTTATTAGATGGCTATCCTGGTCATGAGCACTCTATTCCTATTTATCCTTTATATGATGATGTGGTGAAAACAATTGCTTTTTCTAAAATGACCGTGACCCCTACTTTACTCGTTTCTTATGGTGGACCATGGGCAGAGAACTATTATTATGAAAATGAAAATCCTTATAGCAATGAGAAGATGCAATACTTTACGCCTTATGAAGAATTAGCGGCTAAGTCGCGTCGTCGTGCTACTTGGTTCTTACCTGAAGAACATGTATTCCAAAAACATGCAAAGAGCATGAAAAAAATTGTAGAAGAAGGTGGACTAGCAGGTATTGGAAGTCATGGACAGTTACAAGGACTAGGTTACCATTGGGAACTTTGGTCTATGCAATCTGGTGGAATGCGTAATATAGATGCATTAAAAACCGCTACTATTTTAGGTGCTACAGGATTGGGTTTAGACAAAGACTTAGGAAGTTTAGAAGTGGGTAAATTGGCGGACTTACTTATATTGGATAAAAATCCATTGGATAATATTCGTAATACCAACACAATAGATTTAGTTATGAAAAATGGTCGCTTATATAATGGTAATACATTAGATGAAGTAAAAACAGGTAAACATAAACTAGATCGTTCTGAGTGGTTAGATAAAAAGCCCATTAAAAACACAAAGGTGGAAGATTAATGAATAATTAATGGTAAGTTTAAATACTAAAAAACAAGTTATATGAAAAACACAAGAAGAAAATTTATACAAAATGCATCGCTTGCGATACTAGGTGCTAGCTTAAAGCCAAGTGCTTTATGGGCAAATACAAGTTTTGCTGCTAGTAAAAATTTAATTGGTGTTCAATTGTACTCAGTGCGTGAAGACATGTACAAAAAACCAATGGAAACTTTAACGGCTTTATCTAAAATGGGATTTGAATTTGTTGAACATGCTAACTATGTAAATAGAAAATTCTACGGATGGGAAGCACCTGAATTTAAAAAAGTATTAGATGGCTTAGGCTTGAAAATGCCTAGCGGACATACTGTAATGGGCACAAAACATTGGGATAATACAAAGAAAGATTTTACCGATGATTGGAAGCGTACCGTAGAAGATGCAGCAGTGATGGGTCAGACTTATGTAATTAGTCCTTCTATGGATGATAAATTAAGAAGTACTTATGACGGATTAATGCTACAACTAGATGTATTTAATAAATCGGGTGAATTGTGTAAAGCCAGTGGCATGAAATTTGGATACCATAATCATGATTTTGAATTTAAAGAAAAATTGAATGGTACATTAATGTATGATTTAATCCTACAACATACCGATCCTAATTTAGTAGTGCACCAATTAGATTTTGGTAATATGTATGGTTCAGGCGGAAGAGCTGCTGAATGGGTAAGTAAATATCCAGGCCGTTTCCAATCATTGCATGTGAAAGATGAAATTAAATCAGAAAAAGGGAAAGGTGAAATGAACGATGGCTATGAAAGTACTATTTTAGGCGAGGGTGTGGTAGATCCTAAATCAATAGCCTTACTAGCTAAAAAAATTGGAGGTGCACATCATTTTATCATTGAACAAGAGTCTTATCAAGGTATGACTCCTTTGGATTCTGTTAAAAAAGATTTAGCAATAATGAAAACTTGGGGTATCTAAACTATCCTATTGTACAAAAAGCACAAACCCTAAAAGTTTGTGCTTTTTTTTGCTTAAATTGAATTCAATATATCAATTAGATTTTATGAAAAAAACGCATTATACAAAAAGTACAGAGCCTATAAAAAATACCAACAGTAGCATGGGATTCCTCTCCTACATCTGTTGTATAGCCATATTATTGACTAGCTCTTTATTAAGCAAGGCGCAAAAATATAGTACTGCCGAAATAGCTAGATGGGAAAAACATGCTAAACAAGTTAATATTATAAGAGACGAATGGGGTATTGCACATGTATATGGTAAAACCGATGCCGATGCAGTTTTTGGTTTGATGTATGCACAAAGCGAAGAGAATGTGGGTCAAATAGAATTGAACTATTTAGAAATGTTAGGCCGTACTGCTGAAGTAAAAGGAACTAGCGCTATTTATGAAGACTTAATGATGCGCCTTATTCAAGATAGTTTGGCTGCCATACAAGACTATAATAAAAGCCCCATTTGGTTTAAAGAATTATTACAAGCCCATGCCGATGGATTGAATTATTATTTATACAAACATCCGGAAGTACAACAAAAAGCCATTCAATATTATAAACCATGGTATCATTTAATGTGGACAGACGGAAGTGTATCGCCCACTAGAACAGGTGGCATTAAAGCAGATCAAGTAGCTTCTTTTTATGGGCAAGCGGCTTCTACAGAAAAATTAGTAGTCAATAATACAGAGGCCCTTTATGCTTTAGAAGAAAAAATACAGAAAGGCTCTAACGGTTTTGCAATTGCGCCTCAGCATAGTAAAAATGGCAATGCATTATTATATATTAATCCGCATGTGCCTTTTTACTTTAGATCAGAAATTCATATGGTGAGTGAGCAAGGCTTAAATGTATATGGTGCGGTGACTTGGGGACAAATGTTTATTTACCAAGGCTTCAACGAACATGTAGGTTTTATGCATACCAGTAGTTATGCAGATGTAGCCGATGTATATGAAGAAAAAGTAGCTAGAAATAAAACAGGCTGGGTTTCACATTATGATCAAAGTCTTCAACCTATTAAAGAAAGAAATATTCCTATTCAATATTTGGAAGAAGGTCAAATAAAAACAAAATCATTTACAACTTACCGCACCATACATGGTCCTGTGATGGGAAGCAAGAATGGCAAGTGGTTAAGCTTACAAGAAAACAATCGTTCTTTAAACGCCTTAATGGAATGTTGGACAAGAACCAAGGCTACTAATTTAAAAGAATATCAAAAAGCTTTATCTCTATTAGGTAATAATAGTAATAACACCGTCTATGCCGATGCCGATGGCTCTATTGCTTACTGGCATGGTAATTTTATGCCAAAAAGAAATAAGGACTATGATTTTAGTATGCCCGTTGATGGCTCTATCAAAGCAACGAATTGGTTAGGCGTACATGCGCTAAATGAAATTGTACAAAGTATTAACCCCGTAAATGGATGGTTACAAAATTGCAATGCTACTCCTTTCACCGTGGCTGGAATAAATAGTCCTAAAGAAAAAGACTATCCTCATTATATGGCACCCGATGGTGAAAACGGACGCGGTATTAACGCCGTTAACTTATTAAGTAAAATAGATAAAATTTCTTTGGATGAATTAATCCAATTGGGATACAATAAACATTTAAGTGCCTTTGATATTTTACTTCCTTCTTTTATGGCGTATACGAAAACTATTCCTTTAAATGAAAGAGAAAAAAAAGCAATTAATTATTTAGCTGGTTGGAATGGTGATGCGGGCATTAGTTCTATTGCCACTAGCATTGCTATTGAATGGGCCAATAATTGGTCTAAAGAAATTCCTCCTGCCACTACAGAAGAAGCTACTACACAAATCATAAAAAAATATGAGCAAATGGTGAAAGAAGTTTCTAATGAAAAGAAGTTAGCGCTGTTAAATACAGCATTAACACAATTAGAAAAAACATATGGTAGTTGGGAAATTCCTTGGGGCGATATAAATAGATACCAAAGAGTAAACCCAGGAGAGAAATTTAATGATAATGCGCCAAGTATAGCAGTGGGTCAAACTTCTTCTAAATGGGGCTCCCTGCCTGCATTTGAGAGTAAGAGATATGATAATACCTTGAAGCGATATGGTTACTCTGGAAGTAGTTTTATTGCAGCTATAAGTTTTGGAAAAAAATTAGAAGCAAAAACAATTATTACGGGAGGGCAAAGTCGTTTTGCGAATTCAAAACATTTTACAGACCAAGCGCAAAAATATATTGATGGTGATTTTAAAACTATTCATTTTTATAAAGAAGATGTTTTAGCACATGAAGTCACATCATATAAACCTGGATTTTCTAAATAGTGATCATAGAGCTTTGACATAAAAGCAGCCTTCACCAAGCCTGCTAAATTTTTTACTTCTAACTGCTGCATCATTTTAGTGCGGTGCCCTTCAATAGTGCGTTTGCTATGGCCCACTTCATAAGCTATTTGCTTACTGGAAGCCTCCTCGCATATTCTTACTAAAATATATTTATCATAAGTATGTAGCTGATGTACTTTTTCTGTAAGTTTTATTTTATCCATATGATTTACCATGGTAAAAACTTTTTCTGCAATTCGATTACAAAAATATATTTTTTGAAGCCTTGCCATTTCAAGCGCCTTGGACCATTCTTGTTTTGAAACATTGCGCGCTACAATCACCGATATACCATTATCTATTAATTGATACAAATGAGCATGGTCTTGTTCATTAAAAACCACCATCACACCCATCTTAGTTGTAAGTTCTTTTATTTGATGCATTGTTGATGATTGTCCAAAATTAAACATGGCACTATCAACCACTAAGACCATGGGTAAGACCTGTTTAGTTTTATCATAGGCTATATATCCATTCAATTCCTCTATACTTTTGATGATATGATAGCCCATTAACTGTGGATTGTCTTTAATAAGTAAGCTACAACCCATTGCATACACAATTTGTTTATCACAAATGATTACTTGAGTTTGCATCTTTATTGATTTTTAATTGAATCGCAATTAACTAAATATTGTATAACACATTGATATACAAGTAACTATATTATACAAAAGGCTTTTAAATGTATTGTGATTTATCCCATTGAAGTATTTTCGAAATGAGCATGTAGTTGTATGTTTTTATAGGCTATAGTAGTTAGCAAATTAATGCCTATAATAATTTGTTAGTATTATATATTTTATAACTTCATTGAATATTATACTAACCTATACTAACCCTCTTACACTGCGTTGACAACCATTCGTAACTTATTTTACCCTTTTGTTCCAGTAGGACATTTGAAAGTATGGGTCTTAGCCCCCGCCTTGGATAATCCAGATCCGAACTTAGCCTACTATTATGATTTCAGTCAAAGCATAGAAGAATATACACGCGTGTTTGCAGAACTCGATCTTCCTTGGAAATGGCAACCCGTCACATTAGAAAATTATAAAATGATTGTGCAAGAAATTGCACATGAAAGGGAAAAAGGAATTCATTTTCCTGTAGTATTAAATTTATGTGATGGAGATGAAATTAATGGAGCACCAGGTGTTTCTGTGATTAAAGCTTTAGACGCAAAACAATTAGTATATACTGGTGCCAATGATTATTTCTACGATATCACTACTTCTAAAATTCCCATGAAAAAAGCTTTTGATGAAGCAGGTGTAGCCACGCCGAAATGGGAAGCCATTAGAGATAATAATATTAATGCTAAAGAAATTATTAAAAAATTAGGTAGCCCTTTAATTGTAAAGCCTGCTGTATCTGGTGGTAGCTTAGGCGTGGGTGTGAAAAATGTAGTAGAGACAGAACAAGAATTAGAAACACAATTATCAAAAATGTTTGAAGGATATAGAGGATGGAATTTATCTTCAGATGGTATTGTGGCAGAGTCCTTTGTAGAAGGACCTGAATACACAGTGATGATAGTGGGAAGCCATACCCATCCTGAGTATGCAAAGATATACCCTCCGGTAGAAAGAGTCTTTCATGCCTCCCTTCCAGAGAAAGAAAAGTTTTTATCCTTTGATAGATTATGGGAAATTTATGAAGAAGAAAGCCCTATGCCAGAAGATGAAAATTTTTATCAATACCAATTAGGAGATGAATCTATTCAAATGGCTGTTCAAAAAGTTTCATGGGATGCCTATGTAGCTTGTAATGGAACGGGTTATACAAGAGTGGATGTGCGCATAGATAACAAAACAGGCGAAGCATATGTGTTAGAGGTAAATGCACAGTGTGGTATTAGTGAAGATGAAAATTATACCTCTATTGGTGCTATTTTGCGATATGCCAATCAAAGTTTTACAGAACTCGTAATTCATATTATTAATGACGCATTTATTAGAAGAAAAAAATAAAATTATGCGCCCCCTTCCCACCCTGAATAATCCATCAAGTTTTACAAATTTAAAAATTTGTGTACTACAACCAGACTACTCTACTTCAGAAGTCGATTATCAATACTATGATCCTAAAAGAGATCTTTCTTCTATTATGCCCGAAGCGCATATTGATCATGTTTTTTTAAACAAGCTTACTACCTATCAACAATTAAAAGAACTCAAAGAAAAAAATTACGATATCTATATTAATTTATGTGAAGGTTATTTAGAATGGAAAGTGCCTTCTATAGATGTCATTATGAGTTTAGATTTATTGGGACTACCTTATACAGGACCTAGCACCAATTTATACGACCCCCCTAAAACCATTATGAAGTATTTGGCCTTCTGCGAAGATGTCAAAACACCTGCCCATATTCATATAGAGTCAGAGGCCGATATAGCCCAGCTTCCAGGAAATTTACAATTCCCTTTATTCGTAAAACCAGCCAAGGCGGGTGATAGCTTAGGCGTGGACAATGCTTCCAAAGCGAATAATACCGCCGATTTAGTGACCAAGGTGAAAAGCATATTAGCAGAATTTGGTGCAGCCTTGGTAGAAGAATATATTGATGGTCGTGAATTCACAGTATTAGTAGCTGCTAATGCAGATGGAAAAACTTGTACCAGTTTTGTACCTGTTGAATATATTTTTCCTGAAGGTTTTAGTTTTAAAACCTATTCATTAAAAACTTCTGAATTGCATCCCACTGCGAATATTCCAGTAACCGATGCTCATTTAGCTGGTAGATTAAAAAATATTGCTGAACAAGTTTTCATGTCTTTTAATGGTGTGGGTTATGGAAGAATGGATTTTAGAATGAATGATAAAGGAGAGCTATTTTTTCTTGAAATAAATTTTACTTGTTCTGTATTTTATGCGCAAGGCTATGAAGGCTCTGCCGATTATATTTTACTACACGATGGGGCAGGCCAGCGTGGGTTCTTAGAAAGAATTATTATTGAAGGCATGGCGCGTTTTAGAAGAAAAGAAAAAGTATTTAAAATTAAAGGCAATGCTATTTCCGGATATGGTATGTACGCCAAATGGGATTTACCTAAAGGCAGTATTTTATTTCAAGGGGAAGAAAAAGCCCAACGCATTGTGACCAAAAAATTTGTAGATGAAAATTGGGACGAGCGTGAAAAATTAAATTTCAGAAGATACGCCTACCCTATCAGTAAGGATGTATATATATTATGGGATTTGCAACCCGAAGAATGGTCTCCTCAAAACCATCACTGTGATGCCAACTGTAGTTATATTGGTTTAAATGTTATTTTAAATAGAGCGGTTCAAAAAGGCGAAGAGCTTACCCTGGATTATGGTAGTTTCTTAGATGAAACCATGGAACCTTTTAATTGCAATTGTGGTTCTTCGAACTGTCGCGGCCTTATTAAAGGTAATGCTGGCAATAAAATTTAACTGAGAATTTCTAGTCATTTCATACCTTTTGTTCCCCATAAGAATGTTTTTTTTATTATATTCATAGTAACGATTGCTTACTTTAAAACCAATTTATGAAAAAACAATTACTAGTACTAGCCTGTATATTAGCATGCGCCCAATTTGCATCCGCACAAAAGAAAATAAATATTGATAGCCTTGCTGGCTTATTGGAAGTATGGGTGAATGTACCTGTAGTGACACCTGGTCAAATGAATACAGACGCTCCCTCCGACGCCACTATTTTATATAATGGAAATGGCCTAGGGGCTTTTCAAAAAAAAGATGGTAGTGCTGCAGGATGGAAAATAGATGCAGATGGGGCAGTTACCGATATTAAAGGCGCAGGTGATTTAATTACTAAAGAAGCTTTTGGAAACTGTCAATTACATCTTGAGTTTAGAGAACCTGCCGAGGTAAAAGGCAGTGGTCAAGCAAGAGGCAATAGCGGTGTGTATATAATGGGTAAATATGAAATTCAAGTATTAGATTCTTATAATAATTCTACTTATTCTAATGGTCAAGCAGGTGCTGTCTATAAGCAACATGTTCCATTAGTGAATGCAAGTCGTAAACCAGGTGAGTGGCAGGCTTATGATATTATTTTTACAGCACCAGTATTTAAAGAGAACGGCGATTTAGAAAGCCCAGCGCGTGTAACGGTTATGCATAATGGAGTACTTATACAAAACAATGTTACTATTTTAGGGCCTACCGACTGGGTAATGAAACCAGTGTATAAAAAACATGCTGCTAAATTACCATTAATGTTACAAGACCATGGCGATGATGGTAATCCAATAAGCTATAGAAATATTTGGATTCGCAACTTATAATTCTATTATTAGAATGGGAAAATTTCATCCGGCAGCTTTTATTGAACCCTTCTCCCTTTTTTGGTGGCAATGTATTATAATGGTCATACTCGTTATTACTATTGTAGTAAGAGTCCCCTTACATTTTAAAAAAATTCAAGCCAAAACCTACGCTAATTTTATTGTCTTATTTTTTGCTATTAGTTATATCATAGAAAATTATTACGTTTATTCAACAGGGTACTGGAACTTACAACAAAGCTTACCTTTTCATTTATGTAGTATTAGTTATTTTTTATGTATAGCAACTCTCCTAAACTATAAGCAATGGTTGGCTGAATGCCTTTACTACTGGGGTTTAGCCGGTGGCATACATGCTATACTCACTCCAGAATTTACAGTAGGTATGGAAGGTTATAATTTTTATGCCTACTTTATCGACCACGGTGGTTTGTTATTAGTTATTATATATATGATTGTTCATTTTAACTTTGTACCCCGACCAAAATCTTGGTTATGGGTATTAGGCTACACGCAAATAGTAGCCATAGGAGTAGGCATTATAAATTATACAGTAGGTGCTAACTATATGTATTTATCGGCAAAGCCAGCAGTAAGTAACCCTTTTGTCATTGGGCAGTGGCCTTATTATATTTTAGTATTAGAAGCTGTTGCCCTAGTACATTTCTGGGTTTTCTATTTACCCTTTGCTAAAAAAAATAAGCAAGCTGTTAAAGCTCCTCTATCCTCTTAGCTTTGTCATCAATTACTAAATCGAAATTAGGTTTAGTAGGGCCTCCATTAGGGTCGTAGCCTGTTATTAAGTCATGAAACTTGCAGCCCCATTTATTAAGCTGTTCTAAAGTAAGGCCTCTTAAGTCTCGCTTTGAGCTTTCTCCCCTGCCAGTCCAATAAGTAATATGCCAGCCCTCATCGTATAGTTTATTAATTTTAGCCACATTTTCAAAATTAGGCTCGGCCAACTCATATACTCTTTTATCTGTGTAAAAGCAGATGGTTTCATCTATATCAATTAACGCTTTTTTCGAACCAAACCTTTTAGACTCAATCATTGTTATCTATTTTAATTATTAACTATTGCAAATTTAGATAGTTTCTATAAATTACACCGGTCAAATTATAATTAAGCCTAAATAACTCTACATGCGTACTTTACTTTTATCTGTTTGTATTTTATTACAACAATTCGCTACTGCTCAGTCAAGTACTGAACCCCTAATTCGTAAAGATAAAATTACCATTGCTAGAGATACTTATGGAGTACCGCATATTTTTGCACCCACCGACCCTGAAGTAGCCTATGGCCTGGCTTGGGCACATGCTGAAGACGATTTTACCACCATTCAAACCCTTATTTTAACAGGTAAAGGAAAGCTGGCAACTTATTTAGGTGCTAAAGGCGCGCCCGTTGATTACGTATTTGGCTTATTAAATACAAAGTCTATTGTGCTGGAGCAAATAAATAGTTTAGACCCTAAATTTATTTTACTGGTGAAAGGTTATTTAGCAGGCTTAGAAGCTTTTGCTAAAGCGCATCCCGATAAAGTATTAAATAAAAATGTATTTCCTATAAGTGTTGAAGATTATTTAGCCTCTACCGTTTTTTCAGTAGCTGTTTTTTGTGGAGTAGATAAGTCCTTACCTAAAATACTCAATGGTTCTATTGCTCATCTAGCAGGTATGACAGGAGAAGGCTCTAATACGATTGCAGTGCATTCAAGTAAATCAACCACTGGTGAAAATATGTTGGTGATTAACGCCCATCAACCCATTGAAGGCGCCACTGCTTTTTATGAAGCACATTTACAAAGTGAAGAAGGTTGGAATATTTTAGGAGGTTTATTTCCAGGCGCTCCCTTAATTTTTCATGGCACCACTCCCAATTTAGCATGGGCCCATACTGTAAACTTTCAAGATAAAATAGATATCTACCAATTAGAAACCAATAAAGCACATAAAGGACAATATAAAGTAGATGGAGAGTGGCTTGCACTTGAAAAAAGAAAAATTAAATTAAGTATAAAAGGTATTCCTTTTCCTGTTTATAAAACAGCCTATACTTCTATTTATGGACCTACCGCAGTTACCCCTGAAGGTAAATATTTTTCAATGCGTTTACCTGCCCTTATGGATGCAGGCGCTTTGCAACAATGGTATGCAATGAATAGGGCTACTAATTTTACTGAATTTAAAACTGCGGTGGCGCAGAACCATTTAGCTATGTTTAATATTATGTATGCCGATAAGTTCGATACTATATTTTATATCTCTAGTGGAAAAATGCCTTATCGTAATGCCGATACCAGCTACCACTGGAATTCAACGCTACCGGGCAATACAAGAGCAACGCTATGGACAAAATTTAAACCCTTAAACGAGTTTCCTCAATATACCAATCCTAAAAGTGGGTATTTAATTAATATGAACCATTCTCCTTTTTTAGCCACTGCAGAAAGTGAAAATTTAGATCCTAAAAATTTTGATCCTAAAGATGGTTATGAATTATACCACGATAATAGAAGCCGTCGTGCCAAAGATTTAATTGACCCACTAGAAAAAATTTCCTACGCCGATTTAAAGCGCATCAAATTTGATCGTCAATTACCTTCTACTATTTTATTCCCTTATGGCTTTACTGCAGATACAATGTTTTTAGTAGATGAAAATAAATATCCTACACTGTCTCCACTTATTAAAGCTTTAAAGACTTGGGACCACAATACCAATCCTGAAAGTAAGGGTGCACTTATTTATAATTTAGCTTATTATGAAATTCCCAAATTAATGGAGGGAAGAAAAAATGATAAATTAACGATGCAAGAAGCAGTTGCTACCTACCAATATATTTATGATTTTTTAATGAAAAATTATAATAGACTAGATGTAAACTTAGGTGAAATGCAAAGACTAGTAAGAGGTGATGAGAACTGGCCTCAAGGTGGTATGCCAGATGTACTTGCAGCAGTGCAAACAGAACCCTATGGTCTAGCTCAAAGAAAAATGAATAGTGGGGATGCCTATATTGGATTTGTTCGCTTTCCAAAAGATGGAGGTTTACCCCTTATTGAAACCGTAAATACTTTTGGAGCAAGTTCTAATAAAGGAGACACACATTATGCCGACCAACGTGCCATGTATCAGGCACAGCAGGTGAAAAAAATGAGCTTAGATAAAAACGAAGTGCTTAAAAATGCAGAGCGTACTTATCATCCTCAGTAGGTATTATAATCTTGCTGTAACAATGCTTCTATCCAAGAAGGCCTTGGTATCGTAAATAATTGTTTTATTAGAAGCCTTCAGGCTGTTATAATCTAATGATTTAAAAAAATCATGCGCAACTACTAGCACTATCGCATCATATTTTCCCAAAGCATTCACTAATTGAATATCGTGTTTCTCTTTTACTTCTACTGCATTGGCATAAGGGTCAAAGGCATCCACCTGCATGCCCGCAGCGCTAAGCTGGCTATATATTTCAAAGGCTTTTGAATTTCTAATATCAGGACAATTTTCTTTAAAACTCACTCCTAATACTAAGGCCTTCGCTCCTTTAACTGCAAGGCCACTGGTATTTAATAATTGAATTAATTTTTCAGTGACAAAACTGCTCATTTGATCATTCACATTTCTTCCCGATAAAATTACTTGCGGATGATA